>Ga0157379_10001057_pt1 | contig 22428 bp, 23 predicted proteins | sample S25metaG_FD_121802 | JGI IMG/M metagenome (GOLD analysis project Ga0157379, IMG submission 121802) | Switchgrass rhizosphere microbial communities from Kellogg Biological Station, Michigan, USA - S2-5 metaG | ecosystem: Host-associated > Plants > Roots > Rhizosphere > Soil | place: USA... | reverse complement strand
TCATGCGCTTCAAGGCGGCCAAGGGGGAAACGCTGCATTTTCGCGCCAGCGGCGCCGATGCCGCCGACGCGCTCTCGGCCATCGTTTCGCTGGTCCAACGGGGCTTCGTGGCCGACGACGAAGAGTCGGCCCAGCCGCCGCACGGATGATGGAGAAACATTTCGCCGGCCGACCGGCCGCGCCTGGCATCGCGCTGGGCGCGCTGTTTCCGTTGACGATCGGCAAGTCCGTCCGTGTGACATCGGGATCGGCGACCTCCGAAGCGGAGGCGTTGCGCGCCGCGCTGAATGCCGCGCTCGTGGATCTCCGGGAGCTCATCGCGCGATCGAACCAGGAGGCGGCGGAGATCCTGGAATTCCAGGTCGCGCTGCTCGAGGACGACGCGCTCGCCGAAGCGGCATTCGTCGCCATCGCGGAAGGAGCCGCCGCGGATCTCGCGTGGCTCCGCGCGATGCACGAGGAGATCGCCGGTTACGAGAAATCCGACGACGAATATTTCCGCGCGCGCGCAGCGGATCTCTACGACATCCGCGATCGCGTGGTCGCGCATCTGACGGGATCCGCGATCGAGGCTGGCGTACCTCCCGGCGCCATCGTGACGGCGCAGGACTTGACGCCTTCCCGCTTTCTCGCCATCGATTGGTCCCGTGGCGGAGCGCTCGCGCTGACCGCCGGCAGCACGACCAGCCACGTCGCGATGCTCGCGCGCTCGCGGGGCATTCCCGCCGTCGTGGGCATCGGCGTCGATCTGGCGGAGCATTCCGGCGATGCGCTGATCGATGCGCATCGCGGCCTGTTGATCGTCAACCCGGGCCCAGCGGCGCGCGCGCAATTCGAGCGCGATGCGCAGGCCGCCGCCTCGACACGCACGCTGGCGGCCGCCGCGGCGCTGCGGCCGGCGGTGACCGCCGACGGCACGCCGATCCGCATCATGCTCAACATCGCCGATCCGCGCGAGCTGGCCGCGCTCGATCCCGCGATCTGCGACGGCATCGGGCTCGTCCGGACGGAGTTCCTGTTCCACGACAAGCATGGGCTACCCGACGAGGAGCAACAGTACGCGGTCTACCGGCGAATCGCCGAATGGGCACAGGGTCGGCCGGTGGTCATCCGCACGCTCGATGCGGGCGGCGACAAACCGATCCCGGGACTCACGCCCGCGGGAGAGAGCAACCCGTTCCTCGGTGTGCGCGGCTTGCGCCTCTCGCTTGCGCATCCCGATATCTTTCGCATGCAATTACGCGCGCTGTCGCGCGCCGCGGTGCACGGCAACGTCAAGATCATGCTGCCGATGGTGACGCATCCGCGCGAGCTCGCGATCGCGCGCGGCATGCTCGACGCCGAGGTCGCCGCGCTGCAAGCGGCGGGCGTTCGAGTGCGACGCGCAAGCCTCGGAATCATGGTCGAGGTTCCGGCCGCCGCGATTGCCGCCGACCGGTTCGACGCCGAATTCTTCTCGATCGGCTCGAACGACCTCACGCAATACGTGGCTGCCGCAGGCCGCGACATCGGTGCCGTCGCCGACCTGGCCGATCCGACGCAACCGGCGATGCTGCGACTGTTCCGCTGGGTGGTGGAGGCGGCACGCGCGCAACGGATCGAAGTGAGCCTTTGCGGCGATGCCGGTGGCGATCCACGTGCGATACCGCTGTTGCTCGGCACCGGATTGCGCACGCTGTCCATGGCGCCGGCACTCGTGGGTGGCGCGAAGCTCGCGGTCGCGGCCGTCGGCCTGCGCCCCATCGCGGAATCCGGACCATGGCAGAGATAACGCCGCAACGCGAGCGCGCGGATGCCGCGAGCGCCTACAAGGCGGTGCTGAAGCGAGTGCTCGACGCACGCCCGTCCGGAACGCGCCATCGGCTCGCAATCGCGCTGGGCAAGAACCGATCGTTCATCTCGCAGATCGCCAATCCGGTGTACGCGGTTCCGATTCCGGCCCAGCACCTCGAGACGATCTTCGAGATCTGCCACTTCACCGCCGCCGACCGGCGCGAATTCCTGGCGGCGTATGCGCAGGCCCACCCGCGACGGCTCGATGTCGTCCGGAAACCCGCGGGAACGCGCAAGGTCACGCTCACCGTGCCCGATCTGGGCGATGCGCGACGCAACCGGCTGCTCGACGAGACCATCGCTGAAATCGCGCGCCGGCTGGCCCAATTCGGCGACGACGAGTAGCACTCAAGAGGAATGCCGATGAAGAAGCTCATCAATGCACCGGACACGGTCCTGGCACAGAGTCTGGACGGCTTCGCGGCGGCGCACGCCGATATCGTTGCGCTCGGCGCCGAGTACAAGTTCGTCCGCCGGCGCGAATTGCGGCCAGGCAAGGTCGCGCTGATCTCGGGTGGCGGTTCCGGGCACGAGCCGCTGCACGCGGGCTTCGTCGGTCGCGGCATGCTGGACGCAGCCTGTCCCGGCCAGGTGTTCACGTCGCCGACGCCCGATCAGATGGTCGCGGCGGTGGAAGCGGTGGAATCCGGCAGTGGGTGCCTCTTCATCGTCAAGAACTACGAAGGCGACGTGATGAATTTCCAGATGGCCGCCGATCTCGCCGGCAAGGAGGTCGCGACGGTGGTCACCGACGATGACGTCGCCGTCGAAGCCTCGACCTGGTCGACCGGTCGCCGCGGCGTCGCCGGCACGTTGATCGTCGAGAAGATCGTCGGCGCCGCCGCCGAGGCAGGATCGTCGCTTCCGCAGTTGAAGACGCTCGGCGAAAACGTGAACCGCCAGACGCGCTCGATGGGCGTCGCGCTTACGTCCTGCACCGTTCCCGCCGCCGGGGTGCCGACGTTCAGCCTCGGCGAAGATGAAATGGAAATGGGTGTCGGCATCCACGGCGAATCCGGGCGGCGCCGCGTTGCGCTCGCGCCGGCCGATGCGATTGCCGACGAAATGGTCGGCGCCATCGTCAAGGATCTTGCGCCTGGCAAGGGCGCGGAAGCCTTGCTTCTCGTCAACGGATTCGGCGGCACGCCGGCGATGGAGCTGTATCTGATGGTCCATTCGGCGTTGCGCGTGCTGCGCGGCAACGGGATACGCGTGTCAAGATTTCTCACCGGCAACTACGTGACGTCACTCGAGATGGCTGGCTGCTCGATCACTGTGTGCGTGCTCGACGACGCACTGCGGCAATGGTGGGATGCCCCCGTGCACACGGCGGCGTTGCGCTGGGGCGTCTAGCCGAGATGACGGGCTCAGTACTCAACCGTCAGCGTGATGGACGTTGAGTAGAACCCCGAGGGCAACGACTTGAAATCGGTCGGCGTGATCCTCCCGTAGAGGGGGACCGTCTGGTTCGTTCCATTTCTTACGATGCCGAGCGTGGTCCCCGGCGACGTCGTGGGCAGTTCGGTTCCGCCGGCGGACACTACACTCAGTTGGAAAGGAAGCGCATGCGCTCCCGACACCAGCGTTCGCGTCGACGCGGAGTGGAGCGTCGGCGGCAAGGTGGCGGCGTGGCAGTTGACCCAGAAGCTGGTGCCGCTGTTGGCGCTCACGTTTCCCGTGCTGGCCAGCGCCACGACGGTACCGAAGGAAAGCGTCGCCCCCGATGCGACCGTGCATATCTCTGCTGCCTGCGCATGGACACCAACCGCGGCCAGCATGGTGAACAGCGCGCTGCGCGCGAGAAGGCGGAGCAGCGATCGTATTGAACGCGCGCCGTGGATTTCGACGAAGCTGTCGGCCGGCGTCATGGCGCGCCCGCGCAGGTGAGCGGACCGACGCGGTGCACATCACCGGTCAGCGTCATCGGACCCAGCGGCAGCGGCAGCGTGCAGCCGCCGTCCTTCCATCGCACCTCGATCTGATTATCCTGCTGCACATCCATGAGATAGACCTCGCCGCGCTTGGCCACGATGAAGGTCTGGTTGCCCGGCGTGACCGTGACCCGCGTTCCGGCCGGCACGACGATGCCGCCCGCCTGGTGCAGCACGACGAGAACATCGCGCGACCGCTTCACCGGGAACTCGATGAACGCGCCGCTGCGCGCATAAGGGACGACCGTTTCGCGCACGCCGCGGATGTCGACACCCATCGGAAGCTGATCGGGATTCACCGTCAGCTGGTTGAGCTGGTAAGGAAGCAAGCCGGTCACGAGCGCGCGGCCATCGTCACCGGTAGTGGCTACCACCTGGTTGCTGAGCGATACCGGCACGCCTTCGAGATCCCCCACCTTCACCACTGCGAAGGCGCCCTGGTCGATGCGTCGCGACGCGAACGCCATTCCCTGCAGCCAGCCGAGCGAGCCGTTGGCCCCGACACGCACTGCGTTGTTGTCGTTGCCGGCGTTGGCATCGGCGGTCAGCTGTGCATAGTTGGTATTGACGACCGCGCCCATCTGGACGCGCTGTGCTTCGCTGTCGCTTGCCGTGACGCGCCAGCCCCAACCGGGTCCCGCCGGCACCGACTGCGTTGCCTGTATGGTGTCCACCCAGTTTCCCTTTGCGTCGCGCGCGCTGCTCGCCGCGAAGATGCGCCTGTCGTCGATCGGCACGATGAGCGTCAGACCGCCGCTCCACCCCTGGCCGCCCTCGAACTGTTTGTTGACGTAGAGCGTGAGGTAGGCATTCCACGGCAACGCAACGCCGACGTTCGCCCCGACGAGCGAGAAGTTGTCGCTGTCCCACGCGGTCCTTCGCGTGTAGTTGAGTCCCACGTTGATCCCGTAGCCCGCCGCGATGCCGCCGCCGGCCACGAACTGATCCTTCGGCCGGATCTCCGCGGCGGTCGATCCGAACTGGCGATAGCCTTGATCGAAATGCTCCCAAGCCACACTCGCGCCGCCGTTGACCGTGGTCCGCTGCGCGCTGGCCACGTAATGTCCGCCGCGCTCGCCGTCGGACACTGCGTAGCCGCCGCCGAGCGCCACTACGCCAAGCTCACCGACCACGACAGCGACGGCCGCGCCCGCGGCCGTGCGGTCGCGCTGCACTTCGCCGCGCAACTCGCCCGTCACCGTGTCGCTGAGGCCGCGCCGATACGTCCCGGCGCCGAACGCGGTGCCGTAGTCGTTGCTCTGCGTCCCGTAGTTGAGGCGAAACGCACCCGCCTCGTACGAGAAATCGGACAGCCCCTTCGCGAGGAGCTGCGGGGCCACGTAGTAGCTCTGGTTGATCACCGTCTCGCGCCCGAGCATGTCGCGCACGACGACCTGCATGCTGCCGGCGCCGGTGACAATCGGCACGTTGGTCAGCTCAAAGGGCCCCGGCTGCACTTGGGACGAGCTCGTGCGCTGGTTGTTGATCAGCACGTCGACCGTCGAGGGCAGCGCCGCCGAGCCGCCGATCGACGGCATCGGGTACGTGATGTAGCCCGGCGCCAGCGTGAAATCGCGTGCATAGCGAACGCCGCCGAAGCGTACGGGGCGGCTCCACACGCCACCGCTGCCGATCGTGTCGCCGATCACCAGCGATTCCATCCGTTCCGGGAAATCGGTGCGCCAGTAGGTGTCGAGGCGCACGCTCGTCAGCGGGCCGAAGTCGTGACGAAGCGCGCCGCTGGTGACGAACGCACCCCAGCGGCTGAAGGCAACGCCCTCCACGATCGCGCCGTAGCTCGTCTGCGTGTCCTGCGCTCGTGTGGCGGACAGGTCGTAGTTGAGATAAAACCCGGGAGGCGTGGTCGCGGGCGACGCCCCCTTTCCGCTCAACGCGAGCACGGTCGAGTCGAACGCGGCCGCAGGTGCGGCGATGGCGAGCGTGAGACGGCTGCGGTCGAGCTTGTAGTCGGCGCCGGGAATTGCCTCGAGCGCGTAGCCAGGGCGCCCATCGGCGAGCCGCACGGATTCTCCGGCAGGCCGCAGCCGCGCCTCCGTCCACGCTTCCACGGGTAGCGCCATGCGGCCGTCGGCGAGGCGCTGCGCATGGATGATCCCGGTCAGCGGCTGGCCGTTGACGCTCACGTCGAGCAATAGGGTTTCGGCGCGCGCGGTGGTCCCGCTGGTGTTGCCGTTTTTGGCCGATGCGGTGACCACGCGCACCGCAATCCGGGCGTCATTTCGCATCTCCGGACGTGCGACGTCGTGCACGGTGTACGCCAGCGAGTACTCGCCGGCGCGTGCGTCTTCCGGGATCTCGACGGTGACCGAACGCAGCGTGCTCTGGCCCTCGGCCAGCGCGAACGCCGCTTCGTGGCTAACGATGCGCCAGCTCGCGGGCGCAGCGATACGCGCTTCGAACTGCGCGTTGCCGTTGCGATTGGTGACTTTGAAGCGAACTGTAACGAACTTGCGCGGCTCGGCGCTGATAGCGGAGGTGGGCTCCGGCTGGACATCCAGGCCGTACGACTGCGCATGTAATGACCCGGTCGCCGCGAGCAGCAGGAGAAACGCGACAGACCGCAGCCAGCGACGCGAGCATGCTCGGCGCGGCGGATCGCGGGAGTGCGTCACGGTGGACCTTCGCCCGGTGCATAGTCAGCGGGCGGGACCCGGCAACTCGAAGGCGACCGGTCCATCGGACGTTACGGCTTTCACGTTCAGCGCGCCGGTAACGGTGACGGGAAGATCGAAGGTCCATTGCTTCCACGCGCCGGCGAGCACGCGTGTGCTGACGCCGAGATCCTTGTGCCACGCCTCGCCGTCGACGGTGAGCGACTTGACCTGCAGGTAGCGGTTACCGTCGTTGTCAAGGCGCAGGCATCGTGTCTGATTTGCTGCCGCGGGTTTGCCCGAAGCGGTTGCGGGGGCAACCGGCATCGGACCCATACACGGGCCGAGGCGCGCCTGCGGGCGCGGCTTTCCCGCGACGGCCACGAACACCGGCAGGTTGTGATTCACACGAATGCTCAGCGACAGTTCATCGGATGATGCGGGGGGCGCGACCGCGATGGTGACGTCCTCGAAGATCAGCCGATACGCACGCTCCTGCGCGCCAGGTGGTGCGCGCATGGTGACGCGAAAAATCTGCTTGCCGCCCGCGGCGATTTCGGCGATCGGCGGGACTACCAGCAGCTCTTCGGTATCTTCGTAGCGATCGACACCGTCGGTCTGGCTCCACGCGAGTGCCTGCGTCTGGAAGCTGATCGCGGTATCGCCCGGATTGCTGAAAGTAATCGACGAAATGCGCCGGACCGGTGAGAGTTCCACCAGCACCGGCGAGATCGTCAATGCATGCGCCACGGTGCCCCAAAGACCCAGCACCGCCAGCGCACCGATGCAGGCAAACGACGCGACTGCGGAGTTGTGAAAGCATTGCAGTCGCATCATCGACTTAGTAGTCGACCGACAGCGTCACGGCCCGCGTATAGGCGCCGGCCGGCTTGACCGAGTAATTTGCCGCGGCAATGCTGGCATAGATCACGACATCGTGAGCCGCACCGTCCTTGGCCATGCCGGGGTCCACGCCGGTAACGCCGGTCGCGGGCAGGTCGTTGGTCGGCGCACTTGCTGTCAGGCTCAGATTGAACGGAAACGAGTTGGTGCCGTTCACCAGCGTGCGGGTGCTCAACGTGTAGATCAAGGGGGTTGTGCCGCTGGAGCAGGCAACCTGGAACGTGCTGCCGCTGTCGGCGGTCTTGTCGCCCGAGCTCAAGAGCGCGGCAAAGGAGCCGAAGTCGATCGCCGAGGTTGCGGTGACTTCACACGACGCCGTCAGCAATGCATCGACCGTCATCGTGCTGCTCGCGGTACCTGCGGCAACCGCCGCACCGCCAAACGTCATCGAGGCCAGCGCAGCCGCGATCAAACCTACTTTTGATTTCGTAAACATGAGAAATTGACTCCAAGAGAGTAAAACGGGCAAGCCACGAAGGGCCGGACAACTCTCGGAAGAAGGTTGCACGCTGCACCGCGTCGCGGCTCGCGCACTTACAGGAGACTGCAACCGCGCTCGCAATGACATCACGAGCGGATGAATGACACCGGCCGTCCTGGCGGTCCCGCCGTCATAGGGCTTCCTGCTCCCCTTAGACCGGTAACTTTGCGTCCCCGCGTTTCCGACGGGTATGCCCTTTTTCAAAGACGACGTTTCCTGTGGCAGGAAACGCAGACCTGAAGCTCGATCTCCCGATTCGGTAACCACGGCGCGGGTCTGGGTGCCTGCCGGGTCGGTGTTGCGCGAATCGAAATCTCAGTACGAACGTTATCGGTTGTGGCAAGCAATGGCTATCCGTAGTAACCCTCACTCGCACGGAATGCGGCGGGCGACTTATATCGTACGAGAGGCGTTCGCGTTGGAAGCCTGCACATGCACCCGAGGGAGCTCACGGTCAGGAGTCCGGATTCCCACGATCACGAAATTGATCTAGTTCCCGCCAGATAGGTCGCTTCGAAGACCTCGCCCGGCACGGGCCGGCTGAATAGGAAGCCCTGCATTTCGTCGCAGGTCAGCAGGCGGAGCGACCGGGATTGCTCCTCGGTTTCGACGCCCTCCGCCACCACGTTCAGGTTGAGCGAGTGCGCGAGGTTGATGATGGTGGAGACCAATGCCAAACCGGTGGGCGACGTGGTCATCTCGAGCACGAACGAGCGGTCGATCTTCAGGGTATCCACGGGCAATTTGGACAGGTAGCTGAGCGACGAGAAGCCGGTGCCGAAGTCGTCGATCGCCACACGTACGCCCATGGCGCGGACCGCCCGCAGGCACGCGATGCTCCGCGTGACATCCATGATCATGCTTTCGGTGACCTCCAGCTCCAATCCGGCCGCCACCTGTGGATGAATGTCGATTGCCCGCTTGATCTCGAGGAGGAAATCGCGATGGCGCAGTTGCAACGGTGACACATTCACCGCGACGCGGAGGCCAGTCAGGCCCGCAGTTCGCCAGCGCAGGAAGTCTCCGATGGCCCGGTGCAGCGCCCAGCGCCCCACCTCATGAATCAATCCGGTTTCTTCGAGGACGGGGATGACCCGGGCCGGCGGCACCAGCCCCGAGCGCGGATCGTTCCACCGGATCAGCGCTTCGGCGCCGGTGAGCTTGCCGCTTTGCAGATTGATCTTGGGCGTGGCCTGCTGAACGGCTGCAGTCGCTGGCAGGCCGGATAGGCTCCTCCGGAGCGGCAGGTCCCATGGCTTCGCATCATGGCGGGCGGGCAGATATGTGCGTCACCGCACTGACAGCGGCGACGCACGTAGCTACCCTCGCTACTCGCAACGTGCGTCATGCGACAGACGACCTTGGGTCGCCGCCATTCCTCGCCTCTGCGCGCGTGGCGGGCTCAACGTGATGTCCTCAAACCGACAACGTAAACAACAAAGGAACAAATCATGAGCATTGGCACCATTCTGCTGATTATCCTTGTCCTGATCCTCCTCGGCGTCCTGCCCACGTGGCCACATGCGCGCAGCTGGGGTTACGGTCCCAGCGGAATCGTCGGCGTCATCGTGGTAATCCTGCTCGTCCTGCTGTTGATGGGACGCCTGTAACGGAAACGGAACAACGCCATGCCGAAGAATTCGTTTCTTACCGACATCCCGACGCTGCGCAAGCGCGCCCGGCAGCACATCGATGAAGGCTCGGTCACCGCCGGCTATTCCGCGGACCGCGAGATCGTGCTCAAGCTGCTGAACGATTCGCTGGCGACGGAGCTCGTGTGCGTCCTGCGCTACCGGCGCCACCACTTCATGGCGCGGGGCATTCACTCGCAAAGCGTGGCCCAGGAGTTTCTCGACCATTCGAACGAGGAACAGGGACATGCCGACGAGATCGCGGAGCGCATCGTGCAGCTGGGCGGGGCGCCCGATTTTGCGCCCGACGGACTGTCACGCCGCAGCCATGCGGAGTATGTCGAGGGCGATTCGCTGTCGAGCATGATCAAGGAAAACCTGGTGGCGGAACGCATCGCCATCGACAGCTACCGCGACATCATCCAGTACCTCGGCGACCAGGACCCGACCACCCGCCGGATGATGGAGGGAATCCTCGCCACGGAAGAGGAGCATGCCGACGAGCTCGCTGATTTGCTGGTGGCGTTCCCCGGCGCTGCGGACGGCAAAGGTGCATCCGCGCGTGCGAAGTGAGCTTGCGCACCGCCGGCGCATCGTGATGCGTCCACCAATCCCGCTTTTCGTCTGTGCGCCATGAATTCCGCTGCCGGTCCAGTCCCTGCCGCCGTTCCAGCCTCGCTCTCCCTGGCTTCGCCGGCAATCGTCGAGCAACCAGCCCTTGCTGTCGACCCGCCCCCCGTCACCGTTTCCGCAACGCGAATACCGGTGGATGCACGGGGCTTGGCGCTTGCCGTGCTGGCGACGCTCGCGCTGGTCTTCGCCCTGTCATGGGCGCGACCCTTCGTGGTGCCGTTGTTGCTCGGCATCGTCATTGCGTACACGCTGAATCCGCTCGTCGTTTGGCTCGAGGCGATCCGGGTCCCGCGAATTGTCGGTACCGTCCTGGTGATGGCAAGCGTCATCGGCGCGCTTGCGTTCGGGACCTACGCTTTGCGCGGAGAAATGCAGTCGATCGTCGAACAGCTTCCCGAAGCCGCGGCCAAGCTCGCCAGCGGGCTTGCGCGCCTGAGGAACAGCCAGGGCGGCAACATGCAGATCGTGCAGAACGCCGCGACCGAAGTGGAAAAGGCAACGACACTGGCGCCCGCCGGCGCCGCCGCGCCGCGTCAGCAGCACGTCATCGTGGACCGGCCCACGTTCAAGCTCGACAGCTTCCTGTGGGAGAACTCGATGGGCGCCGTCGTCGCGATGAGCCAGGCGGCGGCGGTCGTTTTCCTGGTGTTCTTCCTGCTGCTCGGTGGCGATCGTTTCAAGCGGAAGCTGGTGCGGCTGACCGGTCCATCGCTGTCGAACAAGAAAATCACCGTCAACATTCTCGACGACATCAACGATTCCATCCAGAAGTACATGCTGATGTTGCTGACGACCAACCTTCTCGTTGCCTTGCTTACGTGGGTCGCGTTTCGCTGGATCGGCCTCGAGAATGCGGGCGCGTGGGCCGCCGCCGCGGGACTGTTGCACCTCGTCCCCTACCTTGGCCCGGGCGTCACGGCTGTTGCCACGGGTATGGCGGCCTACATGCAGTTTGATTCGCTGCCGATGGCGCTGCTGGTTGCAGGGGCCTCGCTGGCGATCGCTACCGTGGTCGGAGTATTGGTGGCGACCTGGATGACCGGGCGCATCGCCGACATGAATACGGCGGCGATATTCGTTTCGCTGCTGTTCTGGGGATGGCTGTGGGGGGTCTGGGGTGTGCTGCTCGGCATTCCGATCATCGTCATCGTCAAGGTCGTGTCGCAGCATGTGGAGCAGTTGAACCCGATTGACGAGCTTCTGGGGACTTGAGTCAGCCAGCGTCGGCGGCAATCGCACGGTGCGTCGCCAGCAAAACGCGCCAAAAGTGTGTAACCTTCTGCCGCATGGCAACTCGTTCGGCGCGCCTGCCAAAAGGCGCATGTACGTGCTGGATCAAATGGGAGGATCGGTGACCGGAGAGCGCAAGGCATGACTTACTGCATAGGCGTAATGCTCGAGAAGGGGCTGATTTTCGCCTCGGACTCGCGCACGAATGCCGGCATGGACAACATCGCCAAGTTCTGCAAGATGACGGTGTTCGAGCGGCCCGGCGACCGCGTGATCGTCCTGTTGAGCTCCGGCAACCTCGCCGGGACCCAGGCCGTGATCGGCGTTCTGAACCAGCGCTGTGGCGACGGTGGCGCAGACCTCAACCTCTGGACCGCGCGGACGATGTTCGACGTCGCGATGCTGGTCGCCGACGCGATGCGCGATATCGAGCGTCGCGACGGCGAGTACCTGCAGGAGAACGAGATCGGATTCAACGCGTCGTTCATCGTCGGCGGGCAGATCGCCGGCGAGCCGCTGCGGCTGTTCCGGATCTATGCCGAGGGCAATTTCATCGAAGCGGGCGCCGACACGCCCTACTTCCAGACCGGCGAGACCAAGTACGGGAAGCCGATCATCGACCGCGTGATCACGCGTTCCACGCCCCTTGCGGACGCCACCAAATGCGTGCTGGTATCGTTCGATTCGACGATGCGCAGCAACCTCTCGGTAGGCATGCCGATCGACCTCATTTGCTACGAACGCGACACGCTCGAAATACAAAGAAGGCGCCGGTTCGATCACGGCGACCCGTATTTCACCGCCCTCAGCCACGAATGGAGCGAGGGCACGCGCCAGGTGTTCCGCCAGTTGCCTGAGCTGCTCTGGTAGACGGTCAACAGCGATCGACGCCTTCATCATTACCTGTGAACACGGCGGCAACCGGATACCCGCGCCTTATCGACACCTGTTTCGACGGCAGCGCAGGCTGCTCGATTCCCACCGCGGATACGATCCCGGTGCGCTGATCATGGCGAAGGATCTGGCCACCGCGTTCAGGGCGCCGCTCGTGACCTCGACGATCAGCCGCCTGCTGATCGATCTCAATCGGTCGATCGGGAATCGGAACCTCTTCTCGGCGGCGACGCGCAGCGCGCCGCCGGAGCTTCGTGCCGCTGTCGTCGAGCGGCATTACCTGCCCTATCGCGCGGAGGTCGAGCGTTTCGTCCGGCAGTCGGTGTCGCGCGGCCGGCGCGTGATCCACATTTCGTCGCACAGCTTCACGCCGGAGCTGGACGGCAAGGTCCGGCGTGCCGACGTGGGTTTGCTCTACGACCCAGCCCGATCCGGGGAAGCCGATCTGTGCACCCGTTGGAAGGCATTGCTCGCGGCATTGGCGCCGGCGCTTCGCGTCCGCCGCAACTACCCGTACGCCGGCAGGGGAGACGGACTGACCAGGCATCTGCGGCTGCGTTTTCCGGACTCCGCTTACGTCGGCATCGAGCTCGAGGTCAACCAGAGAATTGTCTTCAACGGGGGGCAACGCTGGACGGCGCTTCGGCGCGTGCTTGTCGATTCGTTACGCGCGGCACAGGGACCGTGAGAATGACCTGGCGCGGGTGACTCAAGTGAGGATTATTGCGATTGGAGATTCATGATGCAGATTCGAGCCGGCTTCGAAATGATCTACGACTGCCCGCAACCCACGCCGATGATCTTCAACCTCAACGTCCACCACACACGGGTGTCCGATGTGGTGGGCCGCGATGACTTGATGTTCGACCCTCCGGTCCCGATCGCCGCTTATCGCGACAGCTTCGGCAACTGGTGCACCCGGATCGTTGCGCCGACGGGTCGCATGCGCGTCTCCGCCGATACGCTCGTAAACGACACCGGCGCGCCCGACCCGGTCGTTCCCGAAGCGCAACAGGTCGCGGTCCAGGATCTGCCGGAGGAGACACTGCTGTTTCTGCTCGGCAGCCGTTATTGCGAAACCGACCGCCTCTCCGAAACGGCGTGGAATCTCTTTGGCCATGGACCGACGGGCTGGGGCCGCGTGCAGGCGATCTGCGATTTCGTTCATCGCCACATCACCTTCGGCTACGAGCATGCGCGCATGACGCGCACCGCGCTGGAAGCGTTTCACGACAAGACCGGCGTGTGCCGCGATTACACGCACCTGGCGGTTGCGTTCTGCCGGTGCATGAACATTCCGGCGCGCTACTGCACCGGGTACCTGGGCGACATCGGCGTGCCGCCCCCGCATGGCACCATGGATTTCGCTGCGTGGTTCGAGGTGTTTCTCGGCGGCCATTGGTACACGTTCGACGCGCGCAACAATACGCCCCGCATCGGCAGGATCCTGATCGCGCGCGGCCGCGACGCCGCCGACGTTGCATTGAGCGTCACGTTCGGCCCCAACACCTTGACGAGCTTCAAGGTGCGGACCGACGAAGTGCGCGCCAGTTGAGCCGATAGGCGCATCACGGCGGCCGGAACCGTGCCGCCAGATCCTCGGCCAACCGCGCCAGGGTTGCGTTGAGCGCGACCGGCACGCGGACGTCGAAAGGAAACGAGAGACTGATCAACTGCCGCGCAAACCATTCGAGATCATCGGCGGTGCCGCGCAGCAGCACCCCGCCTTCATGTGCCGTCAGCGTCCCCAGCATCTCGAATATTTCCCGCCGCGCGGTCGCAAGATCGGTCCTCAGCAGCACCTCGATCGTCAGCGCGCGCGGCAGGGTCGCGAGCACTTGCGACAGATACGCGGACGCGTCGAATCCCCGCGGCCGCCTGAAGGTATGGAGTAAAGCCGCTGCGCGCACGACGCGGTCGAGGCGAAGCGTGCGCAATCCCGGGCGCAGGTGCGAATGACCGACGACATACCAGCACCTGGCGCGAAACACGAGGCCGTAGACATCGAATTCGCGCGAGCTCTCGGTGCCGTCAGCGGCGCGATAGTGCAGCCGCACCGTCCGCCGCGCCTCCCCGGCTTCACTCAGGACTCGCAGAAGCTTGGAGTCCGCACGAATCATCGAATTGGTTGGATGAAAGGCGATGCTCTCGCGCAGGGCCGCATTCGCTTTCCGCAACGCGTCGGGAAGCACGCGATCGAGCTTCGCCTGCACGCTTTCGATAGCCGGCGCCACGTCCGACAGCCCGAGGCCGCGTACCGCAATCAGCCCGAGCGATAGCGCCTGCGCTTCCTCGTCGGTGAACATCATCGGCGGAAGCTTGAATCCGGGGACCAGGCGGTAGCCGCCGTGGCGGCCGTATTCAGCCGTGATCGGAATGCCCATTTCCTCGAGCACCGCGATATAGCGGCGCAACGTGCGGCCATCGACGGCCAGCCGGCGCGCCAGCTCGGCGCCGCTGGTCTGCGCATGCGACTGCAGCAGCTCGAGTACGGCGAGGACGCGGGTGGTGGGCCGGGGCATCTGTTCGTGACCTTAACCGGTAATTAGGGCGGATATTGCCCTATATCGGCCGTATTGTCGTGCCTGGACGCCGCATTCCGCGGCGATGCGAGGAGAAAACCATGGAAGCAGCAGCGGTTGCGCAGGAAGGCGGCGTGCATGATTTCGATTTTCTGGTGGGAGCGTGGCAAGTCGCCAATCGGCGCCTGAAGGTGCGCCATGTCGGGAGCACAGAATGGGACGAGTTTCCCGGTCAATCCACGATGCGCACGATTCTCGGCGGCCTCGGCAACGTCGATGAGATCGCGTTTCCGACCAAGGGCTGGTCAGGGTTCACGCTGCGCCTGTTCGACCCGCAAGCCCGGCAGTGGTCGATCTACTGGGTCAACAGCCGCGACGGCATCATGCAACCACCGGTCGTGGGCATGTTCCAGGACGGCGTCGGCAAGTTCTATTGCGACGACGTCGATGAAGGCAGGCCGATCCGGGTCCGCTATATCTGGTCGCATATCACCGGGAACTCGGCGCACTGGGAGCAGGCGTTCTCGCTCGATGAGGGCAGGACCTGGGAGACGAACTGGACCAGCGAGCTGCGCCGGGTGTCCGCCGCCTAGTGTCATGGCGATCGACAGCTGCTGTCCGGTGGTGGAGCTTCGCCAGTACACGCTGCATCCCGGTCAGCGCGACACGCTGATCGAGCTCTTCGACCGGGAATTCGTCGAAAGCCAGGAAGCGTGCGGAATGCGCGTCATCGGCCAGTTTCGCGATCTCGATAACCCCGATCGCTTCGTGTGGCTGCGCGGCTTTGCCGACATGCGCGCGCGGGATACGGCGTTGCGCGCCTTTTATGGCGGGCCCGTTTGGGCCGCACACCGCGCCACCGCAAACGCGACGATGCTCGATGCGTCGAACGTGCTGCTCTTGCGGCCAGCGCGGCCGGATGGCGGGTTTTGGATCGAGGGCCGCGCTCGCGCGCCGGTCGGGGCCACGCAACGTCCGGAAACTCTGATCGCCGCGACGATCTGTTATTTCAGTGCGCCGCCAACGCAGGATGTCGTCGATTTCGTCGAAGAGGACATCCTGCCCGCGCTGGCGAATGCCGGTGGAGCGGCCATCGGGCGTTTCGTGACGGATGCCGGCGAGAACACATTTCCGATCCTGCCGGTGCGCAACGAAAACGTTTTCGTGTGGTTCTCGACGTTCAGGAATTCGGCGGACTATGCGAGCCATCGCGCGCAGCTTGCGGAATCGCGCCACTGGCGTGAGGAAGTCTTTCCGCGCCTGCGCGACGGGCTCGCATCCGATCCCGAACTGCTGCGGCTGTCGCCGACCGCGCGTTCGCTGCTTACCTGACAGCGCGTGATTACGATCAGGCCTCGCAGCGGAACCGCTTGACCGCCGACGACCGCAGCGCTACGGGCGCCCCGTGATATCGGGCTCCTGCCGCGCTTCGAGCACGGCCTTGTGCAGCCAACCGGCAACAAGCGCCCCCGCAATGGGCGCGACCCAGAACAGCCACAGCTGCTGGAGCGCCCAGCCGCCGACGAACAGCGCAGGCCCGGTGCTGCGCGCGGGATTCACCGACGTACCGGTCACCGGAATGCTGACCAGGTGGATCAAGGTGAGCGCGAGCCCGATGGCGATGCCCGCGAAACCGACGGGCGCCCGAGCGTGCGTGGCACCGAGAATGACGATGACGAACATGAAGGTCATCACCACCTCGCATATGAGTCCCGCGACCAGCGAATATCCCCCGGGAGAATGGTCACCGTAGCCGTTCGAGCCGAAGCGGCCTGCATCGAAGCCCGCCTTGCCGCTGGCAATCAGGTACAGCACCGCAGCCGCGACGATGGCGCCGACGACCTGCGTGACGATGTATGGCAGCAGACTTTTTGCCGGAAAGCGGCCCCCAGCCCACAGGCCGATCGAAACTGCCGGATTGAAATGTCCGCCCGATACCGGTCCCAGCGCATAGGCGGCGGTAAGCACTGTCAATCCAAAGGCCAGCGATATCCCGAGGAGGCCGATGCCCAATCCGGGAATCGCGGCCGCCAGGACAGCGCTCCCGCATCCACCCAGGACGAGCCAGAACGTTCCCAGAAATTCCGCGACTAGCTTGGCTGCCACAATTGACTCCTGATGAAGGACGCATGCGGATTGTGCCATCGCGCGTCGCGCCGCGCATCTTATGGAATCTGGTTCTCGAGCCGGTGGCCGGTCCGGAAGATCCACGCGCCGATCGCCCACGCAGATTGCCATGAACACCAGCGTCATCGCCGATGCTGGCCCAACGCACCCGATCATTGCGAACCGAAGCTCGCCGGAAGACGATCGGCGTTAAACTGGCGGCGCCGAAGTCGTCGTCCTGTCAGAGTGTCGTGCCGGCGCCAGCGACCGATCCATGATCACCGAAACGGTGCGTATCACCGCTACCTTGATGCGCGCACGATAGATTGAATCGAGACAGTCATGAACAGCGACACCCATTGGGCGCGGTTGCGCCAAGCGGACGGGCCCGTTGGATAACAGGAAACTCGAAGCCTTGCGCCTGAAATATGCGGACGCCAAGGGGGGCGACATTTTCGATCCCGAGTTCGCAGCGGTCGCGGCGCAGATGTTCTCCAGCGCCGAGCGCCGCAAATGGCCGTTCGCGGATCCGGCCACGCTGCTCGACATGGCGTTCCGGCCCGACGTGCTGACGCTGCCCGACTTCGGCAATCTCGACGTCGCGCTGGTCGGCGTGCCGATGGATCTCGGCGTGACCAATCGGGCGGGGGCGCGGCTCGGTCCGCGGGCCGTGCGTGCGGTCGAGCGCATCGGCCCGTACGAGCATGCGCTGCGCATCGCGCCGACGGTCCATCTCTCGGTCGCCGACATTGGCGACGTGCCCATGCAAAGCCGGTTCAGCCTCGACCAATGCCACGTGGACATCGAGGCGTTCTTCACCAAGATCTGCGCCGCCAACATCATTCCGCTGGCGGTCGGCGGCGACCATTCGATCACCTATTCGATCCTGAAGGCCATCGGCCGCGACCGCCCCGTCGGCATGGTCCATATCGATGCGCACTGCGATACCGCGGGCGAATACGAAGGCGCCAAGTTTCACCATGGCGGGCCGTTCCGGCAAGCGGTGCTGGCCGGCGTGCTCGATCCGGAGCGCTCGATCCAGATTGGCATTCGCGGCGGCGCCGAATATCTGTGGGAATTCTCGTACGACAGCGGGATGACCGTGCTGCACATGGAAGACGTGACGGCCATGGGCATTCCCGGCGTCGTGGCCAAGGCGCGCGACGTGGTCGGCGACGGTCCGATTTACGTCACCTTCGACGTCGATGGGGTCGACCCCGGTTTTGCGCCCGGGACCGGCACGCCCGAAGCCGGCGGTCTCACGCCGCGCGAAGTGCTCGACATTCTGCGCGGACTGGCCGGTCTCCATGTCGTCGGGGGTGACGTGGTCGAAGTCGCGCCGCAGTATGACGCCACGACCAACACGGCGCAGATCGGCGCGCAGGCGCTCTTCACGCTGTTGTGCCTAGTCGCGCTGGATCGCCAGCGGCAAGCAAAGACCTCGCGGGCGGGAGACAAAACATGACCTCCGAAGCGCGGCTTTGGGGCGCGCGGTTCCGCACGCCGCCCGATCCGGACATGATGCGATTGTCGCGCGCCGACGGCAGTTACTTCCGCCTGGCGCCGTACGACATCGTCTCGTCGCAGGCGCATGCGCGCGAGCTGTTGCGTGCCGGTATCCTGACTGCCGCCGAGAACGACGCGATCGTCGCCGCGCTCGATGCGATCGCCGCGGCGTTCAAGGCAGGCACGCTTGCGCCCTCCGAGGCCGACGAGGACGTTCACACGTTCATCGAGCGCGTTCTCACGGAGCGGCTCGGGCCTGTTGGCGGGAAGCTTCGCGCGGGTCGGTCGCGCAACGACCAGGCGGCCAACGATCTCAAGCTCTACCTGCGCCACGAGGTGCGGGGGCTCGCGACTCTGGTTCTGAATCTGCAGGACGCGCTCGTCGGCCAGGCGGTCCAGCACATCGACACGCTGGCACCCGGGTTCACGCATTTGCAACCGGCGCAGCCCGTCGTGTTCGCGCATCAATTGCTGGCGCACGCGCAAGTCTTTGCGCGGGATGTCGACCGCTGCATCGATTGGGACCGCCGTCACGCCCGCTCGCCGCTGGGCGCTGCGGCGCTGGCGGGATCGGCGATCGCCGTGCACCCGGAGCACGCGGCCGCCGAGCTCGGCTACGACGGCGCCTGCGAAAATTCGATCGACGCGGTGGGCAGCCGCGATCACGTGGCGGAGTTCGTTTTCGTCGCGGCGATGATCGGCGTCCAGTTGTCGAGGCTTGCCGAAGAGCTCGTGCTCTGGTGCTCGAAGCAGTTCCAGTGGATCGAGCTCGACGACGCGTTCGCGACCGGCAGCTCGATCATGCCGCAGAAAAAAAATCCCGACATCGCCGAGCTTGCGCGCGGCCGCAGCGCGCGCCTGATTGGCGATCTGTCCACCATGCTGACGCTGCTGAAGGCGCTGCCGTTTTCGTACAACCGCGACCTGAGCGAAGACAAGCGCGCGGCGTTCGACGCGGTGGACTCGCTGGCGGTCGTGCTGCCGGCGATGGCGGGGATGGTGCGCACGATGCGCGTCAACGCCGGCCGCTTGCGGCAGCAATCGACCGATGGCTTCACGCTGGCCACCGAAGTCGCCGACTGGCTTTCCAGGCGCGGGATACCGTTTGCGCAGGCCCATGAGATCACCGGCGCCCTGGTCCGGCGCTGCGAAGATCGCGGCATCGGACTCTCCGAGGTCACCGACGAGGATCTTGCCGCCGTCGATCCGCGACTCACGGCGGACATTCGCGACTGCCTGACGCCCGAGGCCGCGGTTGCGGCGCGCACGGGCCATGGCGGCACGGCGCCGGCGGAGGTCACGCGGCAGATCCAGCGCTTGCGCGAAAAGCTGGCAGGACAGCGACAGTGGGCCGCCGAGTATGCAGGGCCCCGCGGCTGATCGACACGATGACGCGAAGGACATGCTGATGAGTTCAACGCAGACTCTGAAATCTCCATCCGGTTCGGGCGGGCCGTCGGCGCCACCCGAATTCTCGATCGCGCATCTGCGCCACGTGCCGCGTCGCTACTACGGCCGGTGGATCGCCGCCGCGGTGATTCTGCTGGCGTTCGCGTTGCTGATCGAGGCCTTCGCGACCGGGCAGATCGCGTGGAAGGTCGTCGGGCAGTTCCTCACCGCCAAGGCCATCCTGACCGGTCTCGAGAATACGATCATCATGACGATCTGTGCGATGGCGCTGGGGATCGTGCTCGGCGTGCTGTTCGCGATCATGTACATGTCGCCGAACCCGGTGCTGAAGGGCGTCGCCCGGTTCTACGTCTGGTTCTTCCGCGGAACGCCGCTGCTGCTGCAGCTGTTGCTGTGGTTCAACCTGGCACTGATCTTCCCGACCATCGGCATCCCCGGCGTGTTCGAGGTGCGCGCCGTCGACCTGATCACGCCATTCGTGGCAACATTGCTGGGCCTGGGCATCAACCAGGGCGCGTACACGGCGGAGGTCGTCCGCGCCGGCATTCTGTCGGTGGATGTCGGCCAGACGGAAGCGGCCAAGTCGATCGGCATGACCGGCCTCACCACGTTGCGCCGGATCGTGCTGCCGCAGGCGATGCGGGTCATCATTCCGCCGGTGGGCAACGAGGTGATCAGCATGGTCAAGCTGACGTCGGTGGCCAGCGTGATCCAGTATTCGGAAATCCTCCGCAATGCCCAGACCATCTACTACGCCAACGCGCGTGTGATGGAACTGCTCATCGTTGCGGCGATCTGGTACCTGGCGGTCGTCACCGTGCTGTCGATCGGGCAGCACTTCCTGGAACGGCATTTTTCCAGGGGACATCGCAGGGCGCGCGTCGTGATGGCGGCGCAAGAGGGCGGCGCATGAGCGCGACGGGCGAGGCCATGGCCGAGCCCGGGGCCGAAGGCCGCGTCGCCGCGCGATTGCGCCGAGACCGAAACCCAGTCGCGTGCATGCCAACAATCGCGCCGGAGGTCGAGGTATGACTTCGAGTACGTCCCAGGCGATGATGTACGCCGCCGACGTGGAGAAGTATTTCGGCAGCTTCCAGGCGCTGAAGGGAATCACGCTCGCGCTGTCCAGGGGTGAGGTCTTGTGTATCATCGGTCCATCCGGATCGGGCAAGAGCACCTTTCTGCGCTGCATCAACCAACTCGAGCGGGCGGACCGGGGGGCGATCTGGGTAGACGGCGAGCTGGTCGGCTTCCGCCGCGCCGGCGACACGCTGCACGAGCTGGGGGACAAGGAGCTCGCGCGGCAACGCTTGCTGTGCGGGATGGTATTCCAGCGCTTCAACCTGTTCAGCCACATGACCACCCTGCAGAATATTGTCGAGGGACCGATCGTCGTGCAAAAGCGCCGGCGCGCCGAGGTCGTCGACGAGGCGATGGCGTTGCTCGAGCGCGTGGGGCTCGCCGACAAGCGCGATGCGTATCCGCTCGAGCTCTCTGGCGGACAGCAGCAGCGCGTCGCGATCACGCGCGCGCTCGCGATGCGGCCGAAGCTGATGCTGTTCGACGAGCCGACTTCCGCGCTGGACCCCGAGCTGGTCGGCGAAGTGCTGGCCGTCATGCTCGACCTGGCGGCGTCCGGCATGACGATGATCGTGGTCACGCACGAGCTCAATTTCGCCCGTGAAGCCGCCAATCGCGTGGCGTTCATGGATCATGGCGCGCTGGTCGAAATCGGTCCGCCCAAGGAAGTGCTGGTGAATCCGCAGCATCCGCGAACCAGGGAATTCATCGCCGCCGTATTGTCATGACTTTATCGAAAGAAGGAAGACGCATCATGAATCCATTGCAAAAAACGATCATTGCCGCTGTCGCCGGACTTGGATTCGCCGCAGCATTCGCCGCGGCGGGCACCGAACTGCCGGACCGGATCAAGAAGGCCGGGAAGCTCGTGGCCGCAACGCAGCCGAACTATCCGCCGATTGCGTACAAGGATCCGGCGACCAATCAACTGACGGGGTTCGACATCGATCTCGGCGAAGCCCTCGCCAAGGAGCTTGGCGTCAAGATCGAATGGCAGGAAACCGCGTTCGCGCAAATGATCAGCTCCCTGCAGACCTCGCGGGTGGACATCGCGATGGCCGGAATGAGCGATCTGCCGGCGCGCCGGGAAGTCGTCGACTTCGTCGACTACATGAAGACCGGTCCGCAGTTCTTCACGACCACTGCCCGTGCCGGTGAGCTCAAGACGGTTGAAGACCTCTGCGGCAAGAAAGTCGGCGCAAGCCGCAGCACCAGCTGGCCCGCGCAGATGGAAGATCTGAGCAAGACCGTCTGTGCGAGCAAGAACCGCCCGCCCATCACCGTGATCGGCACCGAGGGCTCGGTGGACGCGCGCACGCAGCTCAAGTCCGGACGTCTCGACGCCGCGGTGCAAGGCAGCGAGACACTGCCCTACTTTCAAAAGCAGGAGCCGAACACGATCGTGCTCATCGGCGTGCCGTTTGCCGACCAGCTATCGGGCATTCCGGTTCTCAAGACCGAAGCGCAATTACGCGACGCTGTGAAGGAGGCGCTGGACCGCTTGCAGTCCAAAGGAATCTACGACCAGCTTCTCGCCAAATATGGGTTGCAGGGCAGCAAGACGCCGGCCGGCGTCAATCAGGGCAAGTAGCGAGGACCCAAAGGACCGCCGAGTCGCCACACGGGTAGCAAGCGCCGGTGACCCCTGACAGCCTG
>Ga0157379_10001056_pt1 | contig 22433 bp, 18 predicted proteins | sample S25metaG_FD_121802 | JGI IMG/M metagenome (GOLD analysis project Ga0157379, IMG submission 121802) | Switchgrass rhizosphere microbial communities from Kellogg Biological Station, Michigan, USA - S2-5 metaG | ecosystem: Host-associated > Plants > Roots > Rhizosphere > Soil | place: USA... | reverse complement strand
CTCGATCATCGCGAGGGCAGTCAATACCCAGGATGCCGAGTTCGGCGCCGCCGCGATTCCGCCACTCTGCCGGCACCTGCCGGACGATCAATATGACAGGACATGCGAAGTCGGCCTCGAGGCAGCGCGCACTCTGGAACGTGATCACGACCGCTACGTACTTCTGGAGAAGCTGATTCCTTCGCTTCCCTGCCACCGGCTTTCCGCCGCGTCGGAACTGATCAAGGACGATGAGGATGAAGCCACAATGGAACGTGATGCGGCACTCGTCGCACTGGCGCGGCGTCGCGGTGAGTGCCGTGAACTCCAGCAGGCAATTGACACCTTGAAACGAATGACCTACGCCGATGCCGGCTCTCGAGCGTGTGTTGCGCTGAGCAGCCTTGACTCTGTCCCGGAGCCGTTGAGAACGACACTTCTCGAGCGCGCCGAAGAGTTTGCTGACGTCGAATCCAGCTATACCCGCGTACAGCTGCTGGCCGAAATCGCCAGAAGGCGCGCTGAACCACACAAGACGCGATTGGTGGAAAAAGCGCTGGCCCTTGCTCGTGGGCTGGATGAGAGTAGCTCCTACATATCGACCGAAGAGGCGAAGGCGCGTGCACTGACCAGTATCGCGCCGTTGCTCGATGTAAAGCGCCGCTCCGACGTCGTCCTCGAGACGTGGCGCTATGCTGCCCGTCGTGGCTTAAGTGGAACACAGCCGCTGGAAGCCCTTGTCCCGCTTATCGCAGAGCTCGAGCCGGGCAGAATAGCGCCACAATGGCGCGAGCAGCTGGACCTTTCATCGGCAAGGCGCAACATAGTTCTCGAGGAACTGGAAGTCCTTGCGCCCGTCATCGCTCGCCTCGGTGCCAAGGACGCGGTCCTCGCGGTGATCCAGGCGGTGGAGAACGTGGCGAGTTGGTGGCCGTAGTCGCTCTCGCTCGACGCACATTGCGAGAAGAAACGAAATAATCGCGTTAAAGAGCAATGCGTTGCCGACGCGGAATGCCGGCTTTAGGAGCCGTGCGAGTACGCAGGTTCACCCGGGCTGGAGCCGGTGCTATGTGAAGAACTGCTACTCATTTGATAGAGCGCGTACCACGCCGGAATTGTCCACAACTGTATAAGAGCGCTAAAGCTACCGATGTCCATCAACATCAGCAGGATCGTGGCGGCAAAGTAGCCCAGGGCCACGGGGTGCGAAGGCTTTGGCTGCCGGGATCTGCTCGCGCTGACCTGAATAACGAGCGGCAACAGAATAATCTGATCATATACACGTCCATAGGGTGTCGCCGCCAACGATACAAACATCAGCATTGGCAGTCTGGCTTTCCACTCCCAATCCTTGTGATGTCGACGCCAGTAAACGATCAGCCAGATAAAGGCTGCGACCAAAGGGGACGCCTCAAGCCAGGGCCGGCTGGGCCGGCTGCCAAGCAATTGACGAATCAGAGCTGGAATTGTCGTGGTGATCCACAGCTGGTCGGGCGGCCACTCCCGCAACAAAGTGGAATAGGATTCCCAAATTTCGGGGTTGATAATCATGATGGGAATAATCATTCCGAACGTGGCAATACCAAAACCCAGCAGGATACGTAGATTGCGGTGCGCCAGCGTCCAGAGCAATAGAGCGGGCCACAACAAGAAAACCAGATGGGGCTTGGCCGCAACCAAAAGAAGAGCAACACCGGCGGCTACGAACTTTCCACGTGTGACGAAAACGAGAAAAGCGGTGATCCCAGCGACTATTAAGGGACCAATCTGCCCAATCGACAAAACAAACAACGAAGGTAGAAAAGTAATCCCCAGTATCCAGCCGAACCAACGTTGTTCAGGATCGCCACCATATAATTTCCAGCACGCGTCGCAGGAGACCACCACAAGAACGAGGCTGACGAACATCCAGATCAGCCGTCCTTCAGCGTAGAGGAACACGGAAAACGGAACGATCAGCGGAATCGTCCATGGAGGGTTAAACATCGGCAGAGGTCCAGTTCCTGTGAAACCCGCGATACGTTCCAGATTCCATATCTGTTGAGGTGAATAAGGATTCTGCCCAGACAGGAAAAGCTTGCCAGCCGCCCAATATTCGACAAAGTCGTCCACCGGAATCGAATTCTTGAGAAGTCCCGACGCGCACCAAGTACAGGACGCGGCAACAACAACCGCGATCACAAGAATTCGCCACCGGTTTAGTCGGAGGCGAAGACTGTTCGTCACCGGCCGCATCATGCCAACCAAAATCCCCTTTTCTCGTCCGGCAACGGGAGCGAATGAGCACGGACTTAGTCGAGGTACCTCAGATTATTTCCTCGATAGGGTGGGCATCTTGGCCGACGGATGTACTTCCGTCAAGTCTCGATCTCTGATTTTTTAAGATTCCGCCCCAGGCGTCGTATGATCCAGAGCTCCGAGGCGACTATTGGGCCGGGATATCGACGAAGCACCCACTCGTCGCAGCTTTCATCTTCAGTGATGCCAGCTCGCCGAGCAGTGTCGCTCGCGGCGCGGCCTGTCGAGTATCGCCGTAAAGATTGGTGGTTTCCCACGGATCGCTTTGGAGATCGAACATTTCCCACGCCGTTCCGGTGTATAGAAGCTTGTAGCGTTGATCGCGAATGGCGAATTGCTTTGTTCCAGCCCCTGTGTTCGGGCAGAGTTCGGCGAAAGAATACTTTCTGCCGGTTGTGGCCTGACTGCTGGTCAGAAGCGGCACGATGCTGTAGCTATTGTTGATGGAGTTGTTTGTGAGCGGAACTCCGGCCAGCTGCGCAATTGTCGCGTACATATCCGGAACGGTCACCAGGTGAGTCTCGCGGCCGGTTCGTGTGACACCAGGGCCCGCAACAATCAACGGCACGCGTACGCCTCCCTCATAGACGGAGCCTTTGGACCCACGGATCCTCGATGCCGCTCTGTCCTTAACAGAAAAGGGCGTGCCGTTATCACCCATGAAAAGAATCACCGTATTGTTAAGCTGCCCCGTCTGGTCCAACGCGCGGAACAGACGGCCGATCTCCGTATCGAGGGCCTGAATCACAGCCTGATAAACCGTGATGTCTCCGTTATAGATGGTGGGACTCCCGGGAGGACGCGCGCCGACATCTATTGAAAAGAGATTCGCCGGCGGCACCTGAAATCCATCATTCGGAGCAGTGCCGTGCGGCGCGTTGTAGGGCAAGTATAGAAACCACGGTTCATTTGCACTCTGATCTCGAATGAAATCGATGGCGAAGTCCGTTAGCGCTGTCGTCGAATAGACGGCTGTGTTCACGGATGGAGCGGTGCTGCTCTCCAAATTCCAACTGTAGTAGTTCGAGATAAGCCCACCGAGAAAACCCTTGAACAGAGGAACGCCTGTTTCATGCACGACGTGATTTACGTCGTTTCCGAGATGCCATTTTCCGAACACCGCCATTTTGTAACGAGGAGACGTGTTCGATGCTGCGAGGAGTTCGAATATCGATTTGGTACTGCCGGGAAGAACGTTCCCGACTGTGGTCACGCTTGTGTTGTGACCGTACAACCCGGTCAAAAGCGCACCGCGCGTCGGCGAGCACACGGGTGCGGCCCAAGTCGTATCGAACACGACGCCTCGGGCGGCAAGTGCGCTTAGCGTTGGAGTCGCGACCTGGCCGTGACCGCCCGAAACACTGGCGTTGTACAGGCTGGGATAAATCGATGAAGCCTCCGCTCCGAAATCGTCGGCCAGAATAAAGAGAATGTTAGGGCGCCGCGCACCAGCGTTTCCCTGAGTGCCGCGTTGCGCTTGCGCGCGCGGGGCTGTCTGTATGAACGCCTGAACCAGCACGATCAGGGTTACCAGGCCAAGTCGTTTCATCGAGCACTCCTCGGAAGTTGGACGCTATCTTATCGCGAAATCGATGCGGCTTGGGGTGGAGGTTCCGCAGGAACTGCACTTCGTTGGAGATTGCTGCGCATGGTACGACCCGGGTCGACTATTTCTTCGTGCTCGCTCGGATCGGCAAGAGCTGTCGAAGACGCTTATCGAGCTTCGGAAGCGGCATTCAGGAAGCGGCATTCAGAATGAATGGTATCGAAAGCCTGCCTCATCTATATTTGTTCCACGTTCCCTGGAGGTTCGCATGAAAGTCCCATTCGCGATTGCGGCCGCTTTGCTAAGCATGATCGTGGGTTTGCCTGCATCGGCTCATCACTCATTCGCGGCCGAATTTGATGCGAGTAAAGCCATTCGCGTCAGCGGCACTCTGACCAAGATTGATTGGGCGAATCCGCACATCTACTTTTACCTCGATGTGAAAGAGGATGGCGGTAATGTGGTGAAATGGAGTTGTGAAGCGGGTTCTCCCGGAGCGTTATCCCGGCGGGGCTTTAAGAAAGGCGACCTCAAGCTGGGAGATACCCTGATTGTCGATGGCTACCGCGCGAAGGATGGCTCGCGATTGATGGATGCGCGGCGTGTGACTCTTCCCGACGGTCGAGTCGTATCCGGCGCATCGGTCGGAGACGGCGGTCCCGGGTCCCAGAATCAATAACGAGAGACAACCAATGCTTCGTCTATACATTGCCTCAATCCTGCTCGTCGCTTTCTCCGAGCCGCTGGCGGCACAAGACAACCCTCTAACAGTCGTCGACGTGAAATCTGCCAAACCCAGGCCCACGCCCCGAATGTCGGATGGACATCCGGACCTGAGCGGCTACTGGAAAGGGACGCGCGATACCGTACCTGGTGGGAATATCGCAAAGGACTTGCCGGGGTTGAAGCTGCCGTTGACGGCCGCCGGCGAGGCGGCCTTACAGCACAACCTGACGGCAACCATTGATCCGGAAAGTTTGTGCATTATCGGGGGAATTCCGAGGCACAACGCCAGCGGCTTGCCGTTCGAAATTTTGCAGGGCGCCAAAAAGGTGGCGTTTCTCTACTGGTACAGCTACTACCGTCTTATCCCGATCGACGCCAAACGCAAGCATACGGAAGATCCCGACCCCTCTTTTTTCGGCGAAGAAATCGGACGTTGGGAAGGAGACGCGCTGGTGATTGATTCGATCGGATTCAAGGATGAGAAAGTCTGGATCGATGAAAACGCGAACCCCCACAGTGACGCACTACACGTCGTCGAGCGTTGGACGAGACCCGATGCGGATCACATCCACGTCGAAACTCTGATCGAAGATCCGAAGTTCTACACAAAATCTTTCAAATACTCGCGAACCTGGGTGCTCGGCAAACCGGACGAAGAAATTCAGGAGTACTCCTGCAGCGAAAACAACGTGGATAAGGACCACCTCGGCTTCGGCCCGGGTCCGATTCGTCCTGATGGCACACGCGGCTATCTCGACCCTGCGCCGCTGCCGCCTCCTGTTCAGAAACCGCCGGCGAATAAATGATCACGGCGTGTGTAGAGCGGCAGCTACGGCCCGGTTCGACTATTTCTTCGTGCTCGTTCGGATCGGAACTAGCTGTCGAAGACGTTTATCGCGGAGCCAGATTCCCAGCCATGCGAGCATCGCTGTCGTCAGCGGAAGCAAGGGTGGGTAGAGCGCTCCGATCCGGACATAAGATGCGATGGCGCCACCAAGATAGCCGGTAAGGAGAATGGCGCCGAGCACCGAGGTTCGCGGTATCACATAGAGGAGAATCGCGCCGAGTTGAAGGGACGCGATAAACGGCAGATCTTTTACCTGCCAGCCTATTCGGCCCCACTCGCGCACATAAAATGGGCTTTCCGTCAGCTTCCATCGCGAACTGATGAGCACGATCAGCACCGGCAATACAGAGACAATACGGCCAGTCCATACGAGCCACGGTTCCCATCGGCTCGACTCCTGCGCTTGAACGACAGCAGCCTTCATGCTTCTCCTCCCGACGCCGAGATTTAGGATTGTGGGCAGACCTTAACCTATCGATCCCACGACATCAAGCACTCTCGGTAGTAACATACGGCTCAATTCCAATGGGCGCCATCTATGACACGTTCGAGCGCGACCTTGCAGACTGGGGGCGGCGCTATGCCGACGCGCCGCACCGCGAAATGGTTGCGCTTTGCCTCCTCGCTCTTGAGCGCGAGGAGCTCGTTGCTGTGGGCTACCGCGAAGATCTTATCCGGGAGCGTGTGTCAAAGATGTCCCTCGCGACCGAAGTTCAGGACATCATCCGGCACGCGCTGATCTGGGCCTGGAAAGATGAAGAAATGCACGCAATCTATGTTCGCGGAATGCTCCTCCGACTCGGGACATTCGGCCTGCGGCTCCAAACATTCGCGCGGCAGACTGGCGGGGTCATCGGAGGCTGGGCTGCATCCGTTCGCCAGCACGTGCCCTGGAGTGCTGCGCCTCTGTGTCGCGCAACGGCAACGACAATCGCCGGCATGGGCGCGTTGACTGGAAAAGTTCCTGCAGAGATTCGCCGGCATCTGACGCTTGGACCATTTCGAAATTTCTGCGCGTTCAACGTCGATGCGGAGAAAACCGCTTGGCTCTGCTGGAAACGTATGGCGGATCTCGCTGAAAAAATTCCCGGTCTACCCGTGGGTACCGTCTCTGACTTTCGCCGTGTCCAGGCTGATGAGGACCGGCACGCAGCGGTTTTCCAAATCTTCGCCGATGCGTTGGACGAGAACGATGCGCTCGTAAGCGGCGAATCTGCGGGAACACTCGCTCAGAAGGTCGGAGCTGTCAGTGAATTCTTCCTTGCCCGCAGCATGAGATCCGGACCCGCCGGGCGCAGTCCGCTCGGTAGCGCCGGGAGGGTCGTCGTGACGAAAGGGACCGCACCCTCCGCAAAGCTTGAAGAATTCGACCGCACGCTGGATCGAAGCGAACTCGCCGAGTCTCTCCGAAAGACGGCCAAAGCTGCAGGCAAGCGCGTCGAAGACGTGAAGGTCGCCATCAAACCGTCGTTCATGCTGGGATACGACCGGCGCGACACTTCGATGATTACGGACCCGGCGTTGCTCGACCGCCTGGCGCGTTACCTGAGATCGCTCGGGTGCGCCGACGTCGCCGTAATCGAGGCGCGAAACATCTACGATCGATTCTTCGGCCGCAGAAGCGTAAAGGAAGTGTCCTCTTATTTCGGTATCGAGTCCCCACACTATCGCATGGTCGATGGTTCCGAAGAACAGATCCCTCATTCCTACTTCCGCGGCATGGGTCAGCACAGCGTGGCCGAAACCTGGAAGGAAGCAGACTTCCGCATCTCGTTCGGCAAAATGCGCAGCCATCCAGTCGAGCTCGCATACCTCACTGTAGGAAATGTCGAATGGCTCGGCGGACGGTGTGACGAATTCATTTTCGTTGAGCGACAGGCCCAGCGGGAAACGGCGATCATGATGCTGCTTGATCATTTCCCACCACATTTCGCCCTGCTCGATGCGTATGAGTCGGCCGCCGACGGCCTTGTCGGGGTGATGGGATGTACGACGCCCAGGCAGCCCCTGAGGTTTTATGCCGGCGAGGACGCGCTTGCTGTCGATCTTGTCGCAGCCCGACACATGGGTGTGCGAAGCGTTCGAGACGCTTCGTTGCTTCGTGCCGCGTGTCACTGGTTCGGAACGTCAGATACTTCGAACATCGAAGTTATCGGCGAGAATCGCCCACTTGAAGACTGGCGAGGTCCTTACCACAACGAAATCTCAACGGTGCTCAGCCTGATTGCATTTCCCATCTATGTGATGGGCAGTTGCCGCGGTTCGCTGTTCGTGCCCGAGATGGATCCCGCGGCGTTTCCTGCCCTGCAGCCGCCAACGCTCTGGGAACGTGCCGGCCGACGCTTCACACAGTCCGTTCTTCGTCTGCGGCATCCGAGGGCTTCCGCAGGATGACAGCTCGGGTCCTTGTGATTGGCGCCGGTATGGGCGGCCTGTCGGCCGCTCTACGATTGGCTCGTGAGGGTTTTGACGTCCATGTGCTCGAAGCGCGCCCCGAATCCGGAGGACTCGCCTCCGCAGTCCACTATGAAAACTTCGTCTTCGATGCCGGGCCTTACATTCTTCTCGATCGCCCTGGATTGGAATGGGCGTTCCAACAACTCGGTCTCGACCTCGGGAAGGAAATTCGCTTACTGCCTCTGGATAGTGTTTACTCCGTCGAGTCGGAGCGCGGTACTCGAGTGGAGTTCTATGGAGATCTTGAGAAAACTGCGGCGGGGCTCGATAGCGAATGGCCCGGCAGCGGCGATCGATACCGCTCGTTTGTGAGAAAGATGTCGGAGATCGGTGAAGCGTTGACGCCAATGCTGAGAACATCGCATCCAGGCGCGATGGACTTGCTGTGGTCTGGAGCAGCGCGTTACGCACCGTTTCTTCTGAAGTCCCTGGAGACCGTTTTGCAGGACTCCGGCTTGCCTGAGCCTGTCGTTGAAGGCCTTGCGATCTGGACTCACGTCGCTGGCCAAACGATGTCGGAAGCGCCAAGCCCGCTCGCGTTTGTGCCTGTTCTCATTCATACCGCTGGCGCGTTTTATCCGGAAGACGGTATCTCAACCATTCCGAAAACTATGGAGCGCGCCGCAAAAGCCGCGGGAGTGAAGTTTCACTACTCGGTCAGGGTCACGTGCATCCGTACGGAGAACGGAAGGACGGTTGGCGTCGAGACAGACTCTTCAGAATTCATCGACGCGGCGGCAGTCTTGTCGAACGCGGCCGCGATCGGCGCTTACCTCAAACTCCTGGATGCAACGCCGGCTGGAGCACGCGATCTTAAAAGCCTTCCACTGCAATCGCCGGGTGTCTGCGCGTATCTGGCTGTGCGCGGAGCAGAGCCGGCGCAATACCTGCGATTCCGATTAAACGAGAACAATGATCGATGCCGCCTTTTGATTCAACCCGCGGCTGTCCTTACGACTCTCCAACGGCAGGACTGGATGCCTGTCCGGCTTCTTGGCCCGATGGCGTATTCCGCTGCAGAACAAGGCGGCCCGGCAGCACAGTCCGAATATCTGGATGGCCTGCTTGAAGAGGATTGGTGGAAAGAAGGGTTCACCGATGTGCGTGTGCTTGGCCGCCGAATACCAAAGTCGTGGGGCTCCGATTTCAATCTGTATGCCGACAGCATGAATCCCGTAATGACCGCTCGATTCATGAGGCAGGGCCGCATTGCCCATCGCAGTCCGTACGTGCGCCGACTCTACTTCGCGGGCAGTTCGACACATCCAGGCCAGTGGGTCAGTTTCTGCGCTGTGTCGGGCGTGCACGCCGCCAACTGCATCATCAAGGATCTGTCTTGAATGCTGGCGACGACGTTTGAATCGCACTCCGGACGCAGTGTCCGCGTGGCACGGCTGGGCACAGGACGACATCTGATTCTCCTTCATGGATATCCGGACAATCTGCAGATCTGGTCAGAGCTCGCACCGCTGCTCGCGTCATCGTTCGAGGTGGTCGCCTTCGATTGGCCAGGCATGGGCTACAGCGAGACATGGCCAGGTGGTGCAACTCCGTATCACATGGCAGAGCGTCTGCTCACGCTGATGAACGCATGGAGAATCGATAAGGCGGTCGTCGCCGGCTTCGACATGGGTGGACAGGCGGCTCTCGCCTTTGCCGCGAGATATCCTCAACGACTGGATTCGCTCGTCGTCATGAATTCACTGGTTCAGTGGGATGAAGCAACGTCAATCGACATCGCCATTCTCAGAAAGTTCGGTTGGAATCGTCTCGCCCTGCGTCGCTTCCCCCGCGTGGTTTTTGCACGGGCACTCCGCACCTTCATGTCGGCCGGTCAAACGATAGATCCGGCGCTACGTTCAGATATGTGGGACGCATTCAAACAACCTCAGGTTCGGGAATTCATTGTGAGAATGTGCGCGGGGTATGAAGGCACGCTGCGACACTTGTCGCAGGAGTATTCCTCCATCCGAATACCGACTCTCGTGCTCTGGGCGGAACAGGACAAACACTTTCCTCTTCAACAGGCAAAGCGGCTCGCGGCCGCTCTGCCCCAGGCTCGCCTTGAAATTGTCCCGCGGGCAAAACACTGGATGCCACTCTCGATACCGCACGAAGTCGCATCGTACTTTTGCCGCTTTATCTCGCCGGTTGTGGATTCAAGGTAATGAATCGAGGCGGATTTTTTGGTCCTCACTGCACCGTATAGACGAAAAGCTTCGGATTGTTGTTTGCCGCGGATGCTCCAGTGGCAGGCGGTGCGGGTGCAGGCGTGTTGCCGCGTTGCGCTGCAGCTGCAGTCGCTTCTTGCTGCGGCGCAGGCGCTGGAGCGCCTCCCGTTGCGCCGGGTCCACCAGGTGCGCCAGGTCCGCCGCGACCGCGTCCACCTGCAGCCGCGCCGGTTCCGGCGACCACTGCAATGTATTGCTTGCCATCGAGCATGTAGGTCATCGGCGCGCCGACCCCGGCAGTCAGGGGCAACGCCACGTCGAGAAGCTGTTCTCCCTTGTCTGCCGTATAAGCTCTCAGCCGGCCGGTACTCATCGTTTGAATGACAAGATTCGATGCCGTGGACAGTGTGCCGCCGTTGGTATTGCCGCCACCGGGCGCAAACCATTTCTCGGTCTGTGTGGCAGGATCCCACGCGACCAGGATGCCGCCGGTTACGTTGCTGCCGTCCGGATTCTTACGAACAGGGCCATGAGTGGGTGGGGTTGCCAGCGTCACGTTGGCGCCGCGGGTTGAACCCATTCCGAAATTCTGACGCCCCGGCGTCGCGGCGTAGGCTGCTGCAGACGCGATGAAGCTGAACTGCCCGTCGGAAGCGATCGGGACATAGACCAGGCCGGTACCTGGGTTGAACGACATCTGGGAGGTCGTGTGCATTTGCACGGGATGCACCGTCACGCCTCTCTCCGCAGAGTAGAGCGCGTCGGGGTGAATGTCGACCTTACCTGTTTTGGGATCGATTCCCCTGGCCCAGCTCACAGGCGACATCTCGGCTGCCGAGATGAATTCCCCGTTCGTTCGGTCGATCACGTAGAAGTAGCCATTTTTGTTGGCCTGCATGATGACTTTGCGAGTTCGGCCGTTGATGCGGATATCCGCGAGCAGCAGGTGCTGAATGGCATCATAGTCCCACTGGTCTCCCGGAGTAGTTTGGTAATGCCACTTCAGCTGACCGGTGTCGGCGTTGATCCCGAGAATGGAAGCAATGTAGAGGTTGTCCAGGTGCTGAGGTTGTCTGCCGCCGTTTCGGACATCCGCGGCCCAGGTCGCGCCGTTTCCAGTTCCGACATACACGAGGTTTTCGTCGGGATCGTAGGCCATGCCGTCCCACATCGATCCGCCGCCGCCCTGCTCCCACCATTTGCCGGCCCAGGTCTTCGCCGCGGCTTCCATAGCTTTGTTTTCGAATGGTTTCGAAGGATCGCCAGGGGTGATGTAGAACTTCCAGATTTCCTTCCCGGTATTCACATCGAAAGCGGAAATGTATCCGCGAAACGGAGGAAATTCGGCTCCGGCATTGCCGATGAAGACTTTGCCCTTCGCAACACGCGGCGCCATCGTGAGAGAGTACGACGAGATCTCGCCGGGTTTGGGTTCAGGGATTGCCCACGACGACCAGATCAGTTTTCCGGTAGTAGCATCAATCGCCTGGATGCGTCCATCGAGGACAGCGACAAATACCTTGCCTTCATACAGCGCGATTCCGCGACTGTTGACACCACAGCAAAGGCGCTGTCCTGGGTTCGCCTTCATGGCGCTGTCCACCACCGGGTCATACTGCCAGAGTTGCTTGCCGGTCTTTGCATCGACCGCGTAAACAACGCTCCAATTGGTGACGCCATAAAGGACGCCGTTCGCATACAGCGGGTTCGTCTTCTGGCCGGCCGGGTTGCCGGGTCCAACTTCATATGACCAGGCAAGGGTCAGGTTCTTTACGTTCTGTGGATTGATCTGAGTCATCGTCGTATACCGCTGCTCGGACCACCCCATGCCGTTGCTGAGCCACTCGGTGCCCTTCGGCGCGTTTTTCAAGGCATCGTCATTGACCCGACGCGTTTGCGTCTGGGTTTGCAGTGCAATTGTCATCATCGTAAACAGAGCGATCCCTGGGGCTCCCACAAGAACCCATTTCATTCGATGTGGCGTCATAGTTCTCCCATCAAAAGCAAGGTCTTAGCCGGATATCAGAGCGCTTTAAGGGTGTCAAGTTCATTAACAGATACCACTACCGTGGCGGTCGAGTTTCCAGCAGCTTTCGGACTACTGCAGCGCCGCGGCCCTCACCTTGTTCGCGTGGCGCTTGTCTGAATGTCCGTCGTCTGAAGCTCTTGCTGCAGAACAGCCGTATTTTCAGGACGATGGTTGATCCACCATCGTTCGGCGTCTTCCGACGTCCAGGATTCATTGCTGGTGCTGCTGTCGAGCATACGTGCAAACACGTCAGCGGTAGCCGGGCGCGCTTCAGGTGTCTTTTCCAGGCACATCAAAATCGCGCGATCGAGAAATTCCGGCACGGGGAGTTCCGTTCTTTGCGAAGGCGGGACGGGGACCTTTTGCAGGTGAGCCAACATCATTGCAGCGGCGCCTTTCTCTTCGAAGACCATTTTGCCGGTGAGCAACCAGTAGGCCACGCAACCTAAGCCGTAAAGATCGGTCCGTCCATCGATGTTCGGCGAGCCCATGGCCAACTCGGGAGCCATATAGGCGGGTGTCCCGGTTGTTGCGTTTGTGCCGGTCATTTGCGGCTCATTGCTTGCGAGTACTTTGACCAGGCCGAAATCGAGAACTTTCGCGTAGTCGTATTCGTTCCCCATACGACAAAGAAAAATGTTCGTGGGTTTGATGTCGCGATGAATCAACCCGTGATTGTGAGCATCGGCGAGGGAACGGCAGACCTGTCGCAGGATATAGACAACTCGCGCCGAAGGCTGCGGACCAAACTTTCGGACGAGGGTCTCCAGGTCGATGCCGTCCAACAATTCCATGACGTAATAGAAAACGCCATTTTCGCTAATGCCGAAGTCGTACAAGCCGATGGTGTGGGGAGAGCGCAACTGGGCCGTCGCCTTCGCCTCCTGTTCAAATCGTCGCTGTATGACAGTGCCGGCGCGGCCCAACATATCCGGGTTAATGAGCTTTATTGCGGCGTCTCGGGTCAGCATACGATGGCGAGCTCTCCATACTTCGCCCATGCCGCCCCTCCCAATCAACGCAATGAGCTGGTAGCTTCCCATGTCGCGCGCCTTATCCACCTTCTGACCCAGCTTCGTAACAACGTGCGAGATGACGACAGCCACTCCCACAAGCAAGTAGTCGGGGTAATGCATGAGCAGCAAATTGCTCAGCGGTCCCAAATTTATCCCGCGAGCCGTTGCGACCAACATCCCAAGAGGGTTCATGGTCACAGCAATGAGAGCGGCAATCAGCGTCTTGCCCGGAGAATTTGGAACAATCGCTGCAAACATCAACACAACAACACCAACCCAGGTGATCATCGGAAAAATGTCGGCGTGCCTGTCCGTTACAGGTCCCCAGTGCATCATCACGCCCAGAGCGGCCGCCGTATAGACCATGTAGATGAGACCAAGATCCAGAATGAACTGCGGCTCCCGAAGATCCTTGCGCGAGTACCAGTACAACGAGAGGGAGACGATCACGCTAAGGCCGGCAATGTAGTCCGACATCTGCAGGCCCTTCTCGGTCATACCCATCGCTTTCATTGCAATGTGATCCAACCCAGTCGCGACGACCCACAGGACGGCTGCGAGTAAGCAAAGAATCCCCAGCCGGTTCGACGCTTCCTTTAGCAGATCGTACGGAAGCGGCCGAAAATGGCTGCGCGTGACGGCCAACTCCGGCGGAGTCCTAACAACAACAGGCCGGATTAATTGTGGATTCTCCATTGCCGGATGATACAGCCTTATAGGAACGAAGAGATCTAGTGAATTCTTCTGACGGCGTGGTGCGACCGACATCAGAAAGCTTCAGTTCTATTTGAGCGAATACTGGCGCACTTGAACTGCCTACAATTATACGGCCCCCGCGAGTCGGCGGAGTCAATCGTCGAAGACAGCACACCAGACGGCTCGTCCAACTTGCGTTGTATAATCCGACGCAAACTGGAGGACCCATGAAACGTGCCATCCTTTTCGTCTTTCTTGCTCTCTCTGTTTCGCCCGGCTTCGCTCAGGAGTCGTGCAATCGGGAATGCCTGAAGGCATTCATCACGCAATACCTTAAGGCAATGGTTGCGCACGATCCGAAAGCTCTCACGCTGGCGCCAAATACGCGCTTCACGGAGAATACGAAAACGTTGCCTCTGGGAGAGGGGCTGTGGAAAGAGGCCACAGGACTCCAGTCTTATCGGCAGGACTTTCTCGATGTGCGCGAGGGACAGGCCGCGTCGCACGTCATCGTTGAAGCGAACGGTAATCCCATCATGCTCGCAGTCCGCTTGAAGATTGCCAACAACAAGATCTCCGAGATCGAGACGATGGTGACGCGCAACCGCACCGATGGCGCGATCTTCTCGCCTGAAAACCTCAAGCAACCGCAGGCCGCGATGAATGTTGTTCCCACTGCCGCGCAGAAGATGTCGCGAGCGGAACTGATCCGCATTGCGGAGTTCTATCCGACGGGCTTGAAAGTTGGTGGATCCTTCGACGCGGTCAAGGCGCCGTTCGCGCCCGATGCGTATCGCATCGAGAACGGAAGAGGCATGGCTGGCGCATCGCAAACCAATATCGGCTCGCAGCGCATTATGGCGCATCCCGACGTGAGCTACCGCATTGCAGCGGTCGATGAAGAAATGGGAATCGTTTTGATGTATCTGGATTTCGGCGATACCAATAGCTATGGGCCGGGAAATGCCCTGACAACCTTCGAAGCGTTCAAGGTTTATGGCGGACAGCTGCACGCCGTCGAGGCGTTCATTCGCATCATGCCCGCGAACACGCCATCGGGTTGGCCCAGCTACCCGGTGAAAAAGCCGAGTTAGCTTACTCTTTTGCCATGCAAAAGCATGTCGAGAGCGTGCTGCATCGAACCGGCAGGAGTCACTTCTCCTGAATTGATAAAGAAAATTTCATCCGCATTCGCGATTGTATTCAGGCGATGTGCAATGACGACCTTCGTTGTCGTCGACGGAAGTTTGCTCAGGATCTGTCCGAGTTGCTGCTCGGTGACGGTATCAATGTTGGCAGTCGCTTCGTCGAGAATGAGAATCTCGGGATCTCGCAACACGGCTCGCATGAATGCGATGAGTTGCTTCTGTCCCAGGCTGATTGCATCGCCGACCGACGTCACTTTTGTTTGCAGGCCTTGGTCAAATCGTGACAGTAATCCACCAACGTTTCTCTCATTCAGCAGCGCGATGAGCTGTTCGTCGGAATATTGACGGTATTGCTCATTCCCGTAGAGGACGTTGTCGCGAAGCGTGCCGGTGAAGAGGAAAGGCTCCTGAAGGATAAATCCGATGCTTCGTGTGCGTTCTTCCGGGGCGAACGAGCGAATGTCTTTTCCCTTAAGCAGCACTGAGCCCCCGGTCGGATCATAAAGACGAGCCATCAGCGAAGCCGTTGTTGTCTTTCCCCCGCCAGTAGGGCCAACCAGCGCGTACGTCTTGCCACGTTCCAGAGTGAAGGAAACCTCGTGCAGCACTTCACGTCCACCCGGATATCCGAAATGAACTTTGTCGAATTTCAAAAGGGCGCCCGTTGGTGCTGTAGCTTGTGCGGCTGGAACGACCGGCATGTTCGACTCCAATGCAAGCACTTCGGAAATCCGGTCCAGCGCGGCCAAAGCCAGCTGAAACGATGACCACAGCATTCCGAGCTGTCGCAATGGAAAATAGAAATTGTTCACGTACAGCAGGAAGCCGATCAACAAACCGATCGTCAGTTCGCCCGCACCGACCATATAGAGGCCGTAAGCCAGCACGATGAGCTGCGCGAGATTCATGGCCAGGCCATAGATCGGCATGAACACACCGTTTGCAATACCACTGGCGAGGGATGCGGAGTAATTCCGCTCATTTGCCTCTTCGAACTTTCGTCGGAAGTAGTCCAGACGATTGAAGGCCAGGATGACTTTGAAAGCGCCCAGGCTTTCGGTGATCTCCGCCGACATGCCGCCGAGCGATTGGAGGCTCTTCAGGTTTCTGCTTTTTACCCAGCCCGACGCCAGCTGAGTGAAGATCAGCACACCCGCGGCCGGCACCAGCGCGGTTAGCCCGAGCCGAATATTTAACGAGAGCAGGAATATTCCCGCGCCGGTCATCATCACGAGGTTTCCGGTGAGCTGCACCAGCGCCTGCGCAAAGAATTGGTTCAACTTGTCCGTATCGTTGTTGATCCTGGAAATCAGATCGCCGGCCTTATTCTGGTTGAAGAACACGAGCGGCAAAGCCTGTAGCCTGGTGAACAGCGCGTTTCTCAAATTGAAAAGAACGGTGCGGCCCACAGTGCCCATCGCCAGCGTTTGGTAGTAGCTTGCAAGCAGGCCGACGAGATAGATCCCAAGCAAAGCGCCGGCGGACCTGAGAACGCCCTGGAAGTCACCACCTTGAATATATCTGTCGACCGCCCGAGCGATGATCACCGGGCCAAGAAGGCCGGCTCCGTTCGTGACGAGCATTGCAACGAAGGCGAGTGCGACCGTTCGTTTTTCGTCGCGCAACAGCGGCGCCAGACGCTTGAGCGCAGAAATAATGGATAACTTCTGTGCCAGCCCGTCCCCCTTGTTAAGGGCGTAGCTATGCGTGGACGTCGTAGTGACTGGTGCTGCGTTGCGAGTCATAAATCTGGACGTATTCCGGCGATGTCGCCATCAGTTCCTTATGCGTTCCGGAAGCGAGGATCTCTCCTTCCATCAAGAGAACAATCTGATCGTAGTCTTCCACCGACGCGATCTTCTGAGTTACTGACAGCAACGTGATGCCCGGATAATTCCGATGCACATTCTCCAGAATCTTTTTCTCGGTCGTTGCGTCCACGCGCGCGGTGAAATCGTCAAGCAAGAGGACTCTCGGATTCAATGCAAGCGCTCGCGCCAGCATGATCCGCTGCTTTTGTCCGCCTGACAGGCTCGTACCTCTCTCTGAAACGATGGTGTCGAGCTTCTGCGGCAGCGAGTCGATAAAATCTTTCAGTTCGGCCGTCGCGATGGCCTTCTCCAGGTCAGCATCGGTCACCGTCTTGCTGAACGCGATGTTTTCGCGAACAGTCAGGTTGAACAGAATGGAGTCCTGGAACACAAATCCCACCTGAAGATGCAGAGACTGCTTGTCGTACTCCTCCACGCGTTTCCCATCATATTCAACGGATCCCGATGACGGCTTGAGCAATCCTGCGAGCAGGTACAGCACTTGAGTCTTTCCTCCAGCCGTAGGTCCGATCAGAGCGTTCCTGGTTCCTGCTTTCGTTTCGAACGTAACGTCTTTCAATACCGCCTTACCGCCAAGCTGGACTGAGACATGTCGAATACAGAGGTCGCCGTTGAGTTTTGCGACGAGCGTTCCCGTCGGCTTCTTGTCCGGGGCATTCAGGACCATCGAAATACGCCCGTATGAAGCGCCCGCCTGTGCCATGACGTTGCTCATGAATCCGATAACGATGACCGGGAATACAAGAATTCCGAGATAGCTGTTGAATGCCATGAAATTGCCGATCGTCATCGATCCCTGGATGACAAAGCGTCCGCCAAATACAAGGATCATCAGCGTCGCCAGGTTCGTGCAAAAAATGATGACCGGTATCAGACTCGCGAAAAGACGGAGAATTCCGAGGCTGATCATCCGAGCCTCCGTGTTTGCTGCGACGAATTTCTCAAACTCGAATTGTTGTGAATTAACAAGCCGAATGAGAGCCGAGCCCAGGACGCTTTCATTGATGACTTTATTCAGCCAATCGATCGCGGCCTGGGACTTCACGAAGAGTTTGCGCACTTTCCCCATGACCACTGCAAATGTCACGCCGATTATCGGCAACACCGCAATAACGGCGAGTGCCAGTTTCCAATTCATTGCGAGCAGAAGAATACTGGCGCCGATGATCACAAACAGTGAAGACACGATCGAGGCGAACGCCTGCGAGACGAACATCTTCACAGAATCCACGTCGGACGTCAGGTTTGTCAGCAACTTCGCCGGCGTCGCTTGCTGGATGAATTCGTGATCCTGATTGGAAATCTTGTAAACCAGTTTCGTTCGCAGATCGCGCGCAACTCGTTCGGACGCGTAGGTCTGAACGATTGCCTGCAAGTAAGAGAAGATGAAGATACCGGCCGCCACCGCAAGAAAGCCAATCACCAGCGAGCGCATGACCAGTTGCTGCCGGTTATATGTATCGATGGCGCGCGAAAGGATCGTCGGAACTATGAGGTTCAGGCTGTTGCCAAGAACTGTCATCGCCACCAGGACAAGGACTAGCCCGCGATATGGCTTGAGCAATCCAAAGAGACTGGGACCAGGCGGTCTTCTCGGCATGCCGCCCTTAGTTGGGGTTGGGTTCGACATGAGCTGTCCATCATAGCGGATAAAGCCGCAAGGAGAAGGTCACAGCGCCGATTTTTTGCAAAAAATTTAGGTGAGGTGAAGAAACCAGAGTAGCGCAGGCGCGGGCAGTACGACCGCATGGTTGCCAGGAGTGCGCACCTGCAGCGGCAAGGCAACGTGGAGCCGGTCCTTGTCTCTGTCCCTGGGATCTCGTTCTGTTTAGGAAACTTCCAACGGCTTGGGGTTTCTTATCGAGTATCGCAACTCGATCCGCGACTCGATGGCCTGACAACCCATCGGGCCGACGGTCTTCAACTGTCCTTACCCGCATTGCCGAAGGACCAAACGACTAGCCGATGAGAACTGTCGGTTCGCCCTGGACAATGGGATTGTTCGCTGGGAGCGGCAAGATTGCATGAGGCTCCAGGACGAAATCACTTACACACGCCGCCGGTTGCCCTCCGATAATCGTGGTTCGCGAACCAGCAAGCATTGTCACTCCCGGCCCATGGGGTGCGCCGTCGCACGCCAGAGGGGGCGCGTTCGGAATCAGACAGTTGTGCGTATCGCCAATACGCCATGCGGGCTTGCCTCCGATAAAAACCGTCATACAACAGGCTCCCAACAGTGTCGAACCATGTAGTGTTGAGTCACCCAGTCGGGCTGCTGGCATTCCCATATGTTGAACCTGCAAGATTTTTTACTTTGTTTCTAAATCGACGTCAGCAATTTCCGTCAGGATTTGCCGACATCCTTCAATGAGCAGCTAGCTCCCCCCACGCGCCGACAGCGCCGACACAAGACGCTGAATCATGAAATCCTTGGAAACATTCTTGCCAGGGCAGTCGTGAGTCGTCTGGGGATCTTCCTTATGAAAGCGAAGCGTATTCGGATCAAGCCCAAACAGGGCGTGCAACGTTGCGAGAGCGCTCACCGCGTTATTGCAAACTGCATCTCCAAACGGTTCCTGGTTGTAGTCTCCAACCATTTCAACACCCCAGGCGACGTCGTTCCATGAAGGGGAGTGCACGCCCGACACGTTCAGGGGCGTAAACGCCCAAATCAGGTCATCGGCGACAAACAAGTGGGGCCCCGCGGACCACCGTTGCTCATTCTTGTAAAAGCCCTCCAGATTTTTCATGCGCTGCGCTCCGGATATCGCATGCCACTCGGAAAGCTTTGGGATCGCTGTATTATGGAGCACCACAAATTGAGGCTGCCACTCATCGAATTGAAGCGTCTTAACGTATTGTTCGAAATCTTTGGCAGCAAAACTTCTTCCTACAATGCCTTTCCAGGTACTCATATGGACCTCGTCCGCGGCCGGTCGACCGGCAAGCTCAGTGCAACGCTGTCCTTGTCAGCCGTCAGCTTGGCTTCTTCTTGTTGTTGATCACAGACTTCTTTAGAAGCTTATTCAAGTCAAAATACTCGGTCTTGTATGGAACAATGTTTGCACCGCTATTCGATTGCGCCCAATCCTTGTCCTTGAAGTGGCCGAGGCGAATACGATCTGAAATCCGTTCTATCAGCTTCACCTTCGCTTTAAAGAATGTCTCTCCCCGAAGGGGATCCACCACTGCCAGATGAGAAGCGCCAAGGCCGTTATCGCGCATCTCGACAATCAACGCGAGTTTGTTGGCCGTTGTGCGGACTCCAGTTACCCGGTCGACGGTGTAATACTCCGACAGCACCTTCATTGTTGAGCCAGTAGCGGTTTCGTAAAAACGCAATGATTGCCCCTCGTTCTCGTATCCTCCAGCACCGTCCATGCCGGAATAAACCACGTAGCGCCCGTCTTCGATCGGCCAGGCGCGAACTGCTGCGTCGGCGATGCGCTTCTCTTCATTTCCCACCCTTACGTAAAGCGGCCCGGCCTTGCGGGGCTCAGCATCGATGCGAATAATTTCTGCGCGGGCCTGAACTCCTGTGAATGCGTCGATGGCAGTTGGAACGCTTCCGGCAAGCGTTAGCATCAAGAAAACACCGCGTAAAACTAGTCTCAAGATGCCCCCATAAATCACTCGAATTTGGCAGCCACCAGCCAAATAGCGGATTCCCCTTCTGCGATAACAGCCAGCGCCAGGGTATGAAACTCGTCCAGGTGTCCTTCTGAAATCGACACATCGTCATGAAATGTAGGGCCAGGGATGGTACGGTTCAGCAGCTGAGCTCTCTCGCCGCGGTTCTCCCGCATGTTCCAGCCTGTCTTGTAGACATGTACTGTTACGTTTTTGCTCGTCGTGCCCGCGATGCGAAACCCGACTATCTTGCCTGCACCGGGGGGGACAGGAATCTCCATGGACCCCCTTGCTCCACCCTCGTCACAATATGCGGTCGCCTCGTCCACGACGAATTCGTACTCTTCTGCCTGTTCCTGTGAAATTACTCTGACCAGTTTTTTTCCGATTCTGACCGGGTTCAATGGAATGGGCTTGAATGGCATTCGGAGCCAGCCTGCGGCCGGGCTTGTTGCCGCCAACTTGCGAACGGAAGATCCCATGTCAATGTAATGGACATGTCCGAGCTCATTCAGCTGAACTCGCGCGAGCGTGACGACGGAGACATCGTTCCGTGGCTGATGCCTCCGTTCCAGAATCTCAGGGACCTCCGTCACGCGGGAGTAACCTTCGACGCCGCCGGTGGTTTGATGATCCTCTTCATCCCATGATTCGTGGTACCCAATCGTGACGTAGGTTTCCGAATTACGATTGAAGGTGCTCAGGTCTCGGACCACGGAACTCTCGAGAACGATTTCCTTGCCCTCGTTATCGATTGCCGTTCCAGGGTTGATGATGATACTGCGGTCATCTTTTTTCTGAACGTCAAGTCCTTCGGCGACTCCCCAGGAATGAAAAAGGCGGTTGTGACGACGCCGCATTGCGATCTGGTAAGCTTGTTCGGCCTTGAAATCCTGTTCGCGCAGGAGCTGGTGGGTAAAGTAATTTAGCCGTTTCATGGACACGATCAATCTCCTTTCAAGCTACTCGTGGGCGGGTCCTCCGAGCACGGTGTCCAGCCCAACCGTTGAATGAGTACCCACTTGCATCTGAGGTGCGATGATCTCCAACTCATAGTAGGTGTGTGCGGGCTTTGCCAGTTCAATGATGTTGATCGCAAGATCCGCCTGGGCACTTGCTTCCTCCGGACTTAGACTTGAAGCAACTACCTTCACGTTAAAGAAATGTGGGGGCCCGCCCCCGATCCTCGTATCGACTCCCACAAGGGAATGTGTTTCCACACGTAAGGCCGGCAATTCGGCATCGCTGACAGCGCAGGGAGTGTCGATGCACAACGTCAGCAATTCCTCCAGGTATTCCCTTGTACCGCGTATTCGATATAAGGGAATGATGCGTGACAGCAGTTTGCGCCTTCGAGCGGGATTTAGTCTGGCATGAAGCGTGAGTGCGGCCCACCCTGCCAGCCAAGGAAGGAATTCCTCGGGCGTATGGGAGGGATTGAAAATCAGATGCAAGCGAGAGATCTTTCGCTCCAACGGCTCGACCTCTCTTCCGAGGTCCGGGATATCCGGCGCGCCTTCGAGGAGCAACGCCTCAAAAGCGAACAAAAAGGTGCTGAGGTCGCCATCTCGGGACGAATCGTCTCGATAGATTCCCGGCAGGTATTCCATCAAGCGCTTTGCCGTGAGTTTTGATGTCTCGCTCATACGCTTTCGCGCCAGTCTGTCGTCACGTTGGCACGACAGAAATAGATGCGGGGTTAATTTGCGCATCGACGAGCTCAAAGGGTTGAAGCGTCATAGCCTCCAGCTCACCGAGTGCATTCCATCTCAACCGGTCACCCTCGCCCGGAGCGACTACTAACTCGTCAAAATCCTCGTCAATCAACGGATTGCTGCTCCGCCTGACGTAGTCCACCCCGGGTATTTCATCGAGCAACTGGTAAACTTCCGACACGTACACATGGCGGCCAAATGGCCACCCTTCGTAATTCAGGCCACCCGATATTGGATCAAAGAAGTTCTCGAGGGCTTTGACTGCTCTTTCCCTGAGGGCTTCGACGATAGTGTTGGGTTTCGATACCAAGGTCAGCCGAACACCAAGAGAGACATATCGCGG
>Ga0157379_10001052_pt1 | contig 22449 bp, 17 predicted proteins | sample S25metaG_FD_121802 | JGI IMG/M metagenome (GOLD analysis project Ga0157379, IMG submission 121802) | Switchgrass rhizosphere microbial communities from Kellogg Biological Station, Michigan, USA - S2-5 metaG | ecosystem: Host-associated > Plants > Roots > Rhizosphere > Soil | place: USA... | reverse complement strand
TGTACCATCAAAAGACACACTACATCACATAAATGTGGATACATCTCCTAAAAATGCAAATTTCTCTACCAAAACAAGGATCCATGGCTTGTAGCTAAATTTAGGAGCCAGTATAGTGTCTTAAGTGTGAGTATTATTCTTCCAAATTCTGTTCTGGTAGGTGCTTTTTTCTTCAGATTTTGTTTGATCAACCAACCATCTTGTAACCTGGTCTGGCTTTGTCTCTGTCCCATTCCAGTATGCTGAATGTCTTAAGATGGTGCTTGAGTGTTGAATGTGAGCCAGATTATATCCAGTGAGTCTGAAGATTGATGGTTGACATAAAATCAGAGAAAACACTGAGAAAATCCTATATGTATAAATCTATTTCTCAAAGTTTCTCTGAAATTTCTTCATATTATTTTCACTGTTTTATTCCTACAAAAATCCGAGTAAAATCAGGTACATATTAGCACTATTTCCAAACTTTTAAAAGTATTTATCTACAGTATTCTCAAGTTTTAAGCAAGGGAAAAACTCTGATAATGTTCTATTAGAAACCCAGACCATTTAAACTTCTTCCAGGGTTCAAACCTGATGAAAATTTTATGGATAGGAAAGCTTTTTGAAACATTTTCTCAAGATGTCTGGACTATTTATTTTGAGTTTTCACCTCCAGAAAACCAAAGTAAAATGCTATTCAAATACTAGTCTCCTCTAAGCTTTTTAGAGGATTTTCATAGAGTGTTCTGAGAGTTTCCAAACACTAGAAACTCAATGTAAACCCTATAGAAATCTGAGTTCCCTCCTAGATTTTTGCAGAATTTTATGAGTGTTATTTTGAGGTTTTCAGACCTTAGAAACTGGATGAAAACCATGTTGAAACATCAGCTTCTCCCAAGATTTTCAGGAAATTTTCCCACAATTCTTTTAGGGGTTTTACAGCCTGAAAACTCTAACAGTTCCCTATAGGAATGTCTACTTTCATCATTGTTTTCATATGGTGAAAATCCTAAATAAAAATGGCTAACCTTTATGATTTTCCCTAAGTTTTCCTTGACTGAAAACTTTTCTATGCCTACAGTGTGATAATGCCAGAGTAGTAACAAAAAACGCCATTAGATAAGCAAAACGAACTGAGGGTGGGAGTCAAAAACTGAATGTGGGAAAAGGTGCGGCAGTCTCCGCACGTGTCCCAGACCCCCACTGTGATATGGCCACTTCTGCCTCGCCAGTGCTCGAGGAATCAGAACATTGTCATGTCTCCTCATCGGTAGTGTAACAACATATACACGCCCAGAGGATCCTGCTGGACCAAAGCATCGAATAGGCGAATAATGCTTGAGAATATTCTGTGGAACCTGTGGTGTGACATCGCTTGGGTGGTCGAAAAGGTGATTCGGAGCTTGGCACCCCTGGGTGGGTGGGTATGTTGGGATGTCTCTGAGGACATCCCTCGGGTGAGCTCCCTCCAGTATCCCTGGGAGCATCCCACGAAGCAATTTCCACATGGCAATGTTCAAAATTTAAACCCCACTTGTACTAAATATAATATAAAAAATAAAAACTTGCTAATTTTTATCATATTTCAAACTTTGTTAAATTTTAACTTTTTTCAAGGACTTAAAACAAATGCGGAATATAAAATTTCCACTAGCAAACTATTCCCAGAAAAACTAAAAGTCTGAATGAGAATGAAATACATATGGAAACATAAAGTTTCAACACCAATTTGATGCCAGCTAAACCCAAAGTATTTCTCTGGTTTCAAATGAGAATATACTTGAAGATTCCCACCCAATATAGGCACAAAGAGAACTCAAAGCTTTCAGTAAAGTCTTTGTCCAGTAAAGTATTCAGAGGAAAACTTAAGAATAAAAAGCCGCTTAAAGGGTGATTGATTGATTTAAGAGGCCTTTTATTCTTAAGTTTTCCTCTGCACACTTTGCTGGACAAAGACTTTACTGAAGATTCCGAGTTCTCTTTGTACCTATATTGTATGAGAATCTTCGAGTTCAATCTTTTTCTAAACTAGACAAATACTTTGAGTTTAGTTGGCATCAAAACTGGTGTTTAAACTTCAAATTTCCAAACATATTTCATTCGTGTCAAGACTTTTAGTTTTTCTGGGGAATAGTTTGCTAATGGAATTTTAAATTCTGCATTTGTTTTAAGCCCTTGTAAAAAGTTAAAGTTTAATAAAGTTTGAAATGTGATATGGGCGTGTACTTGTCGCGGGAGTGGCCGCTGCATCGCACGGCTTGTTCTGATTAACCTTCATATGTTTAGTGACCCCACGTTAATTACTAAAGTATCACGTCGCTCAGCCTCACCGATATACCAACAAGGTACATACAGGGCAAGGTAAAGTTGTACCTACTAGGTAGCTGGACAGAAGGAGCTTCTTGGAAACTCCTCGTGTGGTTTCCGACGTCCCAGAGGTTATGACGAGCAGGTCCCCTCGTTTGATGCGACACATGGATGATGTCCCTTCGTCTGATGCGATACATTAAGGAGCTCCTCTCGTCTGATGAGGCTCATCAAGTGGCTACTCAGCTCTAAGGCAGTATTCTGAGGAGCCCCTCTGTTCCGGGTATGACGCTCTGAGTTTCATAAATATGTCGGTGTAATTTGAGGACCTCAACTTCTGTTGATAACTCTTCATCTTGGTCGGCGACTGGGCGAGGAAGGCAACAGAAGCTCCGGGGGAGCTCCTTCAATTGGACGACCTAATGGGCCGTTCATTGACTTGACGTGTATGTACCTACTAAGTATCTCATCGGTGGTACCCGTACGGCATTCAAATATGGAGCCGCGTTTTGTCAGTCAAACTCAGCAACTTATGCTTCAGAATATTCGCCTACAATATATTCTAACAGATGGGGTAGAGCCATTCAGACAGACTAGCTACCCTGTTGAAAATAAATATTATATTTTAATCATGATTGGAATAAGTTATTTGGACACATTCTTCTTCAGACAATGGCAGCTGCTGGTCCGATCAGGTGGAAGTATGCAACAAGGTCTAACTGTTCGGCCTGGCCAGGAACATCAGTTACTGCATACACATCAACGAGTATTCCATGCCAGCGACGTCCTAAATAGTGTTAGAATATAGAAAAACAATGTGCCTAATGTCATGCCGTCACCTTTTACCCAAACTAATAGCTTCTCAACGATCTCTTCCGCTTCTTGAGGAGTAATGAGGTTCCACGTAGGAGTCTGAAACTGGATTGAACCATTCCCCAAAATATTATCCTGCCATGGTATACCCTCCGTTATAACCAGAGTCATATAGTTGTGTTTATACTGCGGCTCACCCTGAAGTCCTGATGCTGTTGCCACATAGATAATGCAGCTGCTTTGAACGCCGGAATTTGATCCTGTGTAATGGCGTAATGGTTGAAACCCGGAGTCTACGTTGTCGAGTAAGTTAATCTGTGACTCGAATGGGATTCAGTTAATACTTGATGGACTTCTCCAACATCCCGTAATTTAAAGTACCGGCCAGCCCCAGCCTGAATGTAGCTTCCTTCAATAGCAGCTATGTCTGCGGCAGTTCTACGGTGCAAAAGGTTACGCGTCGGGCCAGCTTTGGGCATGAGGAAGCGTTTTGGACGTTTTTCGCGCGGTAGTTTCCCTGTATTAATTGAATAAATGTGAGAAGACAATACCCACAGATATTTCTCATACATTCATCTAGAGGGATGATTTATTTATTTCGGAGCGTCAAAAGACATGTCTGAGTAGAAGCGAACATACTTACCTCCCGCACTAGCACCATCATGCTCGCTGGTAGTTTTGACGGGAGGAGCTGGGGTACTTCCACCGGGGCTAGGGCTCCGGCTTCACGCAGGTTACAGGAATGAGTAATATAACAAACGGTTCTTCATTAAGCCTGAATCACCGATTTTTTCCAGAAATGTCTCTTGAAGCTATTGCAGGGTGTGAGTAAGATTCCCTGGCCTGGGTGAAGGATAACCACTGACCGTGCAGAGGAGCACCCAGAGTGGAAGGAATTATGTTATTTATAAATAAAAGAGGGAGAAGAATATAGGCGAGAAACATGACTCCAGAGAGAAAAGATATGAGAAAATGGATTGGATTAGGAAGATAGAAACTGATACCGCGTCCAGCGAGGAATGGGCTTCAAGCTGAGGAAAATAAAGCAGTTGTGTCGCCGTTTTATAGGCAAATACGAGCGTCTCTCTCGTTTTCTAACGCCTTGACCCTTTTTCTGAAGACATGGGAAGCCAGGATATTTCCCCTAAGGAGGTCAATTTTCAGGAGCATACTCGGCGCCCCGTGAGCCCCTGGCTAGCATGGTGAATGAGATTTGGCATGCCGATTATGTCTAAGAGAGACGTCCTCGAGCTCGATGCCTTGCGATAAAGGACGAGCGCAATGCACAACTTGTCAACCTTTGCATCGAACAGCACTTTACTTCAGGATCTGCCTGACAACAATCTCGCCTAATCGGAAACTCACCGTCATAGATCTTGATTCTTCTGCTCAGTTTTTCCTGATTCCTGAGATCTGACCCGGTGTGATCAATAGAATTCAGTGAGAAAATGAACCCGTGGCGTGTCGGACAAGTATAGTATGATATCTCCGGTATATCTCATAGGCTTTCACTCAGAACAACTTCCAAACCGGAGACGAACGTGGTAATATTCTGGCGCAGAAGGGTCTTAATTCGAGAATTAGAAAGCGCTAGAGCTAATCTTATTCCTTGCTCTCTTGGTCTCTCTGAATTCCGGCGCCAGTTCTGCCCGTATTACCTTATTTGGGAGTCGTGCTGACGCAACCTGACGTAGGCTGTGTAGCTTCTGCGCTGAGATATTGAGGATTCACCACCGATTTTCATCCAGTAGCAGACGCTGTATGGGACCTAACACCCATGGATTCATGATATCCCCGGATTATTTTGGAAGGCAGTCGAAGGAACGAGGAGGGCCGAGGTGGTACCATCCGTGTGGGAGATGAAGAGATACCATTGGCAAGGATGAGCCGCTCCTTTCCTAAATGGAATGATAACATTGTCCCTGGATTGGGTATAATTCCGTCGGTTCTGAGCCTCAGCGACTAGAGCGACAACGCCCACATAGCCAGGCTTACTGACCACTGAGAGAAGAGTGCTTCACAGTTCAGGGACTCCACCGTCTGTGGCCATTGTATGCGCTCCTCTCAACCCTGGGGTGCCACAGGCACACGGAGAATGGCTGATTCGTGAGGAGAAGTGAATAATAAGTGTGCCTCTCTCATATTTATGCAGATCGCCATCCCTGAAAGGTCGAAGCATTTCAACGAAGAAGATTAAATAACACGATATAGAGTTATGGACTACATGTGCTATCAGAGATCTACATAAAATCGAACTTCGTAAGAATTTTGTGTAAATATTAAATTTTTCTATAGTTGCTTCATATTATAAGGCATTACGGGTCTACTCTCGGGCTCTGGTTAAACTCCTGCCTTGGACAAGTACTTGAGTCTATACGATTGTGGATAACGGAGGACTGAGGTAAGCCAAGGCCGCTCCTTTCGAAAAGGAAAACAGAGTAAGGCGGACAGGCTCTGACTATTGGAATGAAATTTAGGAATACAATGTCAAATATCGCACCAAAATATGAGTCACAGTACACAAGGAGATCTATTAAAGAATATCCTGTCGAAATGTGTCTAAATTGGACAATCTGTCGAATGGAACTGCTAGGAGAAGAAGACATGGAGCATCAAGTTGCGAGAAAACAGTGGTATTGGCGGGATATCATCAGCACAAGTCTGGGTAGAGAAGTATGCGTCGTGGTGTCCGTGTCATTTGAAGGCGTAGCCAGGGTCATACGAAGTTGCCACTAACCGATCCCACATTACCTACTGACCTAGCGCCGGTGCTGAAGCGGAATTTATTGGCTTCAGCCTCCCATATCCAAAAGGAAACTGGGTTTGGCATATTGGCCCTTGACCTCCGATGGATTCGCAATGCTATCCGGGTATTCTCGGCAATAAGAAGAACTTTTATGAAGACCGTTACATGAGCGGTATCGCGCTCGGGGAAGAGACCATGAGATAAAGAGATACTATAGGGAACAACCCTTCAAAGGATATAGGGAGAGAAAGGAGAGAGTAACTTTCAATAGAAATACGGAACCTAGAACCTCATGTTAGACAGTTTCGGTTCTTTTGGCCGCACATTAATCAAGGTGACCTAGTTCAGTCCAATCAAGTCCGACTAATTGCCCGTGGGATTCAATGACAAGGAAACACCCCGAAAACCTATTATTTGAATCTTGAGGAGAGGATATACATAGCGAAGCTCCACAGATTATACTGTGAAGCTCCGGAAAATATGTATGATCGTTCCAATGAATAATTAGTCTAATCGGTTATAATTTCCGGTCCCTAGATTCCTTTGTGGAGATACCGTGGTAGTAGACGGAAATGTCTTCAATGAATACGAGGGAATAAGTAGGGAATATTCAGGAGAATTCGGTTACCAGTTTCATATATTTAGCAAATGTCCAGGATAGTAAAGGACATAATCTCATTTCTATCTCTTAGTTTCTCCATTGGATTCTCCGTATCCCATTTTCACAGCCGCTCAGTGAAGGGGAAAAAGAAGATGATTCTGTTTGGCAACCCGTTGTGGGAAAAAGGAACACCCTCTCGTTTGGAAACCCTGGGTAAAGAGGGGTTTCTCTTCCTAATTTCGTCAGGAGCAACGTGATCGAGAGTGACCGGCTTCAGTCATCATCCCTCTTTCCTATCGCGGGACATTTCATTCATTCAGAGGAGATGCTTCGCACTTACACGAGAAAATAAATTAAAGAGTCTTTTTTTTTTTTTTGTCTCAGTCCATCACCAGAACTGTTTTAAAATAGCAGCAGTGCATTTTCCACCTAGTACAGATCAGCATCATCCATCACTGGCAGCAAGGCTTGCCTCATCCTTCTGTTGGTGAAATCATTCTTGTAAGCCTAGAATCAAGAAGAATTCTTCAAATAAAGTGGGTTTACTGATGGATATATTAGGGTGTAAGGATCAACAAAGGGCTATAGGATTTTAGTTACGGCCGGGCCCATAACCTGTTAGCGACTAGGAAGCTAGTAGGTGGCTAAAGTCAAATTGTATTATTGCTTAAGGGAACCTTTATATATACGGGATGAAATTTGCTACATTAACTAAAACAGAAGAACGTAAAACTCCGTCCGACGGACGGTGCTTGAACACTTGAGTGACTGTGGCGCTTGTATGCGGAATATTGGTAGTACCTAGCCACAGGCGCCTTACGCTGATAGGGGTGTCACATAGGTCTGGAAAGTTACTACTAACCCTCCAGATAAACCGCAGTTCATACAGACCCGTATAGACGGCGGTTAACGGCCGTTTAATGACCCTACTGTGGTATGGGAGGATTGGAATAAATGCTCAACTACCTTTTTTTATTGTCTATAATACCCTGCTGTTATGCTTCATCTCTTCCTGTTCACACCATCCGTCGATCCTTGATAATGCAGCCGATCGACCTCCCAACTTTTGCGTCTCCTGAATCCGGCTCCGGGTCAGCATACTTATGTGATATTTTGGGACGGTTGTGTTAGAAGAAGTGCCGGGGGGGTTGTCAGAGGGTTCAAAGGAGGAGAAGAGGTGCCGCAGAACGTTCTCAAGGATAGATGGTTTGGAACGCTATTTGATTGAGCACCCTTATATATAAAATTATATGGCTATCAAAGTGATAGTTCTTAGCCGAGCCGTGGTTATCTTGGAAGCAATAGTTTTTAACTATTCGCTACGCCTTCAAAAAACATGATGGCACCTTCCACTGTGGCACACGATATCCACCATTCCGAGTCGTTCTAATGTTTTATCTTATTTTATGATAAATATTGCCTTTGTTCTTCTTGTTCAACCGATACTAGTAGTCACGAACTTGAGGATCTCGTGTCCAAATTCCAATTTATTTATTTATTTTTCGTTCCCTTTGAGTCTTCGAGCCAGAAAAGATCCTTGGTCAAAGGACAATTTCAGGTAGCAAAGATCGAAGTTTATTGTGATCGATGGTACAGGGGGCATGTAACACGAATATTCGCCGGTCCGATTGGTCGCCAGACGATGCGTTGTTCGACCGTGGGGTGTGGGGGACGTCGGGCTTATCTAGCTTGCATAACGTCAAGGCTCCAGACACATTTAAAAATCATTCCGATAAAAGAGACTTGGTGCTATTCCCAAGCTACTAGGAAAGAATAAACAATGAAATATTATGATCGATTTATTACATTTATACCAAAGCTACAAAGAGATGAAACAGATATAAAGACACAAATGTTCTCCGACTTAAATTTCACCACTCTTCATCGCCTTCCCTTCGCTAACCTTTGCCTCGTCGCTTCTAAGCTTCCCACTAATAATCTTGGCTTCAGCCTTCAACTTCGTCCCAAATCCAACCTATGCAGAAATTAAATCAGGAAAAATCAAACGAATTTTAACGAGCCACAAACCTTTCCAGATTTCTTTGTCGAGTCAGTAGAAGAAGTACTTCCTGACATAACTGATTCTTTCTCCGGAACAGGAGGAGCGCCGTGTCCATCACCTTGAGCGATGGCTGCAGGACCTTGGGCGCCGATTCCGTACGAGCGATCTTTTGGGACCGGCATGGGAGCGGGAGGGACACGTTCGGCGTTGCTGGTGGGCTGATGCGTGCCTGGGACTGTGTCAGGATTAAAGGATGTTGGTGCGGGTGGGATGGTTGTGGAATGAGTGTGAGAAAATGGGGCGGAAGCGAAGGGAACGTCAGCAGAAGGGATGTTAGGAGGAGTAGTGGTAACAGGGGTAGGGGCCGTTCCAGATTTATGAGCTAGAATGAGCAATCAATCCACCTTCCGGATAGGCAAGTATTGACAAGACGCACCATCAAGATTCTTCTCTTCACGCAACACTGCAACACTAGTCTCATCCTTCTCGCTTGGCAGAGTTCCAACGCCCGCAGTAGACAATAATATTTCCTTTTCGCGAGTGGGCAACTCATCCTTCAACTGTGTTATGTCGTTCGCCGTCCTCAACTTCTGGTTATCATTTTCCGTTTCTTTCAAAGTCTTCTCATGTGGCAGCTCAGCAACAGCAACTTCGTCCTTTCCTCCAGGTAAGCTTCCAACACCAGCATGACTAGGCATAAATGGTTCTTGTTCCCGGGTCGGAAGCTCAGAACGAAGGTCTTCGATACGTTCATCGGGGAGTTTTGCGACGCCTTCTTCGTTGGAGGTTCCAGGGAGTGTGCCAACGCCGCCATGAGTGGGATGGAAGGGGCCGGTTTCGTTCGAGGGCAGAGAATTGGAGTCGGCGGGACGTAGATCATGTTCAGGCGCATTGGAAACGTGGGTGTTCTCGTCGACAGAAGCTGATGCAAAAATGAGTATTGATATAAGCAATATAATCAAGATTAGGCACCTTGTCGACCGATGACGCCAACATCTTCGAGCCTCTGAACAACACCAGCTGGCAAGTATTGCCTCGCTGTCTCTCCAGCAGTTGCAAACATACTCTGTGCTGCAGAACCAGCACTAGCTGCTACTTCTCGTGCGGTCTGTTGGGCCTGTTGAAGGGAGGCCTTAGCGGTGTTCGCAAGTTCAGCATCGTCCTCGTGAGCTATAAATGCTCATCAGGGTCTCAACCGTTCACAATACTAAAAATACCCACAAACCGAACCCGGAAATTCTCCAGGTATACGACCCTCATTCGGACTAGCCTTGCCTGTGGTAGCATCGGCAGCGTTGTCGACGGCGCCGACGGTTTCGCGAGCCCACTCAGTGGACGGTGTACCGACGTGAGTAGTGATTGTAGGTGGTTGAGTTGTGGCAGAAGACATGTTCAATATGGGTCTTGGAGCTGGGGATGCGGCGTATTTGAAGCATTGAGGCAATTGGGGGATGGTGACGACCACTGATGTCACTAGCGTGTGGGTCCAAGGGGGCGGTTCAACTTAGCGCGTCAGTGGCGCAAACAATACACCACGTCATTGCTCATAAGACCCATCACAAGCAAATGCGCAAATTGTCGGGGAAGTGGATTGTCTCGGTACTTGTTCAATACTCACAGTAATCATTCGTTATCGGGCGATGAAAAATACGTAGAGACATCTATCGTGGGAGAAATAATACAATCAACGTATAGATATATTCCAAGTATATCACGAAGTCTCCAATAGATATTCCGAAATAAACGACCCACGAAATATATCGTGGCCTCATCTGTCCCTCCAGCGACTCCTTTGGAATTCTTTCTTTTGATAGACGAATCACAATCAATAAGGAAGCCTGCAAGTAAAACAATGCCTTTGAGCATAATATTACGGAGAAAATACAAATAGGGGAAACGGTTAGGCATGGAGGGAGGACAAAAAAGAAATAGAAACCAGTATGGTAACAAGGGTACCTATCTCAAAATACCCAATAATGTTTAACTGGTCGGTTGCATCAGTATTTACCCCGCAGCAGAGTATTAGTGACGACTGTGGACATGGTGCTGCAAGGGGTTTATATATCTGAGATTCGGGTAGTTCAAAATACAAATAATCGACAACGCTGCTTTGGTGGCTTCGGGGATATAAATATATTATAATTTAGGAAAGTATATCTTTTATGACCCTTAAGCAAAATTTACAGTTTCCCCTAGTCATGTGTTCGCCAAGAAGATTCCAACGGTCACAAACAAACAAATAGATTTTCTGTAAAAAGAGTTTTCTGCACCCTTCGTCCACCTACAGAGACCAACTTTATTAAACTGAATTTTGGAATTACACTTCTTTTCTCGCTTCAACATTGATAGGACCGTCGTATCGTGCATCTTCGGCCCTTCATGTGTAATATTCGACGGGAAATATTTTGCCGATTAACCCACTCTTGGAAATATATGAAGGGTCTGGTATCTGTATTTTCCGATATTGGTTCTGGGATCAGAATTCCTGAGCGAAGAGTAACTTGATTTAAACATTGGTGTTAGAAACCGTGATGAGTGGCCCGGGGCCAGTTTCCTCTGAGACTATACACCGCAGGTAAACGAATTTCCGATAGTCTCAAGTTGTAAGGGGTTTCGAATACAGCCACAGGACTTGAGGAACAGAAGGTTATAAATAATCCTTGGGCACCATAGAGATAGGTACCAGTGAGACGGCCGAACACATTCTGAAGGCGCTGGGACGCATGGAATGGAGGCCACAGAAAAAATAGGCATTATATATTCCCGGTCACTATGGTCTAAAAGAAGCATTCTCTACATTGAATCTCAATTTATAAATTTTGCGAATGTATAGCGATTACTCAGGTTGCCAGTTAAGGTCGCTTTCAGCCTGTCACACAAAGTAGCTTGATGAACATTCTCGGAAAAAATGACCAATAGTCGATCCCTTAGCATTCACAAGTTATGAGATGTCACCAATTAAATCGTAAGGGTGTTTGAAGCGATATGGCACGTCCCCTGAAAAGATGCATATCTTGACCGAAGTGTCGATGGAATCAGTGAGGGGAGTAATCGAAGCACCATGTGCAGTTCATGCAATTACTGCCGCAGCAGTCACCCTTTGATTGACGACTGTTTACCGTCAAGTAATGGCTTTGAGACCACCGTGCCTAGAGTCAACATGACGGTTGGAAAACAAGGGATGCAACGTGCGTCTTGGAATGAGAAAGGATGGAGCCATTTCGAGTAGGAACGAGAGAGGCGTTTTTCGGTTATATTCAGAGCAAGGCTGGCAAAAAGCTTCGGACCCGGAACATTTGAGAATAATTTTAATGTATCAGTGAAGAGTTACGCGATTCGATGTCATGATGCTGTAATCATATGCCTTCAGAAGCATTTCTTTGGGAATTATTCAGCAGCCGCTTTTATCAAAAAATTTTCCCCGGGAGAATTAAACTGTATTCCCCCGCTCACGTAAGCGCAGCAGGACAAGGACTGAAACAGTACGTCTCAGCTTCTGTCAAATTCACTCCTTACATGATCATCGAGACAGGTGATTCGCTCCGAAGTCCTCTAAGGATATCCAAGTCGATTGATGTCGGCTCATCCCCTTCCAAACAACGTTCAGCAAGGCTCAGAGAGCTACCCTGAAACCTCTCCTCCAAATTATGCCCCCCAGTAATAGATAAAGGGGAGGTCACAGGAGAGATGGTTTCCTTCACTGGTGATTCTGATGTCCGTAGATTGGGCCGTCTTGGAGATTGTTCAGGAAGGGTATGTACCGACGGATTATTAGTCGTTGGAATAGCAACAGGAACTAAAGGAGGTTGTGCTTGAAGCTCCACATCTCCTCTCCATCTTCGGATGTCACGGCGTCCGAGAAAACCCAGTTGTAACAGTGTCCGAATAATTAAGCCCAAGTACGCAAGTCCAATTGCAAGTAGTAAACTGGCCGCACCACGCAACCAAAATATTGCCATAGTGGAGCCCATAGATGGTCGATCATCGTCTTGTGTGCCGCTTGTCCAGACATACGCTGTGATGCAACAAATGAAAGACACCACCGCCCTTGGTTCAGTTCGTCAGCAATGAAAGGGTCAGACAATTTTTGAAATATTTCACCACAGTAACCATATAGCCGGCATTGAGAGGAGAATCGCGAAGTTCCAATACTTTGATCGTAGATTGGCTCGCGAAAACTGGTCCACCCTTAATGATCAGTAAAACATGGAGACTCCACATAAACCGCTCACCTGCTCTATCTCCAAGGCATCTGAAACCTGATTTAGACCAGGAAACCAAACAACGTATAGACCCCCGCAAAGTAGACTCATGAGAGAGGAGAACAGAGAAAAAAGTGCGGAGTATCGTGTCACCGCAATAGCAGAGACGGGGCTTATTTGGAGAAGGGTAAGAATTGCACTTCATCAAAGAGAAAAGGATTAGACGTTTCTCATGGAGAATGAGTTTCACTTACGAGAGCAGCAACGCAGAAATGACATTGCATGTACTCCATTCTCGTTGAAGAGAATCGATGAAGGACCCCCACTTTGCCTTTAGGATTGAGAAATCATGAGGGGAACGCGGATCTAGAGGCGCGATGATCAGGAGAGTTTCGAAAGATGCTGCCCATGCCCGAGGACTGGCAGGCCTTGGAGCAATGCTCGGGATGGCTGGAATTATGGGGGGAAATACTGGAGGAATGTGCGGACTGCTAAGAGAGCTGGGAATTTGAGGAACTCTGGGAATTCGGGGACTTCGGGGAAGTCTAGGAAGAATAATTGGATCGATGATTGGGCTATTGGAGATTATCGCAGGAAGACTTAGAGGGCTGGAAATTTCGAGATGCAAGCTTGAACTGCTGGAAATCCTGGGTATCGTGTGAATTACTGGACGGCTGGCAACTCTGGGACTACCCGCTATTTGTTGACTCTCGAGGCCCCCCGGGTGTGGAGCGGGGCCGCTGGACGGACTCGCACTACTAGGTCTCCTCGTAGGTATGCTTGCAGTAATGCTGGGGTTACTTGGAAGTCTCGGAGGAAGTGCAGGAAGGATGCCAGTTGGATTAATGGGGATGGGAGGAAGGCTCGGGTCGCCGGGGATGGGAGGAAGGCTCAGGTCACTGGGGATGGGAGGAAGGCTTGAGTCACTGGGGATTCTTGGATTGGCTTCGCGCGTCGGGCTATTTGAAAGTGTTGGTGACCTAGGGTATGGACGTCGCTCGGTAACAGATACCGGACTATGCACTGGACTAGGAAGTCGACTTGGCATCTGCGGGCTCGGGTTTCTCATACTAGGGATTGCTGGTACTTGATCGACTGTCCGGCGCCGCCGGTGAATTAATTGAGCTTCACAAAAGACATTAGACATACGCCTCTGATAAACGGCGGGTAGACCAAAGCAAATCGCCTGGTAGTAAATCTGGGTAGTAATCGTATGCTCGAATGCCCATGTAGCATGAAACTGTGAATCCGCTATTTGTCGATCTTCAATTTGTCGATCTGCGGCGGGCTGGAAAGAGGGCCCATATTCTTCGACAAATCTATGAGGGACTCCCCCGCTTTCTGTGTTATGAATGTTATCATAGAAAGTTGCTGGATCGGGACGGTCGTAATGCCTTATGAGCTCGGGAGATTCGTAAGGCATGATGATTGACTGAGGAGGAGGACCTCTCCATCCTCCTGAGTATGATCCAGAAAATCGACGGGGTATTCTTTCCGAATTTGAATGAATGCTTGGAGGCTCTGAGCCATTCGCAGCTGGTGAGCCACCTTCCGAATCCGGAGGCGATCCGTCTGACGCTATCGGTGCATCATCTGCTTGGCCTACATTAAAATATTACTATTATTTGAAAAGATATGAACCAACATGGATACCTGCATGAGTGGGATTCGATTGGATACTTTGCGATCTCGATCCTCCCTCCCGTAATGACCCAGACCTCGAGGTTGGACGCGATTCAACAGGTACTACAGGCGTGATATCTGCATCTTCTATATTGAATCATTAGTTCGCAACCAAGTTTTCATCAGGAGACCTACCATCGTGCGTTGGGTGGCTCATCGATAAGGATATGATAGTCGACTTCGAGTTGGCTTGTATACGCGCCCATTGGTAAACTGGCGAAGTCGAACTCCGCCGGGGCAGATTGGGCTGCCAAATTTAAAATAGCCTCGCTTCGCCTGGAGACAATTGCCAATTCAGAATGATCTGCCAGATAAATAAAGCGATTGTCTGCCTAATTACAAAAATGAAAGCAAAGGAAAAGCGAATGTGAAACGAACGAGAGCGATATCAATTATCACCATATGGTCTTCTTCCTCCAGCCCACACACTAAACCGCCGCCCCACAATCTGCCCCCTTTTCTCCCCCTCCGTATTGGGATCCCACACGACTCTCCCAGTATCCTTATCCATCCTAAATCTCTTATCTCTCAATAACTCATGCAGCTTTCTTTCGTCCAAATTACCATCGAGTAGTTGGCCAACATTGGAACGAGCGGTAAAAGCCGCAGCGGAGGCGAGTGTACCAGGTTGTAGAGGAAGAATGACACGAGAACGCAGATGGGCATGAGAGTAGTGGATAAAGGCGCCTAGAAAAGCGAAGAAAATGAGAACGCCGGTGAGAATGTGGGCTGTTACGTCGACCATGAATAGCCGAGGAAGGAAGGTTTTTGAAGTCGCATCGAGCGTGTTTTGGGAAGGTTTGAAGTAGAGTTGTTTTCCGACAAGAGCTAAATAAAGACTCTGCAGGGGGAATGAGTAATTGATTCCTGGAAAAATCGCAGTTTTGCCTCACATAAGAAACCTCCATCATATTCACCAGCCCTCCGTCTTTCATCCTGGCATCTAATCCTCCATTGCTCAAAGTCGCATTCTGGACAATAGCATTCGCAAGTCCAACTGTAATTCCATTTACCCTTTGACTAGTAAATCTAGATTATAATCAGCTAATGCCCATATAAAATAACCACACCACTCACCCATCGCTCCCCAACTCATTAAACGCCACCCCATTCAACGGCTTCCCTTTCGCCGGCCCATTCGGGTCACTCACATTCCCAAAGGTCAAATTAACCCCAATTGCCGTGGCCGAAAGGAGTTGTCCATTCTGGAATGCCACAGCAGCCATCACGTCCATCAATACCACCGTTGGCCTACAAAACACAACTTCGACGATCCCTGAGCCAAGACTTTGCGCACTGAAGGCGTTTCCCGGGTTGTTGTATACCCAGAGAGCGACATTTTGAGCGCTGGGAGAGAGGGAAGCATCTTCGGAGCAGTTGACGGTGTTGACGCCGTATTGGAGGTTGGGTTGGGAGGGGATTGAAATGCTAAATTGACACGTGGACGAACTGGCAGTGAGAGGACTAAGAGTTATAACATCTCCGGGTGTGAATGAAATCTAGTAATAATTTTCGTCAGGGTTGTATCTTATCCGTAGAAGAACTACTCACCGAATCGGCTCTTTTGCAATTTCCCTGGTTCTTATACGCAACAGTCTTGACGTTCATGGTTCCATTTGAAACCACATTTTTGGGGACGACGAGCCGTGCGACCGACCATGTTGGGCCGACGAAATTGGGAATCGTTGCGTTATAGAGAACGTTGGCTTGAACGAACCCTGCTGCGGTTGAGAAAGTGGACAGGTTGAAGTTCGAGACCTGGGTTGGTTGCTCGAGTTGGGGGATTGTCAAGTCTATCACATGTCAGCAAAATATCCGAAAATCCGGGATAAGGAATTCTCACTTGGTCCATCCCACCAAATATCCTTGACAGTAAATAACGAAGCAGCAAGAGGTTGAATTGCTAATCCAACCAAAACCATTCCTGAGCTTAACGCCACAATCCAGTGATTCCTCTGAATAGCAAAATACGAAACGAGCGCAGGATGCTTAGTCGAATAGTCAAGGAGTAGTGTAGTTGAGGCGGGTGCATTTCCGTAAGCGAGATCGATGTAGGGCTAGCGAAATAGGCAAGTGATGAGAAAGACTGCGTAACATTTCATGATCGGTCGCGAAAAGCCGACGAACCTGCATCCGCTTAATATCGACGTCTGTCCAGGCCCAGACAGCGACGAAAACCATGGCCACTGCTACTGGTGGTAATGTCTGCGGAATAAATTAATTACAAAATGAGAAGGTAGATGCACATGACCACGTACATAAATATAATGGTATATCCCCGTCGTGGCTGCGACTGTCCCTCGAACCCTCCACCCTAGACGGGATGTCAGCCAGATCCGCAATACAGGAGTCAGAGACTCACCTGTCTTCACATGCGAAAAGTGTAAAGCAATCTCCAACCCCGCCGCAGCCACCAACATCGTCGTAATCAATGCAATAGCAAACCGTTTTCGCAGTGTAATTGGATTCTAGTGATGATTATGAGCAAATTTTCGTCGCCACAAGACTATTGCGACTCACCCAAGCTCTTGTCGGAGGGGTATACGACGGCAAATTTGAGGCTTCCTCCGCAGTCTCTCTCGATGTGCTCTGCTCTCTCTGCATATTAACGCGCTCGGTTGACGATAGGTTCAACGCCTTTTCCATGGTGGGAGTGTCGGGCCAAGCACCTCTCGCCATAATGGCTGGCGGAGTCTACATTTCGAAGCTTACTGAGTTCACAACGACATCAGAAGTGTGACTGATGTACACACATTGACGAAAACATCATTGTTATTGTGCCCGTCGATGGCACGATACGCGCTCCTATTGGTCAAAGTGTGATCGTCTTCGTGCGTGGGTACGAGCGGTTGTCCTTCCGTGTCATCAGTCATTGTCCGTCACAATTAATCGAAAAATAAAAGTAGGGGGTGGGGAGAAGGGAAAAGACATCAGGCCAGAAACAGATGTCAAATATATGTAAGGGGAGTGGACTCGGCGATGTGATTATGAAGCGCTAAATTGGTAGAACCGTGGGTTAGCTCCCCTACTGAGACATCGGCGACCTGCCGTAAGTCAGCTGCTTCGGAGTAGGATATGAGTGGATTCCTCTCGAAAAAGCCTTCGTTATCTTCTTGGTCCGGGACTGCTGCCAAGCGGAGGAAACAATGGAGGTCGAGACATTCTAATGCAAAAATCAAAGGCCAAAGTGGATGGCCAAGATTTGCCTAAAGCGAAGCTCGATTGTAAGGTATTCGGTCTTGACTTCGTCATACTCCGTCGACCCTATTACTCACCGTTATCTTTACAGAACACACGTTCTCGCACATGCAACACTATCGCCCTGAATATTCGCCATGCTTATCCTTAATCACACCGGAGACAGGGAGATGAGGTGGACAGGTATAAAAGAGTTTTATTCTGCATGTATTCTACAAGACGTTTTACAGTTGACATCTGGTTCACACCAAATCCTCCAAGTCTTTCGAACTCCGCTTATAAACATATACCGCTCCGTTACATGGTTCAAGTCCGCCAAATGAAGCGTCCATCGGCTTCTCCGGCCTTCTCGCGCAGGATTGCATTTCAAGCTGTATACATTCAGTGGTGAGTTCCTGTATCGTATCTACTGCTAAAAAAAAAATACAATGGGCCCACATTAGCAGTGTTTATAGCGCACAATCGCTCAAGAAATACCAAACTGAGCTGGGTACTCGTCAAGTCGAGCCGCATCAACCCAAATTCTTTTCCTGCCAGCACACGTTCCATCCGACTGGACCCTTTGGAGATTTTGCCCCTGATCAGTTCTTACCGGTATTATGTCGGCTGATGAGCCTGCTGATATCCGGGTTGAAGTCCTGGCTGGTTATAGCGCGCTATGAAAGATTTGGTGTCTGTCTCATACATTCACGGTGAGTTATTCCTTTCACATTATTCACATACTCCACCCTCCTAATACAACTCCTATCCTCAACATAACAGCTCTGCCTTGCGCATGCTATTGCGGTTCCCACTTTACATCCACCCCACTTTATCCGCACTTACCGACATCGCATTACAATTGTTACAATTGCACTGCTGGTAGTTTTACCAATTTCCGGCGAGCGTTACGAATGCTATCTGAGATGGACATTCTCGCACCCTGGCTGTAACTGTTCATCCATTGGAAGTTGAGGGTTGAGCCCATACCATGCCGCCTCACTTACGCCCGTCCCTTCTTTCGCTCAGGGAAACTTACTACTTTATTGAGAGACAGTCCTCCAACTCCACTCCACTAGCACAATTTTGGCGCATTCTCGGGCAACTTCCAACCGACCCGATCCGCTGAAGGGAGGGTGCATGCACGTTCCTCTAGAATCCTCCCTGCTGTATCGTGTCTTGCGGTTCCTGAAGTATCATGTTGATCGCTGCCGCAGGTTTAATCAAGACATCGAGACCGATCATCCAATCTCTACTGCTCTGTTGTGGTCTCACGCTTCACCTGCAAACTATTGGCCGTTCCCTGAAAGATTGGTCTCTAAAGAGAATTCTTCTTGCGTCCCACTTGCTCTGTGAAATCTGAACCCCGGAACGTTGACGCACAGTTGAAATCCTATAGTATCTCTGTTTCCGTTATTCACATGGAAACACCAATCATTTAGCTTCTTTTGGACTTACCTATGCCCACTATCTCCCGTCCATTATCCTCAACCGCAACTCAAATGCTCGCCCTAACCGTGATTTCAATTCACCCACCAGAATTATCAAGCTTATATAAAAATGCCTGCTGTACTTCTTCGCTTTTCGATGAATATTTGTGCGTTTCATCTCAGTTTTCAATACCGTAAGCCAGCTCGAGGATGTATACATAGACCTTTGCCCAAAGCCGTTCGGCAAATCGTGGTAGCTATTCAAAGGCAAGTGATTAGATTCAAACCTTATATTTGATCCTAACATTGTTTCTTTAGTGGTCATATTCCTCTCTTATTTCTTTTCATTTTCACCTAAAAATTTTGTCCTCTTTCCCTCCCAATCGGTATATTCTTTAGATCCGACGCCAGACAAAGATCAAAGACTGAACTCAACTCTCATCTATTCTTAGCATCGACACATGCCGACGCTCAACTGAGACGTACACGTCACTCAACGGCACGTTCAGCGGTTTCTTCTCCGTGGCTTCCTCGGGGTCCGAAGGTATTGAATTCAGTTTATATTCTTACTAATTACGATTCCGCCAATTCCCTTATCTCTACTGGTAGATCTATTTACCTAGATCCAGTAGCGGCGACAAGCACCAGTCCCCCACTCCTTGGGTTGGGTGAAGTGGGTCCAGTTAGAAAAAAAAGTCTATACACTTCTATACATTTGTAAAATTTAACGATTTGTGGAATTGTACAATGTAAAGTTGATTAGATTATTCATAACCGGGACGCAGCATTCTTCGATAGCCTGAAATATATTTCATCAGCGCAGTTGGTGTTGCGTTTGCTGTTCGTAATACGAGCGCTGCGCAAGTAACTAACTCCCGTGCCAAGACCTTTTTCATTTACTGCTTTTTCCTTTTGTTCCGGTGAAAGCTATCCTGGCTTTCCTTTTTATCTCTTCACATTCCCCGTCGCTCCGTTATATGTATATATATGTAGCTACATTTACAAGAAACCCTCGCTCGATTGCGAGGGTCAACTGCTATCACCTGAGTGAGGAGTGAAGACTGCCTCATTTTAACAGTTGGCTCTCGAGCTAGACTCATCGGAGGGACGTTTCCATTAAAAAGAACATACCGGGAATAAAGTTTGATAGGACTAAGCTCGGCGCATCTACTGTAACGGATAAACATAACCTCTCGATGGAAATATATATATGGGGGTTGACAGAAAATCTATTCCAAAGGCAAAACCCATGCACCACAATATTGCCTGAGAGAATGACCGCTGTCACACAACCCCGATCTTTATCACCGTTTTCTTTTTCCTGGGTTTATGAGAGATATAGATGTATTCTCAAAATTTTACCCTCCCTAAAAAAAATATACACACGCCCTACACGACGGAAATCTCACCGCCACACAGTCTGGACACTCCAGGCCACTTGACAACCGAATATTCAGCTGTCCCTAGCGAACGACAAGCGAGCGGAGACTCTGTAGTCCAGCTAGCCCCGCACCGTGCTAAGGTAACAAACAGGCGCCTGTGTCCACTTTCCTGATGTACGAAGTAGTTAGTTCAATTATCTTGAGGTTCGGACATCATTGCGCTTGGGGCTGGAGACACCAAACTTGGGTCTAAGGCAGTGCTAGCATGGAAGGAAGAAATGATTGAACTCTAGCAGGAATTCCCATCTCAGACTTGACTGTCTGCCAGACTAGGGCAACAGATGTGGGATAGACCTAACACACTTTTAGGCCATAGATCTGGGTCTATGTTGCTCTTAGAGTCCAATTAATCATAGTTAAAGTTGGTTGAACCGATAGCTCTTGCTTCCGCTCAGCACAGACCTGTATCACCAGACATGTGTCCAAGTTGCTAAAAGTGCATGTAAAGAGGAGGATTAGAATAATATCAAGCATAACCTGCGAACATTCTAGGCCAAAGACCTGGGTCTACTTCGGTTTTGGTGTAGAATGAATCAATTTGTGAAAGCATATTGACTTATAGCTCCAGATTCATCAGTGTGTAGACTTGTGTCTCCAGCTGTATATTTGACCTACTAAATCCTTGGGTAAAGACGAGTACTGAGAAAAAAATAAATTTAGGAGTAAAGTTAAGGAAAAAATGGGACAATTCGAAGTCCAAAAACTGAGTCTACATCGGTATTAGTGTCCTATACTCTTTTTCACTGACCTGCACCCTGTTATTGCTACTGTGGTGGGTATCACATTTATAAATAGCATGGGCGCTCGTCCCAAGCGGACCTTCTTGAATCCTCGACGGATGTTGCTTCCTGCTATATATACGCCATTCTATTTGGATTGTGATTCGTATTATAAAGGGTAGGTCTCTGTTCCGCCCCAGCCCGACCCGAACCTCCACTTGGTCTCTCATTGTGACACTACAATGACACCGAAACAACAAGCATGCGGTACTTGGCCCAGTCCCATCTCTTCTGAAAGAATCAATCTCGAGGTGCAACTCATTATTCGGCATCATTGGTCTGTCGAACACTGACGATTATGAAGGTCAAAACGCTGGACGACGCCATCGTGGATGCAGCGACCTCCTCGATATATCACATAGTTAACGCGGGCGTGAAGGCTGGGCAAAGTGTCCTCATAGATTCGGTTTCGGGTATTGAAGTTGTTGGTGCCCCATTCAACGTCAAGTGAGTCGTGTGTCCGTATGACATCGGTTGGCTTACGCACGCTTCAATGTAGGACTGTAGTGAACAGTTACGGGCGCGGCGCCGCTGCAATAGCAAATGGGATTTTATACTTCAATAATTTGGAGGATAATCGTATTTACCGCAAGATTTTGCCCGACGGAGAGCCAACGCCCGTTTCACCTGGTATTTATCCTCCAAGGTGCTGGAATTCCTTATCCCACTGAAACCAAATCTAGACTCTCGTGATTATTACTTTGCTGAGATCCGAATCCACCCGCAACATCTCGAACTCCTCGTCTGTATCATGGAAGACCAAAGCTGCGGCTTTCCGTCCGAAGCTCCCACTTCCCTCGTCTGCATCGACACTCATACATGGGTTATGACCACTGTCGTCTCTGGTGCCGATTTCTACATCAATCCTATTCTGAGCGTCGATGGAACGAAGCTGGCTTGGATTCAATGGAACCATCCTCATATGCAGTGGCACGCCTCCCAGCTCTTCCTGGCAGACATTAGCATCCAGCAAAAGCCGGACGCAGGGGTTCTTTCATTGCATGTAACAAACACTAAACTTATTGCTGGTGATCCAGGATCCAACGCTGTCTTCCAAGCACACTGGCTCTCGCTCCCATCCGGCCCTTCTAAGCTCTTGTTCACCTGGGATAAAGGCGAACAATGTGAACCGTGGATATGGTCACAACATGATCTTGCACTACATTATCTTCTTCCCCGACCCCATCACATCGCCGGTGATTTTTCCCTCCCTGTCTGGTGGCTCGATGACTCCTACTTTGGCGTCTTATCGGATGAAATCTGCATCTGCACAGTAATATCGCGT
>Ga0157379_10001048_pt1 | contig 22459 bp, 20 predicted proteins | sample S25metaG_FD_121802 | JGI IMG/M metagenome (GOLD analysis project Ga0157379, IMG submission 121802) | Switchgrass rhizosphere microbial communities from Kellogg Biological Station, Michigan, USA - S2-5 metaG | ecosystem: Host-associated > Plants > Roots > Rhizosphere > Soil | place: USA... | reverse complement strand
GTTTAATGAATAAGCAGCTATTATCTGCCGCGGGGTCGCTCGCGGCGTTGGTTTGTGCCAGCCTTGCTCAACAGGCCGCAGCACAGACAGGACCAACTGAACCTGCGCAAGACGCAACCGATCCGGGGCTCGGCGACATCGTCGTGACAGCGCGAAGAGTCGCTGAAAATCTTCAGGATGTTCCTGTCGCGGTCACCGCTTATACCGGCGAGGCGCTCATCCAGCAGAACGTCCGGGCCCTCCCGGAAGTCGCTACACTGACGCCCGGCCTCACCATCTACCGTGGGCAGACCAGTCCTGGGGCACTCACGTTCCAGATGCGCGGCCAGGTGCAGCTGGACACGCTCGCCACGCTCGATCCGTCGGTCGGCACCTATGTGGACGGGGTTTATTGGGCTCGCGCCTTCGGCATGGACGCCTCGATGGTCGACATTGAAAGTTTTCAGGCGCTGAAGGGTCCCCAGGGCACTTTGTTCGGCCGCAACACATCGGGCGGCGCAATCCTGCTCACCACCAACGATCCCAGCTTCAGTGAGGGCCTGTCGGGTTCAATTTCCGGCACCTATGGCCGGTTCAACCAGCAGTCATTGACCGCCATCCTCAACGCGCCGCTGGTTGACGAGAAACTTGCCGTGCGCCTGGTCTATTCGGGGAACAAGCGGGATGGTTATGTCACCGAGGTGAATTCCGGCCGCAAAGTCCAGAATCTGAATGACTACACCTTGCGAGGCAAGATTCTGGTGACCCCGACCGATAGCTTCCGGGTGGTTCTCTCGGGCGAACGATTCCATTCAGACACCGAGAACGACGTCGGCCGCCTGCGCTATTTCCGCCCTTCCGGCCTTGCGGCTCAGGAAGGCGGACTTGAGGTGTTGGGACGGGCCGGGTGCTTCGACGCGGTAGGCGCGTTTCTGCCCGCATGCATCGCTGCCGGAAATCAGAAAATGGCCGATGCCGTCGCCGCAGGCCAATCCCGCTACCAAACGTCGCTCACGACTGTGCCTCGGTTCAAAATTGCGACCCAGACGTACAGTATCACGGGTGCGGTGGACACATCGTTCGGCGAAATCAGGGCGATCGGCGCCTATCGCCAACTGGACTCGACGTCCTTTGACACGGAAAATGACGGATCGCCCCTGCGCCTGCTGGATGGCTCCGGTCTCCGCCCACAACAGAATATCAAACAATGGTCGGGGGAAGTAACCGCGACCGGCAAGGCCCTCAATGATCGCCTCGACTTCGCGGTCGGGGGGCTTTGGTTCCATGAATACGGCCGGGACGGGACACCGTCGAGCAGTGTTACCGAGCTGGGTAAGCTGCGTACCGGTGGCATTCGCGCGATCACGTTCAGCGACGGCAGGATTGATACAAAGGCATGGGGATTATATTCGCAGGCCACCTACCACCTGTCCGACCAGTTCTCCCTGACCGGTGGCCTGCGTTATTCCCAGGACAAGAAGGCACTTGATTCCAATAACGCGACGGTCCTCGGCAGTACGCTTGACGATCCCAATCGTATATTCATATGCGATATCGGCCCTGTATGCCCGCAATATCGTTCAGCGACATTCAAGGCGTGGTCCTACACAGCCTCCATTGACTACAAACCCAATGACGACCTTCTCGTCTATCTGAAGACGGCAAAAGGGTTCCGTGCCGGCGGCCAGGCGCTTCGTGGCATCGCGGCAATCCCTGCATCGCTGCAACCCTTCGATCCGGAGATTGTCTACAGCTATGAAGCGGGACTGAAGGCCGACCTGTTTGATCGCAGGGTACGCACCAACCTCGCCGTATTTTACACGAAGACAAAGGATCTGCAGCGCAACACCACTGTCTTCGACGTGGCGACGTCAAAAACGGCAACGCTTTCAGAAAACGCCGCCAGTGCTAATATCTGGGGCTTCGAATTCGACGGAAGCGTCCTTCTCGGGGCAGGCTTCCGGCTCGACGGAACTGCCGCCTACACAAAGCCCAAATACAAGGAGTTCATCGACTCCAATGGTTTCGACCGCAGTCATGAGCCGTTCATTCTGACGCCACGGTGGACTGCTTCGTTGTCACCGGCCTGGGAGGGAGAAGCCGGTTTTGGCAAGATCAATGCCCGTGTCGACTTTGCCTACCAGTCCCGACAGGATCTCTACGTGTTCGGCGTCTACACGGATCCAAATGGCGTTCTGCGCGATGCAACTACCGGTGCCGCCTACTCGCTGGCCGACGCCCAAGGGTTCAAGCGGGCCAACACGGGCGTGAAGCACATCCTCGTCAATGCGCGCGCTGGCGTGACGCTCCTGGACGGGACGCTCGACATCGCGGTCTGGGGCAAGAACCTCACCAATCTCGAAGACTATGTGAACGCGCTGGTCATTCCCCAGCTCGACTTTGGACGCAGTATCATTCGAGAACCGCGCACTTACGGCATCACGGCAACCGCCAAGTTCTGACCAGGCTATTGTGAATTCATCATGACCTGTCTGCCCCGCAGCATGCTGCGGGGCAGATTTTTTACGCCAGGCCGAGCGCGCGGCATGACCTGGAACGGCGCACGGCAGGATGGTCAATACTCCAGTCGTAATGGCGGCGCAGCGAACCCTCGCGCATGCGTCCGGTTAGACAAACCTGCAGACCGGCACACTATCCTGTTTTCACATCCATGAAGTCAGTGGTCTGAGCCGAGATTTCTACGTCGCTAGGCGACGTGGGGCATGACCTCGGCAGCGAGCCAGCGTAGCCAATCGAGATACTCTTCGAAATCCCGATGCGCGGGCCGGGCTATATCGGTTTCGGTGACGCCGATGCCCGTGAGATAGCCCAGCTGATCAATCAGCTGTTGCGCGTCGGTGAGCGGCTCTGCCTCGGGCACGCTGCGAATTGCATGCACCGTGTCATTTTCCTTGGCGAAGCGGAGCATGAAGGTCGAATACATCACCTCGATCGGTCGACCATGATAATCGGGCTGCGATTTCAGCCAATCAAGTTGCTCCGGAATCCGCTCGGGCGGAGTCATGAAAGGGGACCAACCGGTCCCCCATCGCGCGACACGGCGCAGAACCGGTTTTGCGTCACCTCCGAACCACAGCGGGATAAATGGCTTCTGAACGGGCTTGGGCCGAGCGCCGACATCGCGGAAATTCACGTAACGGCCTTCGAAGCTGGCTATATCCTTTGTCCAAAGTTCGATCATCGCCGGAATATATTCGTCGAACATAGCCCCACGCTCGGAGAATGCCAGACCGAGCATCTCATATTCCGCCTCCAGCCAGCCTACAGCCGCCACGATCTCCGCCCGACCTCCGCTCAGCCAATCGAGCGTCGCCCACAGCTTGGCCTGAACAAGCGGATGCTGCAGCGGTAGGATCGTTATACATGACGCCAGCTTCAATGAGCGGGTCACGCCGGCGCAGAAGCCGAGGGCCGTGGTGGGATGAGCATAATGATCGCCAGACAGCCCGATATGCGCTGCCGGGATACCGAAATGTTCTGGAACGGTAACCTTCCAAAATCCGAGTTCGTCGGCGAGGCGCAACTGGCGTTCGATGTCGGCCCCGGTCAGCCCTTTCTCCCAGTCGGGGGGTGCCATCGCTGCCACCTGACTTCCATTTAGCATATGTAAGTTAAGCCTCATCGCTCGGACCTCGTTTCCAAAGATTATCATCAGAGGGACAGCTACCCAACTGGCTACTCATAAGACCCCGGCCCGTTACGGCATCTAGAGCGATGGGCTGTAACCGCCGTTCACCGGATAGGTCTGGCCCGTCGTCCAAGCGGATGCATCAGAGCACAGCAGAAGAGCCGTGCCGACAATATCCTCCACCCTTCCGTAACGGCGTATCGCATATTGCGAGAGTTGACGCCTGGAGCGGTCCGACGCAAGAAAATCTTTCAGTTCGTCCGGCGCCATTTCGGGCATGAGCGATGCGATAGAAATGCAGTTGGCAGTAATGCCAAAGGCGGCGGCGTCCGCCGCGAGTCCCCGCATGAAACCTGCTGCTCCGGCCTTCGCCGCAGCATAATCCGACAGTCGCGATTCGATGTTTCGTGATGAATCGGAGATGATCGTCACGATCCGACCGTAACGGCGCTCAATCATGCCCGGCAGGACCGCATGACAGGAGTTCATCACGCCATATAGGTTCACATCCATGAAGCGCCGCCACTGGTCCGGGTCTGTTTCCCAAAAATGGCGGAGTTGAGGAAAGGCGGCCGCGCCCGCATTGCCCGCGTTGTTGACGAGTATGGATATCGCGCCATATCTGTCGGTTACTGTGGCGACGCCACGCCTCACCGCGTTCAGGTCGGTGACGTCAGCGACGATTGCGGCGGCCTGCACGCCCATCGCCTGGATTTCGGCGGCCACGCTTTCCGCCCTTTCGGCTTCGACATCATTGACGGCGATCGCTCCGGCACCGTTCTTGGCAAGGCTGATGGCGATCGCGCGACCAACGCCCTGCCCGGCGCCGGTAACCAACGCCGTCCGGTTTTGAAGGTCGAACAAGCTGGATGTGCTCATCAATGACACTCCGTTCAGCGCTACATATTGGTTGCTTGGATAAACAGCTGCGAAGGAAAGAATCAAGCCGCCCGAGCTGGAGACACCCCAGTGACTGGACGAGTCCTGACGATCCCTGCGAGCAGACAACTACCCAATGAAAATTGCCTGTCCTGCAAAGCCGTTTGACAAATATGAACATGGCGTCCATATTTCCTATATGGCAGCGTTTGGCTCAGAGCGCGCTGGAGGGGAGCGTGCGAAGCATGAGGCTTTATTGCAGTTCCGACCCGCATTCGTGGATTGTACGGGTCTGCCTCATCGAGAAGAAGCTAGCGCCTGACTTGGAAGTGATCGTGACTGGCAGCGGCGAAACTAGACGTGCCGCGCATCTGGCACGCAATCCCTTCGGTCAACTTCCCGTGCTGGAAACGGATGATGGAATCTTCATTTCCGAATCCACGGTGATCTGCGAATATCTTGAGGAACTGTGCCCCGATCCGCCACTGATCGGGCAAACGCGGGCGCAACGTGCGGAATGCCGGATGTGGATGCGGCGCATCGACCTTAATATCTGTGTCCCGATCGATCACGGCTTTCGCCTTACCAGGCACGGGAGCCTTCTTTTCCCCCCCGTTGAACCTGCACCGGACGCTGCCAAAACAATGCGGGACCTGGCGCGCATCAATCTGCCGTGGCTGGATCAACAGCTGCGCGGCAGGGAAACCGTCTGCCCCGACCGCTTCACCCTCGCCGACGTCTTGCTTCTGTCGTTCGTGGAACATGGCATCACGACCGGCCAGCCGCTCGATCCCCGTTGGTCAGGAATCGAACGGTGGCTAATCCGCTCGCGCCAGCGCCCATCGGTCAGGGAGGCAATTGGCCCTCTGGCAGAGCCCGCGCAGCTAGGCGGAACCGTATAACAGACGCGCATGGACAGCAGGAGAAGATGAGTGACGGATTCGCGTGTGGTCATACAGGACACCATAACGGGGGCATTCGCCCGCGCCGTCGATAAAGCCCCCGACAACATCTTCCTGGACTTTTCAGGTGAGCGTTACAGCTATGCGGAAGTAGCCCGCCACTCGACTGAGATCGCGCATGGTTTGCTGGATGCGGGGGTAGTTCCTGGTGAGGTCGTCGCCACCATGCTCGACAACAGCCTGGAAGCAGTGACTGCCTGGCTGGCAATCAATATGATAGGCGCGGTAAACGCGCCGGTGAATACAGCCTTCAAAGGGAGCTTCCTGCGTAACCAGCTCAACGATTGCACAGCGCAGGTCGTGATCGCGGAGAATGAATATGGCGACCGCGTGACCGCCATCGCGGATGAACTTCCCGCCGTGCGCCGCCTCGTCACAAAAACGGAATGTGTCACCGGCGCTACTGCACTCGAGACGACGACCCTTGACGCCTTGCGGCGGAGCGGCCCTTCCCTCCCGGTCACGGCCCGCCCCGAAGACCTGGCGATTCTCATCTATACATCGGGCACTACGGGGCCAGCAAAAGGCTGCATGATCCCGCATAACGTACCTTGCAACCTTGCATGGAATACGGTCCTCGATCGGAACTATGATCAGTCGGCGGTACTCTGGTCCCCTTTGCCGCTTTTCCATCTTAACGCGATTGGAGCGACCGTCATGGCTGCCATGATGGCGATGGGAACGGCCGCCATTAGTCCCCGATTCTCACTCTCCCGTTTTTGGCCTGAAGTGGAAAAGTCCGGCGCGACGACGGTCAATCTCCTGGGATCCATGGCATCACTGATCGCCGAGGCACCCGACAATGAATCGGCCAAGCGCTGCTATGGACAGCTAAAGCACGTCAGCGCGTCGCCGTTTCCGCCTGCCGCATTGCAGAAATGGCGCGATCGTTTCGGGGTTCAGGCCAAAGGTGCGCTGGGTTACGGCATGACTGAAACACCCACGGTTTCCAGCGTGCGTGAAGGTGACCCGCCCGGGCCGCCGGGTACAAGTGGAAAAACGGGACGGGATTTCGAGGTGAAAATCCTCGACGATTCGGATCAGGAGCTGGAGATCGGCGTGGTTGGTGAAATAGCTGTTCGACCCAAGATACCCAACATCATGTTCCAGGGTTACTGGAATCGACCGGCGGACACCGTAAAGGCATGGCGGAACCTGTGGTTTCACACTGGAGATCTGGGGAAGCTTTCAAAGGAAGGCGACTTTTATTTCGTCGACCGCAAGAAGGATTGCATCCGCCGCCGTGGCGAGAATATCTCGAGTGCAGAAATGGAGGCTGTCTTTGGCGACCATCCAGCGTTGCTCGACGTGGCGGTGCATGCCGTCTTGTCGCCGCTGGGCGAGGATGAGGTAAAGTTGACGGCGCAACTCAAGCCAGGAGCCATCCTTTCGGAGGAAGAGCTCTGCCGGTGGTCCATAGAGCGCGTACCCTACTTCGCTGTTCCCCTATATATCGAGTTTCGGGACAACCTTCCGCGCAGCCCCACCGGCAAGGTTCTGAAGGAGCAGTTACGCAAGGAAGGGAAAACGGAACGAACGTGGGATCGCGAAGCTGCCGGCCTGACGTTTCAGCGCCGCTGACGAACTCCTCTGCAAGGGAGGATGCGATGGGCTTGTTGCGCACTGTTTCCGATGGCCTGCCCTGAAAGGACTAAGGCATGATCGAATTATTCACCGCCCCGACACCCAATGGCTGGAAGATATCGATCATGCTCGAGGAGTGCGGCCTGCCCTATCAAGTGCAGTGGATAGATCTGCTGAAGGGAGATCAATACCGTCCAGACTTCTTAGCGATCAGCCCCAATAACCGTATTCCCGCTATCGTGGACCATGCCCCAGTGGATGGTGGAGACCCCCTGTCGGTGTTCGAAACTGGCGCCATCCTGTGCTATCTGGCCGACAAGTGCGCGATGTTCCTTTCCACGGAAGTGAGGGAAAGAACGAAAACGCTGGAATGGCTTTTCTGGCAAGTAGGGGGACTGGGCCCCATGCTGGGGCAGCATGGCCATTTCAAATTCTACGCTTCCGAACGGATCGCCTACGCGACCGACCGTTACCGGAGTGAAGCGCTACGCCTCTATTCCGTGCTGGATCGTCAGCTCTCGCGCGGAGAATATGTTGCCGGGAAGGATTATTCCATCGCCGACATGGCGTGCTTCCCATGGGTCCAGACCCACAAGGCGCAAGAGATAGAGTTGAGCTCCTTCCCTCATCTGAGCCGATGGTATCAGGCTCTCAAGCAACGGCCCGCTCTGCGGCGAGGCATGGAACTGGGCCGCGAATTGCTCAAGGCAGCGGCCCCAGAAGACCCGGAGGGCCGCGACCGCCTTTTCGGCCTCAAAAACGCCCCTTCGCCAACCTGATTTCTGGCTGGCCTTCCGTTCCAGCCGCAATGACTCAGTGTTGGGAGGAACACCAATATTCGATGGCGGGCAGAAATGAGCGAATATCCAGTCCTGCGTCCTCAGCCGCCGCCCTCGCAACAGCGACATCCTTATCAAGATAAGGACGGCATAGATCGAGAATGCGCGGGCCGTTCGGGCTGGCGAACATACTCATGGCATAACTGCCCCCGCTACATTCCTGGATAATCTCGGCGGCACTCCGCGGATCCAGCCCCTGGTCCTCGATCATCCGCATTGCCTCGGCGGCATGCAGGAGGTTGCTCGCGAAAAGCAGATTGTTGGCAAGCTTCACAATCTGAGCGTGCCCCAGCGGGCCGACGTGACGAACCGTCCGGGCGTAAGAGGCGAAGACATGCTTAACCCTGTCAAAGCCCTGCTCCGCGCCACCGCACATCACTGCAATGCGCCCGTCAGCCACATCCTGCGGCGATCCGCTGAAAGTCGCATCCAGCACCGTTACTCCGGCAGGAGCACGATCGCCGATTTCGCGCGCCAGTGCCGGAGAACCCGTCGTATGGATCGCCAGTATGGAAGCCGGTCGCATCGCTGCGAGCGTTCCATGTTCGAACAACACTTCCTCCACCTGGGAATCGGAAAACAAACAGATTACCAGCAGGTCGCTGGCAGCCGCGAGTTCCTCGTAATCCCCGCAGACCCCTGCGCCGAGGTCCATCGCTTCCGGCAATCCCTGACCGCGGTTGAACACCGTAACCCTGTGTCCCCCCGCCAGCAGCCGCTTGACCATCTGCAGGCCGATATCGCCCAAACCAATCCATCCAATGTGCATCACGATCCCTCCCTTCGTCTCTTTTCACTTGGCTGCGCCTGTCGGCGCGCGAGGTTGCGCGCTTCAGTGCAGAGTTGTCATAGCGCTTCAGCAACAGCCGGATCAGAAAGCCGGTTTTCTGGTCCAGGGGGTGAGTTGCAGTTCATGAGTCCAGCACGAGCGATCCTGGGTGTGCAGGTAATAAAAGGCGTCCGCAATCTTGGCCGGGTCAATGATGTGTCGATTCCACTCCGGATGGCCGTGGATGCCTGGAGAATCGATTGAACCATCGATGATGACCGTGGCTACATGAATGCCATGTTCTGAATATTCCTCGGTCAGCGCCTGCGCCGTAGCCCGCATCATCCCGCGCGGGTAATATAGCGACTCACCGGTATATCTTTTCTGTCCTCGCAGGGAGAGCGGGTTATTGGAGAAGAACAAGGAGCCGCTACCGCGTCGGCGCATCGCTGGTAGCACCTCCTTCGCGACCAGAAAGGGACCTCGGCAGGACACATCGATAGTTCTCTCGAACATCTCGACCGGGAAAAACTCCATCAATTCCATTTCAGGCGGGAGTTCCCGGCCCTCCATGTATCCCGCATTGTAAATCACCACTTCCGGCTCGCCCGCCTGGTCCCGGACCCGATCGAAAGCAGCAGCTATGGACACGCGAGATGCGAGTTCGAGTTCGACGATCATGCCCTCTCCGCCTTGGTCGCGTATTGCCTGCTCCAGTGCAGAAGCGTTCGAAGCAGTACGGGTCGTCATGACCACGAAGAAGCCTTCTTGCGCGAACTTCTGCGCGATTGCCCCTCCCGCGCCCCAACGGGCACTCAGCGCGATTTCACGCTCCTGAACGGCCTCACCCCCGTGAACCAGACGCGTATTGCGACCGTCAGCCTGCCATTTCGAAGTCGCGCCAATGACCACCGCAACCGGTAGCGCGCTGCTGTTCTTGATGCTTTCAGACATGAAACCTCCCGCAGAGCGATGCACCACGAAGCACAGGCTCTGGCTGACCAGCCCCCCGCAAGCAAACTAGCTAACCGGCACAAGCCCGTCGTTCATCCGCTCCTGCAACTCCATCATCGCGCGCGCGGTGAGCACGTTCAGCTCCTTGTCGAGGTCCGGCATACGGCCACCGCCCAAGGATTGCGGTTCTACCTTCACGTGGGTCGCTTTGGCGCGAAGCGCCCCGACCGTCGCCTGTTCGCGCGGGATGTGTTCGAACGGATCGAAGCTGAAGAATCGCATTACATTTTCGTGCGTGATCAAGTCGATTTCTTCGCGCGGAAAGTCTTTCATCTGCTCCCACAGGAGCTCGGGCGAGCGAGGCCAGGTGGAATCTGCATGTGGAAAGTCGCATTCCCACGCAATCAGATCAACACCAAGATCATGACGATTTTTCAGACCAACATTGTCTTCATGGAAGCAGAACAGGAACTGTCTGCGCATGATGTCGGATGGCATAAGGTCGCCCAGTTCCTGCTTCGTCCAGAACCGGTGATTCCGATATGCAGCATCGGCTCGTTCCATGATGAATGGCACCCAACCGATACAGCCTTCGGACATCGCGAACCTGAGTTCGGGATAGCGGCGGACCATCGGGGAATATGTCCAGTCCACCAGCGATCCGGCAACCTGGATGTTGAGCATGGAAGTCATCCAGTCGGCTGGGGAGTCAGGGGAAGGAAAAGCTATGGGGCCAGCGGTTCCGATGTGGATCTGCACGACGATATTTTCTTCTACGCACGCTTCCAGCACCGGCGACCAATGATCCCGATGGACAGAAGGCAGGCCGAGCGCCGATGGATTTTCGGGCAGGCATACGGACCGCGCGCCCTTCCTCGCGACCCGTCGTATTTCCGCCGCCGCGTCGTCAGGATCCCAGAGAGGAAGGATGGCAAGCGGAATGAAACGACCGGGATGTGACCCGCACCAATGCTCAAGATGCCAATCATTATAGGCCTGCAGCAGCGCAAGCATGCAGTTCTTGTCCTGCCCGCGCAGGAACAACTCTCCGGCAAAGCCCGGCAGGGACGGGAAGTTCAGGGAACTCAGGACGCCATTGGCGTTCATGTCTTCCACTCGCGCATCGACATCATAATAGCCTGAGCGCAGTTCGCTGAAACGGGAAGCTTCAGCTGCCAGTTCCTCGCGCTTCCGGCCTGCAACAGCCGAAGATGCAACCATGATGAGCGGCTGACCCTCGAACACCCAGCGCTGCTCGCCGTTGGTATAGGTCACGACCTGCGGCGCGAAATCAGCATATTTGGCCGGCACGCGCCCTTTGAAGAGGTCCGGCGGCTCGATCACATGATCGTCGGCGCTGATCAGGATCATGTCATCCATCTTCACGATAAGCCTCCTTCGTGCGACCTGATTTTTGCCCGCCGAAATGTCACAGCGCTCGGTTGTCCATGAGCGAAATGGCATCAGCGCGGCCTCCTCCTTGCAAAGCTTCTTACAGCTCGCATCGACCAGGGCCGATGTGAGCCAGCCTTGCTGCATAAGTTGACAGGATGACCATCAGTGGTCATCCTGTCAACTTATGTGTAGGGCCTCGGGTGCAGTGGTGAAATGCCGACAGTGGAATGCTTTTTCGATTGTTCCAGCCCATGGTCGTACATGGGCTTTTCCAATCTGCTGACCCTGACAGCGCGACTGGGGCTCGAAGTGATATGGCGTCCGGTGGTGGTGGGTTTCATCTTCGAGCAAGTGAACAGAGACGTTTACACTCAGCGGAGGCTGATGGCTCCGCCGCTGAAGTCAGCCTATGAACTCAAGGAGATGCAGGATTGGGCTGATGCCGCAGGCCTCGTCATTCGAGTCCCCCCGCAATGCGGTCATCCGATCAATGCAGTGTCATGCATGCGGGCGTGCATCGCCTTGGAACCGACGGGAAAACTGATTCCGTTCGCCTTCGCGGCTTACGAAGCGCTGTGGCGGGATGGCCGGAACATCGGAGAACGGGAAGTGCTGGCCGACATTTGCCGTTCCATCGGCGTGGTTCCCGATCATTTATTCGCTGCGATAGCAGACGACACGATCAAGCAGGCCTTGAAGCGCAACAACGACGAGCTTGTGCGACGTGAAGGATTTGGCGTACCGACTTTCTATGTTGAAGGAGAAATGTTCTTCGGCAACAATCGCATGTTGCTGGTGGAAGACGCGTTGCGCGCACAGATGCGCAACATGGAACACGCTGTTGCCTCGCCGACGATGTTCGGTTCCTGAAGTGCACTCGATAACATGGAAGGAGTGGCACGTTGACTGATCGACAGGGGACGATCGACCTGCCTGAGGGAGAGAAAAGAGATCGCCGAACCGAACGGAGGTTGAAGACGCGCGCCGCGCTCCTGAGCGCTGCGCGAAAGCTGATCGATCACGAGCATGTGAATAGCATCAGCGTCGACGATCTCTGTCAAGAAGCGGATATCAGCCGAGCGGCCTTCTATCTGCACTTCCCCAACAAGGATGCATTGCTGAGGGCAGTTCAGCAGGAAATGGTCGACTGGTACATGCGCCATTTGCTGAAGCTGGACGAGACCGCGGCCTCGTCCGCGGAGGGGATTTTTGCCTGGCTGTCGGACCTGATTGCGGGTAGCCGCAAGGCCGCGAACGCCATCCTGCTCTTGACTGACCGCAGCAGGGCGCTTGTGGATTGGAACGCCTCCCTTCGCGATGATATGGTCCACGCCCTGGCAGCCCGTGTCCCGCAGTTCCGTATTCTGCACGAAGACGGTCAGGTGGACGAGGAGCGAAAGATCAGGCTGCTGCTGCTGTTCCAGGTTGAGCAGTTAGGTGGATATCTTGCCATTGACGCTCCTGAGGAAGGCGATCTCCCCGTGTGGGTGCTGGCCCGGCAGTTCATGGCGCTGATCGACGAGCGGCCGCATCCGGAGATAGCAACGTGATCAAGGTGGAAGCATTTTTCGACTGCTCGTGCGTCTGGGTCTATCTCGCTTTTGCTCACGCCGAACGGCTGCGTTCCATTGCGGATTGTGAATTACGATGGCGACCGGTGTTGGCGCGTGAACTGTTTGCAGCGATTAGCCCTGCAGCCGGCCGCTCAGGATCAGCCGCTGTTCACAAGCAGGCTGACCGCGACCTGCTTGCCTGGTCACGTTATCTGCAGCGGCCACTGTTTCACAACAACTTAAGCTCACTCAAGACTGACAGCGACACCTGCATGCTGGCCTGCGTCGCGGCCGGTCGCTGGAACCGAATGGATTTCTTTGCACAAGCCTGTTTGGAGGCCGCTTGGGCTAAAGGACGCGACGTTGCAGACCGGGGGGTTCTCCGTAACCTTTGGGAAGAAGCGGGGTTGCCAGGCGCAGCATTTGATGACGCCGTGGACTGGCCGGAAACTCGTGATGAGCTTGCTAGCAATAGTCGAGAGCTCCTCTCGCGTGGCGGCTTCGGCATCCCGACCTTTTTCGTGGGCGACAACATGTACTTCGGCAATGACGCTCTCCCGCTGGTACACCGGGCAGTGACATTGAAGGGCAAAAGCAATGCGCGTGCTGGCTTGACGTCGAAGCGCCGAGAAGCCGCCACGGGTCAGTCGCCATTACGGTCATTGGGAGGATGAGTTCTGATGTCGATTATCAGTTTGCAACTCGACACTGAAACGATGTTCGACCGAAGGCTCTTGAAGGGGAAAGTCGCGCTAGTCACGGGATCGACTTCCGGCATTGGCCTCCGGTCAGCAGAGCACCTGGCCCGGGCCGGATGTGGACTGGTGATCCTCAACGGCCGATCGGAAAGCTCCGGGCAGAAGGCGCTCGCCGAATTGCGCGAGCTTGTGCCGGAGGGCAATTTCGAACTGGTGATCGCGAATTACCTGCGGCCTGAGGGGCTGGATCGGCTGTTTGGAGTGGCCGAACAGCGAGGCGGACTGGACATCCTTGTCCACCCCGCGCTGCCGGAGGTCGAGGCCAAGCTGGGGCCGTTCATGGACTCGGATGCCGAGGAGTGGAGTGCCATGGTGGATGGGCTGTATCTTTCGTTCGTACACTGCTGTCACCGGGCCGCGCGGCAAATGATCACCAAGGGTGGAGGCGCGATCATCTCGATCGCATCCGATGCCGCGAAACTGGCGACGCCCGGCGAAGCAGTCAACGGAGGCGCCTTAGCCGCCAACGTCATGTTTTGCCGGGCAGTCGCCTTAGAGCTTGCCAGGCACAATGTCCGTGTCAACGCCGTCACCCCCTCCATCACTCGTGGGACAGGAAACTACGACAAGATGATGTCGAAGGAATTCTCACGCCGACTGTTCCAAAAGGCGGAGGCCCGTGCCCGTCTGGGCGTAGCGCACGCCGAAAATGTCGCGCCTATGGTAGTCTTTCTGGCAAGCTCGCTAGCCTCTCACATCACGGGTCAGGCCGTAAGTGTCAATGGTGGTATCTCAGCAGCTTAGGTCAAGTTCACAGGCCGGCAGATTGCCTGAATGGGTGGCTCACGCGGTTGTGGCGGACGCCTCAGCGATTCCTCGAATTCAGCGGGCTGAGCCAGACCTTCCGCGTGCGGGTAGTCCTCATGGAACGGAACGACATAAACGTTGCGCTTGAACATCGCGAACTGCCGCGCCGACCTCACGCAAAGGCTGATCCTCGACGCTGCCGTGGACCTCCTGGAAACGACGTCCGCCAGTAAGCTGTCGGTGCGCGCCGTGGCGAAACGCGCGGAGATCTCCGAGCGCACCGTGTTCCGTTACTTCGCCGCCCGAGAAGACCTGCTCGACGCATGGGCCGCGGAGGTCGCTCGGCGAACCCAGGCTCCGCCCAATCCGAATACGGTCGCCGAGCTGCTCGCTTACCCGGAAGCGATCTTCGCGCGCTATGAAGAAACCTCGGCCCTGACCCTGGCGGCGATGCACTCGGAACTGTTTCACCGAATCCGCACCACCGACGCCGAGAACCGCGGGCGACGATCCGCGCCCTGGTCGACCGCGAGGCCGCCGGCCGGCCGGGGCGCGAGCGGCGGCTCGCGGCTGCCAATATCCACTACCACGTGGTTGCCAGCACCCAGCACCTGGCGCCACTTCCGCTTCTATTTCGGCTTTCCGCTGGAGGACGCCGCCGCCTGCGCCCGCATGGCGATCCGCCAAACACTCGCGGGTCTCGGCATCAACGTCGACGCCGCCTAGCAGTTTGGATCGCTCTGTGACTGGCCCCTGCGCTGCTAATGGCGGCGGCCTCTAATGCACCCACACGGGCCCGCCTGGTGGGTCCACAGGCACCTCCCACACGGACGCCGCCGCCAATGCGCTTGTGGATAGCGCGCGGCGGCGTCCGCGCGGGTCCCTCCTATGGACTACCGGGACAACCCGAATCCCATATCCAAGGGGTCAACTTTGCACGCCGATAGGGGGTCAATATCCGATGCCGATTGACATATTCGGGATCACCGAAGCCGTTCGCCAGTTGGACACTTCGAAAAACCCGTGGTGTTTGATGCCAGTGCGTGATTTTCTGGCCTATCGCGACAGCGGAAGTGGTGATGGCGGGTCATACTGGTTACGTCGATCTTTCTGATCGTTACAAGGCGTTGAGCACAGCTGGTGATGCGCTTGAGCGGCTCGAAGCAATCACCCACTTTGAGGTTTTCCGGCGACCCGTCTGTGGCGGCGCTTCGGCGAAGGGCTCGTGGCAAAGGCGGTCGGCCACCGTTTGATCCCCCACTCATGTTCAAGATGCTGGTGCAGCAGGCGCTATCTGTGTGCATATGGAGGCCGGGGCGCCAACGCAGCTTTCACAATCACCCGACCCCGCGTGAATGACAGCGGCGACCGCTCAGTCAGCCTCCCCCAGCGTCGCGGAACCCTTGAGCACCTGACGCCCGTCTCCTGACGCCACTATGCAGTCAAGATCCGCACGCGCCTTGCCTTGCTCGCTTGTATATGTGCGCGTCACCTCCGCGCTGAAAATCAGATCATCGCCCAGCCATACCGGTTCGACAAACCGCACTCCAAGTTTGCGGATCAGATCCTGCCCCGCCCAGGCCGCCAGCGTCTGGCCAAGAATGCCCGCGGTCAGGAGGCCCTGCGCGAAAATCCCCTTGAAACCGCGTGAGCGGACCAGTTCCGCGTCATAATGGAAGGGGTTGAAGTCCCCCATCGCGCCGGCGTAGCGGATGAGATGTTCCTGCGTGATCGGACCGGCCCGCCGTTCCGGCATCGTCGAACCGACGCTGAGGTCCGCCACGTTCAGTCTGGGCGCGCCAAAGCATGTTTCAGCCATCTTCGCCCGGCCTCCGCTCGATATTGGTGGTGGTCACGGTGCATACCAGTTCCCCCTCAGGAGTCCGGAATGCCGCTTCGAATTCGAAAAAACGAAGCACGCCCTTCGACGTCTTCTTGTCATAGGTCTTGGCGAGGCGCTCGGTCACGGCCAACGTTTCGCCAGACTGGATGGGCCGGTGGAATTCGAATTCCAGACCGCCCTGCAGCAAGCGGCTTCGGTCGACCATGCCCATTTTCGACATCGTCACGATAGGCGGCGCGTTTTCCGGCCCGTAGCGAAAGCTGCTCACCGGCAAGATGACAGGCGCGGGCAGCACCGGTGCCACGACACCGGGATCATCGGAAAAGGCCATGGCCGGATCAGGATCTAGCAGGGCCAGAGCGAGTTCGCGGCATTTGCCCCACTCGACCGGAAAGGCGAAATTCGCAGCTTCCAGCGTGGGCGGATCGTTACTCACCAGCTCTCTCCATCAAGGCGCGCGACCTTATCAGTGGCGCCCCCCATGTCAAATCCGTTGTTGACATCATCGTCAGACATTACAGCGGGATGCGCCGACCGTGAAGGCTGGCGCCCTGGTCACTGACTCCGCGGCCGGCAGCACAGCCGTTCGGGACGATGTGACCTGCAAGGTGGGGCCACGCGGCGCATGGCTCCCCCGATACGTCCCTTGCCTATCGGTCATTCTGCTCCAGGACCGGATAGTCGAGATAGCCTTCCGCTCCCCGCGTATAATAGCTGGCCGACTGCGGGTCGTTGAGGGGGGCACCCACGCGCAGGCGCCGGACCAGGTCGGGGTTGGCGAGGAACGCTCTGCCAAAGCTGATGGCATCGGCCAGGCCGTCTTCCATATCCTTCTTGGCAAGCGCCGCGTCATAGTCATTGTTGAGGACGAGCGGCCTCTTGAATAGCGGGCGCAGCTTCGGCGACAGGCGCGGCACATCGGTTCTGCCGAACGTTCCGTAGGGCTTTTGCTCCCGCAGTTCCAGGAATGCGATGCCGATCGCATCAAGCGTCCGCACCGCCTCTGCGAACAATGTTCGCGGATCGCTGTCATCGACGCCCTGCGTTTCCCCATTGGGGGACAGCCGCACTGAAGTGCGGCCAGCGCCGATGCTGTCCACCACGGCTTGAGTCACCTCACGCAGCAGTCGCACCCGGTTTTCAGGGCTGCCGCCATAGTCATCGTCGCGATGGTTGCTGCTGTCGCGCAGGAACTGGTCGATGAGGTATCCATTGGCGCCATGAATCTGCACACCGTCGAATCCTGCGGTCATGGCATTACGGGCTGCGCCGACATATTCGTCCACAATCTGGCGGATCTCGTCCAAAGTCAGCGCACGGGCTTCCTGATAATCCTGCTTGCCGTCATATGTGTGAGCTTGCCCCGGAGCACGGGTGGCGCTGGCGGAAACCGGCTGCCGGCCAGTCACGCTGGGGTGGGCGAGCCGCCCCTGGTGCCAGATCTGCGCCACCATCCGGCCGCCTGCTTCATGCACCGCGTCGGTAACGCGCTTCCACCCTTCGATCTGCTCCGCGGTCCAGATGCCGGGTGCGTACGGCCAACTCAGCCCCTGTCGCGATATGCCGGTCGCCTCGCTGATGATAAGGCCCGCGCCGGAGCGCTGGCGGTAATAGTCGGCCATGATCGGGACTGGCACATGGTCGCGAGTCGCACGTCCTCGCGTCAGCGGCGACATCAAAATACGGTTGGAGGCCCTAATGTCGCCAAGTTGGATCGGATCAAACAAGGTCGGCATGAGGCTCTCCGGCTATTTCGGGTAATGACGAGATCGCAGCTAGGCGTGCGATCGCCCGTAATCAAGCTCGTCGGATCGAGGCGGTAAGCGCTGCGCCGGCGTGCAAGGGTTGCGCAGATGCCGGCCTCATGCAATGGTTTTTCTGATAAATAGCCAGTTACGGGAGAGACGAAGATGAGCGGCAAGGCAGAGACTTGAGCATCGTCCAGGCGCATGGCGGCGCCCAGACACGCGAGGCCCTCTCGCCGCCATATCGAGGGCCGTTCCTGAGGAGATTATCAAGATGACGGTCACCCGTTCTCTTCCGGCACTCGACCTCGACAACCGGCCCTACTGGACAGGCGGCAAGGACGGCAAACTGCTGATCCAGCGATGCCAGCGATGCAGTCACTATATCCACCCGCCGACGAGCTTCTGTCCTGCGTGCGAGAGTCGCGATACCGCTTACGAGCCAGTGTCCGGCCGCGGCCGTGTCGTCACTTTCAGCGTCAATTACAAGCAATGGGTGCCCGGGCTTCCGGACCGCTATGTTATCGCGCTCGTGGCGATTGACGAGCAGGATGATGTTCGGCTCGCCACGAACATCGTTGATTGCGATCCCGACGATGTGGATTTCGACATGCCCGTCCAGGTCAAGTTCGAGCAGAATGAAGACATGTGGGTGCCGCTCTTTGCACCGGTGGGGACCGAGCCATGACCGATTATTGGGAAAAGAAGACCGCGATTACCGGCATCGGCCAGTCGAAAATCAGCAGGGGATCGGACAAGTCGGCGCTCGCGCTCACCATCGACGCCGCGCTCGAGGCGATCGCCGACGCGGGTCTGACGCGCGCCGATATCGACGGGCTGGCGACATGGCCCGGCGACGCCGCGAACGGAGCGGGGATCGCTGATGTCGGCGCTCCGGCCGTCCAGGACGCGCTCCGCCTGCAGGTCGGGTGGTATTCCAACTGTTCTGAAACTGCCGGGCAGTTTGGGGCCATCTTCAACGCGATCGGCGCGATCGCCGCTGGCTATTGCCGCCATGTGCTGGTGTTCCGGACGGTGTATGAAGCCACCGCACGCAAGACGTCATTCGCAAATGCGCTCTTCAAGCCGGGCCAGCGCGTCTATGGCCCGTTCAACTGGTACGCGCCCTATCACGTCTATTCGGCGAGCCTGCAGCAGTCGCTCTATTTCAACCTGTACAAGCACAACTCTGGCATCAGCGACGAAAGCGTCGGCCGGATCGCGCTGAACGGGCGGCGCAACGCTTCGCTGAACCCCGCCGCCGTCTACCGGACGCCGATGACGATGGAGGATTATCTCGCATCGCCCCGGCTGACGAGCCCGCTGCGTCTGTTCGACTGCGACGTGCCGGTGGACGGTTCGGCCGCGATCATCGTCAGCCATGTCGACGCGGCCCGCGACATGCCCAACCCGCTGATCCGCATCGAAGCCGTCGGAACCAGCATGCGCTACCGCAACAGCTGGACGCAACTGGAAGCGCTCGACACCCAGGCGCAGCCCAAGGTCGCCGAAATGATGTGGAACAGGACGGACCTGCGCCCCAAGGATGTGGACGTCGCGGAACTCTATGACGGCTTCACCTATCATACGATCAACTGGATCGAGAATCTCGGCTTTTGCGGCCGCTACGAAGCCAAGGATTTCATCGGTGACGGGAGCCGTATCGCGCTGGAGGGGGATCTGCCGATCAACACTAACGGCGGCGCGCTGTCCGCCGGGCGGATGCATGCCTATGGCCAGGTCCACGAAGCCTGCGTCCAGCTATGGGGCCGCGGCGACGCGCGTCAGGTGAAAGGCGATCCCCGGGTCGCGGCGCTGACCACCGCGGGCGGGCCGCTGGCGGGGTGCTTCCTGCTCGTCCGGGAATAGCGCCTGTTCCGCTGCCCACCGCCCGATCGCGAGCCGCGAGAGATTTGCGGGGAAATGACGCACAATATCGCTTGCTCGTCTAATGCCCTGCCCATCTCCTCACTCAGAAAGGGAAATTCTATGCCGCGCTGTTACGTGTCCGGGCTCAACGCTGAAGGAAGGAGCACCATCCTTCGCGAAGAAGAGATCGGCAATGCTCCTTCCACCGCCGAATCCTGGGGACCGCTGGCCTGGGCCACCACCGAAGTGCCGGCCGATAACAGTGCCTTCCCCGATCCGGGACTGGCCCTCAACATGGATCTCATCCACTCAAGCGCCAGCTGCTTCTTCCTGGTGCGCACGCCTCCGGGCAGCCGGTCGGAAATGCACGCTACCGACACGATCGACTACATCACCATGATCTCGGGCAAGCTCACCTTTGGCGTCGAAACCGGCGAGATCACGCTTTCGCAGGGCGATCTGCTCGTCGACCGCGGGATCCTTCACTATTGGTATAATGGCGGCACCGAAGAGTCTCTGCACAGCGTCGTCACGCTGCCCGCCCATCCCGTGGGCGCCCGTGCCAAGGTTTTTAGCCGCAGCTGCGACTGAAAGACTTGACGGGACTGTCAGGTCACGCAATGCCCATATCGATCTTCGATGTGGGAGCTGGGCGTGAAGCTGAATCTGACCGACGAACAGGAACTGCTGGTTTCCTCCTTCAGCCGCTTGTTCACCGATATGGGCGGGAGCACGCGTGCGCGTGAACGCTTCGCTCCCGGCCTGGACAGGGAATTGCTGCAGGCGCTCGCCAAGATGGGAGTGCTCGCGATGCGCTCGGCGCGGTCAGAGATGGGACCGCTCAGCGTCCTTGACGCGATGCTGCTCAACGAACAGGCCGGCCGCGCGATCGTCAGCCTGCCGCTGACGGAGACCCTGATCGCCACCCGGCTGGTCGGCATGTCGGACGCGCCGGAGGCGGCCGCATGCTTTGACAGCATCGCCTCGGGCGATGCCGTCGCCGCTTTCGCCTTGTTTGACGCCAGCCGCCGGCCCAGTCAGTTCGTTCATTTCGGCGCCGATGCCGACGTGGTCGTTGCGCTGGACGGCGACCGGCTCGCCCTGTTCGAAGGCGGCCTGACGCCGCTCCAACATGATCATGGCGGTTATCGCTTCGCACGGTTCGACGCCAGCGGTGCGAAGATGGTAACCCTGCTCGCCACCGGCGAGGAAGCGCGCACCGCGCACGCCGCTGCCGTCGAGGAGTGGAAGCTCCTGGTCGCCGCCGAACTCACCGGCATGGCCGCCGCCAGTCTTGAGTTGGCGGCTGACTACGCCAAGGAACGTCACGCATTCGGCCGGCCGATCGGAAGCTTCCAGGCAATCGCCCTGCCGCTCGCCGACCGCGCTGTCGATGTCGAAGGATCGCGGCTGCTTGCCTGGTGGGCGGCATGGTCTGCCGCGCAGGCCGACGCAGAAGCGACCGCCGCCGTCAGCATGGCCTTCTCCTGGGCTGCGACCACTGCCGATCAGACAACGCGGACCGCGCTCCATACCTTTGGCGGATATGGCCTGTCGCTCGAACATGACGCGCAACTCTTCTTCCGCCGCGCCAAGGCACGTGCGCTGATGCTCGGCGATCCGGGCGACGAGTTGGCACGCGTATCCGAAAGGCTGTGGCTGGGAGGTTCCGCCCCGGTGGTGGATGCTGGCGATGTCGGCATCGACTTCAGCCTGGGTGAGGAGGCCGACGCAATCGCGCGTGACACCGAAACCCTGTTGCAGGACCTGATGACGCCCGAACGGCAGGCGAAAATGCATGATTCCTATGACGGGCATGATCTGGAAATCGCCAAGGCGCTGGCCAAGGAGGGGCTGTTGTTCCCCGACTGGCCGAAGGAATGGGGCGGCCGCGAGGTTGGCCCGGTCGCAGCGCTCGCCGCGCTGCGAACCTGGGAGAAGCTGGGCGTCGCGCCGCACGCGCAGATCGTGATCTCCATGGTCGGGCAGATGGTGATGCACTTCGGCACCGACGAGCTGAAGAAGGAGGCGCTGACCAGGATCGCCGCGGGCGAGGCCGCGTGCTGCATGGGCTATTCGGAGCCCAGCGGCGGCTCCGACATCTTCGCCGCGCAGACCAAGGCCAGCTGGGACGAGGAACGTCAGGTCTGGCTTATCAACGGTCAGAAGATGTTCACGACCGGCGCGAACATGTCGGATTATGCGCTGATGCTGACGCGCACCGAGCCGGGCAGCAGCAAGCACAAGGGCCTGACGCTGTTCCTGCTGCCGATGGACGATCCGGGCGTGGAGGTCTATCCCATCCACACTGTGATGGACGAGCGCACGAACACCACCTTCTATACGGACGTCGCCGTGCCGGACAGCTGGCGTATCGGACCCGTCAATGAAGGCGCGAAGGTTATGGGCGCGGCACTCAAGCTGGAGCAGGCGGGCGTCTATGGGCCAGGCGACCGGCGTATCCTACCATGCCTAATCGAATGGGCGAAGAAGCCGGATGCCGACGGACGCATGCCGTTCGACGATCGCGATACCCGCAAGCGCATCGCCCGCGGCGCTATCGTCGCACAGGTGGGCGATCTTCTGTCCATGCGCGGCGCCTGGTATGGCCAAGCGCATCCTGACGCGGGCCGTACCGCCTATGGCAACATGGCAAAGCATTTCTACGGCGACCGCAGTCAGCCCGTCTATGCCGACCTCATGGACCTGGCCGCGCCTCACACGCTGGAAGGCGCGCCCTCTCCGCTTGCCACCGTCGAACATATGCACCGGCAGATCCAGGTGGCGACCATCTATGGCGGTACTAGCGAAGTGCAGCGATCACAGATTGCGGAGATATTCCTGGGTCTTCCCAAGAGCCGCTAGGCGCGGGAAGCATGGCGAGGCATCGCCAACGCGAGGCAGACAAGCTGGATTGACGGGCTCGACGTCATG
>Ga0157379_10001047_pt1 | contig 22471 bp, 20 predicted proteins | sample S25metaG_FD_121802 | JGI IMG/M metagenome (GOLD analysis project Ga0157379, IMG submission 121802) | Switchgrass rhizosphere microbial communities from Kellogg Biological Station, Michigan, USA - S2-5 metaG | ecosystem: Host-associated > Plants > Roots > Rhizosphere > Soil | place: USA... | reverse complement strand
GGCCAGCAGGGTATCCGCGAGCATGAGGATCATGTCGCGCTCTATTATGCCCTGCGCCGCAATGCCGACGGCCTGTACAATGAAAAGACCGGAACCTATGACGGCATCTCGTCCGTCTATCGCATCCGGATGTCGTCGGCCTTTGTGGTGGATCCCGACAAGCCGATGGACATTCCGATATTGGCCGGGGACATGTGGCGGAAGCGGGTTTTTGAAGCAATCAAGGCCAACACCATCAAGAGTATTGCGACGCGCATTCCGCAGGGTGTTCCGCCGGGCACCGGCGAGGCTGCCTATCCCGGCATCGAGACACGCGCCCAGGACCTTCCCACCCGGGATTTCTTCATCAAAACCCTGGACCGCCCGCACTATCCGGACGGGGTGGGCATGGACAATCGCGGCAATCCCATCGACGACCAGGGCAATCGCATAGACAAGAACGGCAACCCGCTTGATGACCAGGGCCACCCTATCCAGCCGGCCCAGCCGCAGCAGCAGGTCAACAACGGCCCCTCCAACACTTTGGCATCGGCGCAACAGCCATGAAAGCGGTCCGAAAGCGGGCACTGGCGATCCTGCCGTTGCTGTTTTTTCTCGGCACGCCGGCCCGCGCGGCGTTCGACGTCGCCTTGCCCTATCCCACCGAGGTGGCGCTGTCGGAGGAGGGCGACAAGGGCTTTGTGTTCCGCCGCTTCCCCGGCGCCCAGCGGCTTTACATCTACGATCTGGATCGCGGCGGGCGGTCCTTTTGCAACGAAGGCTGCGAAGGCGCTCACCCGCCCGTGCTGGCGCCGGATGCCGCCAAGCCGATGGGAGAGTGGAGCACTGTCCGCCGCTACGACAACCATCTGCAATGGGCGTATCGCGGCCATCCCGTCTACAGTCTCTTCCACGACGCCCCCAACGACCCGCATGGCGACGGCGAAGGCGGCGTGTGGCACATCTTGCCTTACGAGAAATAGGCACAATCGAGACCGGCCGATATGTCAAAAGTGCTTCTGATCGACGACGATGCCACGCTCACCCGGATGCTGACGGAGTTCCTGCGGGGCGAGGGTTTCGAGACGGTGGCGGCCTTCAACGGCACCGAAGGCGCGGTGGCCGCCCTGGACCCCAGCCTGGACGCCGTCATCCTGGATGTGATGATGCCCGATATCAGCGGCAACGAGACGCTGCAGCGCATAAGATCCAAAAGCTCGATTCCGGTGATCATGCTCACGGCCAAGGGTTCCGACGACGAGCGGGCGGCCGGGCTGGAGATGGGCGCCGACGATTATATCGCCAAGCCGTACTACGCCCGCGAACTGTTGGCGCGGCTCAAGGCGGTCTTGCGCCGCCGGCCGTCCGCCAATCCGCAGTCGCCCCAATATTTCGTGGCCGGCAAGCTCCGCCTTGTCCCGGCGAGACGCGAAGTCACGTTTGACGGCCGGATACTCGAACTCACCGCCAGCGAATTCAATCTGCTGGAAACCCTGCTGCGCAGCGGAGATGCGGTCGCGACCAAGGATGAGCTGTCCTTGAATGTCCTGGGCCGCAAGCGCGAGCAATATGACCGCAGCGTGGACGTGCATGTCAGCAATCTACGCAAGAAATTGTATGTCATCTCCAACAAGACCCTGCTGATCGAGACGGTCCGCACCATCGGCTATCGCCTGAAGGTGGCAGGATGAGGCGTCCCTTATTCCTCAAGATATTCATCGGCGTCTGCCTCAGTTTCTTTGCCGTGACGATCTTTGTCTGGGTGGTCGACTCGATCCTGCAGGAAAATCCCAGCCGCAGCGCCGAACGGGCCGCGGGCGTGGGATTGGCAGGCGCGACCTCCGCCATACGGCTGGGCGGCGAGAAGGCCTTGCGGGACCAGCTCGCCAATTGGCCGGCCTTCGAGCGCGCCCATTTCACCTACCGCCGCATCGATTCCGGCGCCGCCCCCGAGCAGGATCCCTTCAATCGCCTGTTCTCGACCACCGCGGTCGATCCCGAAGGCCACCGTTATGCGGTCACCTACCGGGTGAGCCGCTTCGATGGCGCTTTGCCTCCGCCCTTGGCGTTCGACATGGGGCCCAGGATTTTGTCGGCCGCCTTCATCGGAATTCTCGTGTTCAGTGCCGCGCTGGCCTTCTACCTGATCGTTCCCATCACCCGGATAAGGGCGGCTTTCGGTCAACTGGCGGCGGGCGATCTCAAGGTCCGGCTGGGCTCGCATTGGATGTGGCGCCAGGACGAAATCGCCGACATGGCCGCGGATTTCAACAAGATGGCGGCGCGCCTGGAAGAGCTTGTCCAGTCACGGGACAGGCTTCTTGCGGATATCTCCCATGAGCTGCGTTCTCCCTTGTCGCGGCTTTATCTGGCGATCGCGCTGGCCCGCCAGTCACCCGACAAGATGATGCAGTCGTTTGAGAGGATCGGCCGGGAGGCCGACAAGCTGGACGAGATGGTGGGAGAACTGCTTGCGCTGTCCAAGCTGGAAAGCAGCACCGCCGCCGCCAACGAATATTTCTCCCTTTCGGAGATCGCCGGCATCGTGGCCGAGGATGCCCGGTTCGAGGCCCAGGAAAAGGGCACGATCATCAATCTGGCGGCTGACGCCAAGCCTGAGGCGCTGGTGGCGGGCAGCGGAAAGCTCATCAGCCGCGCCGTCGAAAATATCGTCCGCAACGCCCTGCGGTTCTCGCGCCGCGGCGACACCATAACGATCGAGATACAGTCCGACGCCCAGGGCGCGACGCTATCCATCCGGGACCAAGGCCCAGGGGTGAGGCCCGACCAAATGGCGTCCCTGTTCGACCCCTTCGTCCAGGCCGATGGGAACAGCGGCCAAGGTTACGGCCTTGGCCTGTCCATCGCCAAGCGGGCGATCCTGGCGCATGGTGGCACTATCGAAGCCGCCAATGGGCCGCAGGGCGGCCTGGTGATCACGGTGTGGCTGCCCACCGTGCCGGATGCCCCCGAAGACGGCGAACACGCCAAGGCTCTCCGGGACCGCTTGGTTTCGCCTCTACCGGCCTGAGCGGCATCACCGCTTCGGCTGACGTACCGCAATGAAGGAAATCTGCTCGCCTGTCGCCGTCTTCTGGTCGAAGCTGTTCTGCAGCCGGGTGGCGGCCGGAAAGGCGCCCTTGAAGAAGGTGCCATAGAGGGCCTGCACCCGGTCGGTATCCTTGATATCGCGGACATAGACGGTGGCGGAAACCACATCGGAGAAATCCATGTCGGCCTCCTGCAAATCGTCCAGCAGGTTGCGCATGGTCTGGCGCAGCTGCAATTCGACATCCTGGGTGACGATCCCCTGGTCCGGTATGAAGCCGCTCTTGCCGGACATGTAATAGGTGTCCCGGTAGAGGATGCCGGGGCTGGCCGTTGGGCTGGGCGGCATGTTCCTGGGCCGGATGGATTTGCGTTGGGACAGATCGGCGCCCGCGATCGCTGCAAAGACGATATGTGCGTCTTGGGGCAGGGCGGCCACCTCTATGGTGCCGCGGCCGGGCGTGTTGCCGAATTCAAAATAGCTGGCATAGAGTTTGTTCATCACGGTCACTCGCGGCTGTTGCGGCTGGCCGTTATGGGCGATCACTGTGGACGGCACCTGGGGGCCGGCGTCCGGACTGGCCATATAGGGATTGGTCCAAAGCACATTGGCCATGGTCATGTTGGCCGCCTTCAGCACGGCACCTACATTATCCAGGCTCTGTTTCACTTCGTCGGCGTAATCGGGCGGCAGCTTGCCGGTCTTGGGATCGGCGCCGCTTTGGGCCGAGATATAAAGAACATCGTCATTCACCAGGATACCGGCTGGATCGATGCGGCGGCCATGGGGCCATCCCGGCGGCGTGATGACCTGCCGCTTACCGGCCACGGCCATGGCGTTGATCTGGACTTTTTCGCCGCCGGGGAGGTTGGCCGCGACCAGCACGGTGCGGGCCGGGGGATTGGGACCGATCGACGTCCAATAGACATCGTCCATGGCCGCGATGTCCTGCGGCCGGGTCACATAGACATGCACCCAGACCAGGTTGCCCATGTCCATGCCGGAAGCCTTGAGCACCTCCTGCAGGCGGGTCAGGGACTGCTTCACTTCCTGCGGAAAGGACGACGGCAGGCTGCCATCGCTGTTGCGGCCGTCCTGGGCGGCGACATAAAGGGTATTGCCGGCCAGCAACCCATCGCTGGACGCGGGGGCCGCATTCCTGCCGGCGGCCTTTATGATCTTATAGGCGCCTCCTTGCGGCTGCGCATTTGTGACCGACGCGGACGACAGTATCGCCAGCATCACAACCAGGATTTTTGCGGCGCGGGCCATTTGGAGTGATCTCATCTTATCTCTCGCCAACTGCGGTCATGGGCGCTGGCCAAGCATCGGCGCCCGGCGCCGCGCTGTCCAGTCGTCTGCCCGGCGCTTCACGCAAAGAAAAAGGGCCCCGTTTTGCGGGGCCCTCATTCCTGGTGATGCCGTCAGCGATCAGTAGTTCAGGCGAACGCCGAAGCGGAACATGCGGCCGATCACATCGTACAGAACCTGGTTGTTGTCCTGCGAACCGATATCCGGCGGCCGGATGTTCGTGACGTTGTCGATCTTGGTGTAGAACTGGGTCTTGGGGCTGTAATTCCAGTTCAACCCGACATCGAGGTAGAACATGGAGTCCACCCGGTTGAAGTTGATGGTCGGGGTCTGAACCGTCGGCGCCGGGCAGGTGCCGGGGGCGCAGACAAGCGTGTTGCGGTTGGTGGTGATACCACCCGACAGCCAGCGTTCCGTCAGGTCGATGCCCCAGTCGTCATTCTGGTAGCTCTGGGTTTCCTGGAGCTTCCAATTCAACACCGCGCCGCCATAGCCGTTATAGGTGGCGCCGTTGTTGCCGGCCGAGACGTTGCCCACGATCTCAGAGTTCCGCTGGGTGCCCGGGATGCCCGAGTCCTGGAGGTACTTGCTGGTGTGGTTGACAAGCGAGCGCAGCACGAACTCGCCCGGAACGTCGTAATCCTGCAGATCGAACTGATAGGAGGCTTCGAGGTCGAAACCGTCGGTCAGCAGGCTGGCGGCGTTGAAGGGCTGGGCCCGGATCTGGAAGACCTGGCCGGCCACGGGAACGTTCGAACCGATCGGCGGACCGCCGGGGTTGGCGAAGCTCTGGTTGACGCTGTTGGCCGTGCGGATCAGGCTTTGCGCGCAGTAGCCGCCGTTCGCTGCCGGACCGGGTGCTATCGTGCCCTGGACCTGGAAGAAGCACAGGTCTTCAATCTGCTGCGAACTGAGGGCGATAATCGCGCCCTTCACGCCGATGCGGTAATAGTCGACCGACATCTGGAAGCCCGGGATGAATTCCGGCTGCCACACAATGCCCAACTCCGTCGTCTGCGCTCTTTCCGGCTTCAGGTTGATGTTGCCCGCCGTCACGCCGATGATGTTCTGGCTAGTGGGGTTCTGGGTGAAGTCGTTGAGGAAGGCACCATTCGCACCCTGTTCCGGCGGCAGCAGTTCCGACAGGTTGGGGGCGCGAATGTCACGCGATTGCAGGGCGCGCAGACGGATGCCGGGGATCGGCGTATCCCAGGTGACACCGACCTTCCAGGTATTGGCGTCGCCGGCCGTGCTGTAGCGGGCATGGCGACCGTCCAGTTCGAGGTCGGCCTTGCCCCAGAAGGTGTCGTTGAGCAGAGGAACACCAACCTGCAGGAACACTTCGTTCACATGGAAAGTACCGCGGCCGTTGTGATAGTTGCCGGCATTGTAGGCGCCGATCGGGCCGAAGCTGGTCAGGCCGCAATCCACGAAAGGATCGGTACAAGGCTCGGTGAAGGTCGGCGGGGTGGAGGCGCTGACACCGGCGGCGTAGGGATCGGCACGCTGTGAATAATGCTCTTCGCGGTACTCGTAACCCATCGCCACCGCGACCGGGCCGGCCCAATCATCGATCGGCGCACCGTTGACCGAGAAGCTGAAGGCTTCCTGGCGGTTGGTCATGACCACGCTGTTGCCGTTGGTCTGACCGCCTTGGGCGTTCTGGTTGTCGAAATAGGCTTGCGCTCCGGAATTGATGGGATCGGAGCCGAACGGATTGTAAGGCACGCAACCATAGCTCTGGGCGATGGTGTTGCGGCAGACGATATTGCCGAACCCATCGAACACCGCATCCTGCGCCAGATTGAAGCGCGAGAGGGCGGCATTGACCAGGCCCGTCGAGGGATCGACCGGCGAGTTGGACAGCGGCATGTTCTGGATCTTGATGCTGGTGTCGGATTCGCCGTGCTCGAAATAGCTCGACCAGCTCCAGGACTTGCCAAACAGACCGAAGGCGCCGTCGGCACCGACCGTGGCGCGGCGGGTCTGGCGATAGATATGCATGTTCTGGTCGGTAAGGATGTTGGCCCAGTTGCTGCCGAAGCCGATGGCGTTGCCGGGATAGAGAGCCAAGCATGCCGCCTTGGTCTCGGCCGGGGTCAGGCCGGTACCGAACAGGCCGGTGCCGGGCAGATAGGCGTTGTCGCAACGGATGGTGCCGGACTTGTCCGAGTTGCCCTGAGCCGGGGTATTTTCGGTGCGGGAGCCCGAATAGAGCAAGGTGGCGTAGATTTGCGTGTCCGGCGAAAGATCATAGGAGACGCGCGAATAGAGGGAGCCGCGGGTCAAGGGATTGATCAGGCCTTGGGTGAATTCGTGCGTATTGACCTGGTCGCCCGGATTGGACGCAGTGCCGAAGCAGACGCTGTTGATCGAGCCTTGCAGTGCGCCCGCCGCGGTCTTGAAGCAGTTGCCGGCGAGCTGCAGGGGATAGGCGACACCATTGGAGCCGAAAGTCGTGAAGGCCTTGGGACCAGTGGTGATCAGGCCATAGGCGGCGAAGCTGGTCTGCTGACGGAGCGGGCCGTAGAAGCTGCGCGGCTGGCCGGCGGGGGTGGTGGCGTCGCTGCCATAGCTGCCCGTGCCCGACTGGCGCGAGAGATTGCGGCCGTCGATGTTGCCCGGCAGGGAGGTGTGCTGCTGGCCTTGCGGATAGCGCGGCAACAGGCCGTCATTGTAGCTGTATTCGCCGGCGACCTCGAAGTGGCCCTTGTCGTTCCAGAAGCTGGTGCCCGCCGCGAATTGGACAAGCAGGTTGCCCATGTCGCCATAGCCGGATCCGCCGGCCAGCATGTTCATCTTGAAGCCGACATACTTCTTGTCGGTAACGAAGTTGACCACGCCGGCGACGGCGTCCGAGCCCCAGGAGGCCGACACACCGCCGGTCACAATGTCGACGCGCTGGATCAGCATCTGCGGGATCATGCTGACGTCCACCACGCCATTGAGGTTGGCGGCCACGACACGCTGGTTGTCCATCAGGGTCAGGGTGCGCAGAGGGCTCAGCGCGCGAAGACCGAGAGCCGACAAGCCCAACAGGCCATTTGAAGTGGTACCGGCCTGGGCGGAGGCGCCGGTGGAGCCCTGCAAGGCGGGCAGATCTTTCAGCGAGTCGAAGACGTTGGGTTTGGCCTGTTCCTGCAGGGCCTTGGCGTCCATCACGGTAACCGGGGTGGGAGCATTGAAGCCCGCCGCCTGCAGTCGGGTCGAGGAGACTACAACCTGTTCGACGCCTTCTTGCGCCATTGCCGCGCCCGCGCTGAGTGCCAAAATGGCCGCGCTGCCAGCGAGACGCGCACGGGTCCTGGATACACCACAAGTCATGAGAGCCCCCTAAGAAGAAATGGAATTTTATCGTTTATTACGGTTGATTTGAGCCGACATTCCCGCGAGTCGCAAGGGCGCCGCCGAGCCCAAGGTCAACTTAAACCCCGGAAACAATGGAAGTTATTCGACTGTTGCCTCCAGGTAACAAATGTATACTTAACGTAGTAACGGGCTTCAATTAAACTGGTTGCATAAAGGGTTATGGCCAAGATGACCGCCCGGCTGCCCAATCGCTTTACCGACCCCCGTGCGGCCCGCCGCTACCTGGAGGCGCTGCTGTGGCAGGAGGGTCCGGTTTGCCCCCATTGCCGGTTCGCGGACAGGGCAACTGTCCTCAAAGGCAAGTCCACCCGGCCCGGCGTTTATTGGTGCAATGCCTGCCGCAAGCCCTTCAGCGTGACGGTGGGCACGGTCTATGAAAGCTCCAAGGTCCCCCTGAATGTCTGGCTCTATGCCAATCATTTGCTTTGCCGCAAGAACGACATTTCCGGGCACGAGTTGGCCCGCCTGCTGGGTGTCTCGTACAAGACCGCCTGGTTCATGGCTCAGCATATTCGCCAAGCGATGGATATCGATCCGGACTTCTGAGCTGCTGACCCGCGTGTCGCGCAATCGTGGGAGGAACGCCGCCTCTTGCCGCCGGGCAGCCGCCGGGGCCGCTAGCCATGCGAAACCCGGAGGCGTTATCTTGCCAGCCGCACTTACTGATAAGGTTCGATGCTTCCCGACGGTGAGCTAAATGACGCCTTTGAAGCCTATTGCGCGGGACGGCTGGATCAAGCTGCCGCCCTGTACCAGCGGGTCCTGCACCGAAATCCCCGCCATGTCTCCGCCCTGCACAATCTTGGGATCATTTGCGCAGAGCAGGGCCAGATGCGGGACGCCGAACGCTTTCTCGCCGGCGCACTGAATATAGAACCGGGCAGCCCGGACATTTTGAATGCTTACGGAAATGTCTTGTCGGCGTTGGGCGATACGGATCGCGCAATCCGCTGCTTTGAAGATGCGGCGCGTCCCGGTCCCATGTTCGCACATGCCCTGATCAACAAAGGCGCGCTTTTGCACAGGCTTGGCCGCTTTGAGGAGGCGATAGCGAGCTACGATCGGCTCTTGTCCAGCCAGCCCCGCAATCCGGCCTGTTTGGGAAATCGGGCTCTCAGTCTTCAGGCGCTGGGGCGATCCGATCTGGCGCTGGCTGATTTCAATCTGGCCGCCGAATTGGCGCCCGGCGATGCGGAAAGTTTTGTAAATCGCGCCAACCTGCTTCAAGAACTTTCGCGTTTTGAGCAAGCCCTTGCAGATTATGAGCATGCCTTGATGATGGACCCTGTCCATCTGGCCAGCTTGACCGGTAAGGGCCAGGCATTGGGGGCGATGGGAAAATTTGACGAAGCGCTCGCTGTCCTCGATAGGGCCATCCAGATTTGCCCCGATCACCCTGACGCGCATCTGTATCGCGGCAACATCTTCAGGGACCGGAAAAAACTTGCCGAAGCAATAACCTGTTATGACCAAGCGCTGTCGATCCGGCCGGATTTTGTGCGCGCGCAGCGAAATAAAGGCCTCGCGCTGTTGCTCGATGGTGATTTCGGTGAGGGGCTGCGGCTGTATGAATATCGCAAGAAGCTTGATCCTCCGGTTGATGCAAGAAGCTATGACGCTCCCCTGTGGACGGGGCGGGAGGCGATCGAGGGCAAGACCGTTTTCGTCTATATCGAACAGGGCCTGGGCGATACGATTCAGTTCTATCGCTTTGTGGCGCCTCTCGTAGAACGCGGCGCCAAGGTCGTTCTTTCCGCACAGGGCTGTCTTGGGAAACTTTTGGCAAACGGCGAGCCACGCGTCGACGTTATCGCATCAACGCAAGTACCGGGCGCTTTCGATTTTCATATTCCCCTGGCGAGCATTCCGCTGGCGCTTGGAGTGAAATTGGCCACCATTCCGGCGGCGGTGCCCTATCTGCGCACAGATGTGGGATTGCGGGAATCCTGGCGGCGGCGGCTGGGAAGTCATGGCTTCAAGATTGGAATCGCCTGGCAGGGGGGCACCGTACTCGACAAGGCGCGGTCCTTTCCGCTGCGGATGTTCGAGCAAATCGCGCAGTGGGAAAACATTCGTCTCATCAGCCTGCAAAAAGGCCGCGGCACCGAACAGTTGAATCAACGGCCTTCAGACATGCCGGTGGAAAGCTTCGATGGACTGGACGAGGCGGGAGCGTTCACCGACACCGCTGCGATAATGGCCAATCTCGATCTTGTCATAACCCCGGACACCTCCCTTGCCCATTTGGCGGGAGCCTTGGCCCGGCCTGCCTGTGTGATGCTGAAGCAGGTTCCGGATTGGCGCTGGCTGCTGGATCGTGATGACAGTCCCTGGTATCCGGCATTGCGATTGTTTCGCCAGCAGAATTTCGGCGACTGGAACAGTGCATTTGCTTCGTTGCACGCACACTTGCGGCAAAATCTATTGAGAAATCCTCTTTAGGACCTTCGCCGTCCGCTCAATAATCTTGAGGCTTGCTTCGGGCTTTTGGAGGTTTGTCATTGTCCTTTGCCTTGGTGTCGCTATGGGACTTGTGCGGCGTCTTGAGCATTCGCAGCAGGACTTCGTCTTCACGCTTCTGGCTGGGTGACTTTTCCACGCAGGCGATCCCTTCACCTTATGGTGTACCGGGCTTGTAGCCTGGGCCGCGCAATACCTCGCCGGGCAGGGCGTTGGTCGGCTTGCCGTCGGCCACCACGGCCTTGCCGTTGACCATCACCCAGGCGATTCCCTTGGAATATTGGGCGGGGTTTTCATAGGTCGCCATGTCCTTGACTGTGGCGGGGTCGAACACCACCATATCGGCCTTCATGCCCTGGCGCAGGATGCCGCGATCGGCCAGGCCCAGACGTCCGGCGGGCAGCGACGTCATCTTGCGCACCGCTTCTTCCACCGTGAAGAGATGCTGTTCGCGCACATACTCGGCGAGCAGCCTGGTATGGCTGCCGAAGGAGCGCGGATGGGGACTGCCGAAGGAGGTACGCACGCCCGCCGGCAGCGAGATACCGTCCGAGCCGATGTCCATCCAGGGATTGTTCAGCATCTGAGAGACGATCGCCGCCCGCTTGCCGGTGGGAAGCCCGATCTGGAATCCCTCGCCCTTCATCTTGACCAGGATGTTCACCAGCGCCTCTTGTGGCGCGACATGCATCTCGGTGGCAATCTGGGTCAGGTGCTTGCCATCGAAATCCGGATTCATCGACGCCACTTTAAGGGTCGAGAAATCGCGATCCTTCATTTCCGTCAGGATACGGGCGCGGGTGTCGGGCTTCTGCAGCCGCGCCACGATGGCCGCGGAGTCGCCTTCCTGCGCCCAGGCCGGCAGCGACTGGGTGAGATAGGTCCAGCCCGTTTCGTAAGGATAGGAATTGCCGGTGATGTCCACGCCGTCGGCGCGCGCCTGCTGGACGTCGCGTATGAAGTCGTCGGGATCCATGCCGGCGCTGCCGCCCAAATGGAAGATTTCCACTGGGATGTGCGCGCCTTTGGCGATGGCGATCGCTTCCTTCAGGCCTTTGTCGCGGGGATCGCCTGGGGCGACGTTGCGGATATGAATGGTGAAGATGCCGCCATAGGTACCCGCGACCTTGCACAATTCGATCAACTGGGCGGTGTTGAAGAACATGTTGGGGACATAGGCCATGCCGTTGGAGAGACCGAAGGCGCCTTCCTCCATGCCTTGCCGGATCAGCTGCTTGATCTTGTCCATCTCCGCGGGCGTAGGCTGGCGGTTCTGATAGCCCATCGCAGAAGCGCGCACCTGGCCGGCCCCGACATAGGACGCGACATTCAAACCGATGCCCTTCTTCTGCAGATAGGAGAAGAAGCCGCCCAGGGTGGTCCAACTGCGTTTGACCGGCGGCGTCACCATCATGGGATCGTCCACCGCCGGGCCCAGTACCGGGCCGGCCGACAGATGCTCGCCCATCACCTCGGTGGTGATGCCCTGGGTGATCTTGCTGAGTGCGCGGCTGTCCAGCGACAGCCCGAATTCGGAATGGGAATGCATGTCGATGAAGCCGGGCGATACCACCTTGCCGGCGGCGTCGATCACCCGCTTGGCTTTCACCGGGGCGCGGCCGATATAGACGATTTTGTCGCCGGTGATGGCGATATCGGCCTGGTACCAGGGACTGCCCGTACCATCCACGACATGGCCGTTCTTGATCAGGATATCCACCTGGGCCGCGGGCGGGCTTTGCGCTTCGCTGTTCGCCGCTCCCACCAGGAGCAAAAGCGCCAAGGCGGTTGCCGCCCGACCGAGTTTTTTGTTTCGCCGTGTCGCCATCATCGCGCCCATCCCATGCGGCTTGTCCCTCTCGCAGTCTGTTGCGGAAAAAATCTCGCGACAACCCCGGCGCGTTTTTTTGCTGCATTGCCCATACAATAGGCGCTGAAGCCCGCGATTATGGCGCGCCGCACCATTGAGGGACAGTGCCCTAAATGTTACGAACTTGGTGCTCGGAAGGGGCCGGTGCGCGTGATGGAAGAGCTGTTTTCCCGTTTCCCTTCTCACCCGATCTGAAGAGGACGCCATGCGATCGAGCAGGATTTTCGCCATGGGTTTGGTGGTGATGACGCTGGCCGCCGGAACTGCCGGTGCCCAGAAGCGCATCTCGATATGGGACGGCGTCTATACCGACGCCCAGGCCGACCGTGGCCACACGCTTTACATGCAGAGTTGCGCGCGCTGCCATGGTGCCGACCTATCGGGCACCTATGAGATTCCGCCGCTGGTTGGCCGCTTCATGCCCTATTGGTCCGGTTCGACCTTGGATGCGCTGTTCGACTATGTCTCCACCGCAATGCCGCTGGACCATCCCGGCGCGCTGGGGCCCGGGGCCAATGCCGACATCGTGGCCTTCATGCTCAAGAGCAACGATATCCCTTCGGGTTCCAAGGAGCTGAGCGCCGGCAACCTCAAGGCGATTAATTTCGATTCCGCAAAACCCTCTTCAAAACGGGCACGGAAATAGCGGTTGCCGCAAACGGGCTGACATTTATCTTCGGTTTTGCGCCTCGTGAGCCGTAAGACTTTGGTTCACCGGCGTGATTTGGCTGCCCCGCTTGGTTGCTCTGGCCATGTGTTTTTGTTTCAATCGCGGCCGCAGGGTGTCAAGCGTCCAAAGAGCGCCGGATCGTGATCAAGTCAGGAAAATATATGCGTCTTATCCGGTGGCTTTTGGTGCCCGCGATCCCCTGTCTGATGGTGAATTTGACGGCACCGGCACAAGCGCGTCCCCGTGACGACGCCTTGACCGGCGCCATCCGCTGCGGGGTCGTGGCCGATTCCCGTCAATGGCTGGATTGCTACTATGGCGCCGTCCAGCCGGTGCGCGCCGCGCTCGGCCTGGGCTCAGCCCTTCCGGCCCAGATCAAGCTGGCGGCCTCGCCGCCGGCCGGCGGTGTGCCGCGCGATGAAGCCGTGCGCGACCAGGTCGTATCGAACGCCGCCGCGTGCATGCGCGAGGCGGGCGACCGTCCATGGCTGGATTGCTATTATGCCGCCGCGGCGCCGATGCGCACACAATTGGGATTATCGGCGCCGCAGGCCGCGGCCAGGGTGGCTTCGGTACCCGCGCCGGTGCCGCAGCCCGTTTTTGTGCCGCAGCCGCCCGCGCCTCCGGCCGGTCCGCCGCCCATGCCACGCAGCAGAGGCCTGTTCACCGGTGTCTTCAACAATCCCAAGCCGATCGTCAAGAACATGGCGATGCAATCTTTTGTCCTGAACGACAAGGGTGCCTTCACGGTCACCCTGGCCGATGGCCAGGTGTGGGAACAGGTGGAAGAGGATGAGATCTATCATAAGGCGCGCTGGCGCAAACAGGCCGCTGAGATGGAAGTCACGATCTCGCCGGATGCGATGCACACCTTCATCATGACGGTGGAGGGCGAGGGCAAAATCTACAAAGTCCGCCGCATCCACTGACGAGCCGAAAGGCGGGTCATGCATCGGAAGCGACATACCTGGCGGAAAAATGCTAGGATTTTTGTGTTGACCGGGGAGGGCTTGATGTACCGATACCTGTTTTTGGTGGCCGCTCTGTGCTTCGCCGGCGCGGTTTCCGCGCAACCCGCGAACACTATTTTGATGGAGAGAATGACGTCGTATGAAATCCGCGACGCCATCGCGGCCGGAAAGACGACCGTCATCCTGCCCTCCGGCGGCACCGAACAGAACGGCCCCGGTATGGCCACCGGCAAGCACAATTTCCGCGCCCTCGCCAATGCGCAAACCATCGCCCGCCGGTTGGGCAATGCGCTGGTGGCCTCGGTGATTGTCTATACGCCTGAGGGAAAATACGATCCGCCCCAGGGACATCTGCGCTATCCCGGTACCATAGGTGTGCCGGAGGAGGTGTATGCCGGGGTGGTGGAGGGTGTCGTGCGCAGCCTGAAACTGCATGGCTTCAAGAATATCGTCCTTATCGGCGATCACGGCTCCGACCAGGATGGCGAGAGGGCCGTTGCCGCCAAGCTGAACGCGGAATGGGCGGGCACCGGCGTGCGGGTGCATGCCATCCTCGGCTATTACCGGGGCGATCCGGAAGGCGATGCCGCCGAAATGATGAAGCGCGGCATCCGCAAAGAGGAGATCGGCAATCATGCCGATGTCCGCGACACCTCTCAGATGCTGGCCATCGACCCCACCATGGTACACATGGATCGGCTGGAGGCGGGTAACGGCAAGAACGGTGTCGAAGGCGATCCTCGCCACGCCAGCGCGGAAATCGGCCGCGTCCTGATCCAGCGCACGGTGGACCGCACCGTGGAAGACATCCGCAAATCCATTGCCGCACACTGAACAGGGTGATGTAGCCCCGCGGCTCGGGCGCCAGGGGGGCGCTCAATGTGCGCGAATGAATGCCAGCATGTCCTGGTGCAGGGATGTCCGGCCCCGAAAATCCTGGGCCAAGGACAATATGATCCCGATATGGCCGACGCCCTGATAGTACCGTTCTTCCACCTCGCTGTGGAATAAGCGAAGCTTTGCAGCGAACCGCTCAGTGTTGCGCGGCAACACAGTGGTGTCGCCCAAGCCGGTGGCAAGAAGCATCGGCGGCCGAAGGCCATCTATGTATGTGACCGGCTGGGTTTGGGGTCTGTCGGCACCGCCGAAAATCTCGATCAGTTTTTCGTCTTTCAAGGGCAGGAAGTCGTAAGGTCCGGCAATTCCAATCACGCCCCTGATCCAGCCCGGGCTCGCGCCGCGGTCGCGCAGATAATGTTCATCGGCTGCCAGCATCGCGGCGATATAGGCGCCGGCGGAGTGGCCGGCCAAGAATATCCGGCCTGGGTCGCCACCCCGGTCCGCGATGTGCGCATGGACCCAGGCAAATGCGCCAGCTCCATCTTCGACAAAAGCCGGATAGCGCACTTGGGGATAGAGGCGATAGTCGGCGACGGCGACGATGATCCCCTGGCTGGCGAAGGCCTGGCCGAACGCCAGGTAGAGCGATTTGTTTCCGCTGTCCCATGAGCCGCCGTAGAAAAACAAAATCACGGGCGCTTTGCCCGGCAGCTTGTCGGGCACATAGAGATCCAGCTTCTGCCGCCGGTTTGGCCCATAGGCGAGGTCACGTTCCACATGATAGCCGGCGCGCGATACCAGCAGGTTCAACAGGCTCACCGGCGAACAGGCCGACAGCAAACTCAGCAAGGCAACCGCCGGCATCGTGCGCCACTTGGTATTCATCAGCCGGCTCTGCCCATCGGACTGTGGGGGTGGCGGCGCACCCCCTTCAACATCAAGCGGACGGCTTCGAAATGGATCGCCGCGATCACCTTCAAGGTCATCAACGGATAGGCCAGCAGCATCAGCAAAAGGCTGCTGTCGGTGAAAGTGCGGCGTCGGCCGGCGAAGGAGGCATTCAGCACCGCTTCGCCCGCTTCCTTTTCCTGGATCATCACGGTGACTTTTTCGCCGGGCGGCAGGACGTCGAACCGGTAACGGCAATCCTGCGACAGGAATGGCGAAACATAAAAAACCTTGTCGCAGTCGTGCGAAACTACGGGGCCGGAATGGGCGGCGGGCAGAACATAGGCATGGCGCTCGGCATAGGTATTATGCACCTCATAGACGATTGCTTTCAGGCTGCCGTCGCGGTCATGGCAGAACCAGACGCTGAGCGGGTTGAACACATAGCCAAGAATGCGCGGATAACACAGCACCCGCCGCGGTCCCTCGGCCAGGATACCGGCCGCAGCCAGAAGATCGTTCAGCCATGTGTTCAGCGGCCGTCCATCGCCATGATCCCGGTCGTGAAAGCTGAATATTCCGGCGCTGTTCCACTTGAACAGGCGCAATTCGCGATCCAGGGACGGCAGTTCGTCCAGGTCGATCAGCAGCGAGAAAACCCGATAGCGGAAACTGTGCTGCCGAGGATGGAACCGCCGGTGCATCACCCAGCCGGTATAAAGCGCGGATTCGATCATTTTTCCATCGCCAGGGCAGTGGCGGCGGCCGCGGCGGCGGTGACGCCGGTAAGCAAGGTGCCCCAGGCCATGTCGATAAGCGAGAGTTTTACGGACCAGACCTTCAACGTGGCGAGATTGGTCAGGTCATAGGTGGCATAGGCGAAGAAACCGAACGCGGCACCCCATAGCAGGGCGATGCGCCAATCGCCTTCCTCCAGCGCGGGCCTGACCGCAAACAGGATCACGCCGACCAGATAGACCGCATAGAAGGCGACCGCCGCCGTCATGTTGGGCTTGTCGGTCAGTACGGTGCCGATAACGGGCTGGTAGACCGGGCCGACCATGAGCTTCAGCCAGGCGAAATCCAGGCCGCCCATCACCAGGGCGGCCGCCAGCCAGGCACTCAGATATTCCCGCATGCGCCTTCTCCGACCTTTTATACGCGGCCCGGGTCCTTTTGGATCAGCTGATCCAACACGCCTGCCGCCCCGTAGAAAGAATGTACGGGGAGCTTCCATGGCCAAGATCGCTATCATCGGAACGGGAATTTCGGGCTTGGGAGCCGCATGGCTGCTGCATCCGCGTCATGAGATCACCGTTTACGAAAGAGCCCCGCGCGTCGGTGGGCATGCCCGCACCGTGACGGTGGACTATGACGGTACCCGCATTCCTGTGGATACGGGTTTTATCGTCTTCAACCGGCCGAACTATCCCAATCTCACGGGCCTGTTCCGGCATCTCGGGGTTCGCGTGCACGAAAGCGACATGACTTTCGCCGCCTCCATTCGCGGCGGCTGGCTGGAATGGGGTGCCAAGGACCTGGACACGGTGTTCGGGCAGCGGCGGAATCTGTTGCGTCCCCGTTTCGCCCTGCTGCTGCGCGATGTCTGGAAATTCAATGCGGGAGCCGAAGCCACCGTGGAACGGCACCCGCATTTCACCCTCAGCCAGCTTCTCGACCATATGCGCTTGGGCGACTGGTTCCGGCGTTTCTATCTGTTGCCCATGGCGGGCGCGATCTGGAGTTGCCCGCTGAGCGAGATGCTGCGCTTCCCGGCCCGCTCCCTGGTGCGGTTCTTTGTGAACCACCACCTGCTGTCATTCGCCGGTCAGCCGCAATGGTACACGGTGACCGGCGGATCTCAGGAATATGTCTCGCGCCTGAGCGCGCCCTTTGCCGACCGGATACGGACTGCCTGTGGCGCCGCCGCCGTCACCCGTCACGGCGGAAAGGTTCAGGTCCGCGACGTCCATGGCGAAACAGAAATTTACGACCAGGTCGTTCTGGCCTGCCATGGCGACGAGGCACGCGGGCTTCTTATGGATGCGGACCCGGTGGAACGGGCCGCGCTGGCGCCTTTCCGCTATCAAAGGAATGTCGCGGTTCTGCATCGCGATCCGAGCGTGATGCCGCGCCGCCGCCGGTGCTGGGCAAGCTGGACGTACCATTCGGATGGGGAAATGTCGCATCCCCGCATCACCGTCAGTTATTGGATGAACCGTTTGCAGGGGATTGACGAGCGGTACCCACTTTTCGTCAGCCTCAACCCCAAATGCGTCATCCGTCCCGAGTTCGTTTTCGACCATGCGGAATTCGACCATCCGGTGTTCGACAATGCGGTCATCGCGGCCCAGCCCAGGGTCCAGGCCTTGCAAGGCGTCCGCAACACCTGGTTTTGCGGCGCTCATCTGCGTCATGGTTTCCACGAGGACGGGTTGGCGAGCGCGGTTCATGTCGCCCGGCTGCTCGGCTGCCCGATTCCGTGGGAAGCGGCGCAAAAGCCGGCCGAGAGCGCTGCGTCCTGGAACGCGCCTCTGCTTCCTGTCCCGGATTTTTCCTCGGTTCCGGCGCAATGATCGCGCGCAAGTCCGGTCCGCAAAGATGCCGGCTTCGTAAAAGACCGATATGATGGCCCATGCCTCCCGCGTTTCCTCTTCAACCTGGCGGGCCCCGCTTTGCCTCGTGGGGATTGTGCTGATGCGGCCGGTCGAGCACTGGGATTTGCTGATCTGCCGGGTCGCGGAGGGCCGGGACAAAGCTGCGTTTCAGGAGTTGTTTCAACATTTCGCGCCCCGCGTGAAAGCCTATCTGATGCGGCTTGGGGCCAATGCCCAGGCTGCGGATGATCTGGCGCAGGAAGCCCTGTTGGCCCTGTGGCGCAAGGCAGGCCTGTTCGATCCCGCCAAGGCGTCTGCGGCCACCTGGCTGTTCACCATCGCGCGGAATCTCAGGATCGATGCCTTGCGGCGCGACCGGCTTCCCGCGCCCGATGGCATGGAAGCTTCGCTCTCTCCGCAAGCTGAGCCGGATGCCGGCGAAGAACTCAGTGCCCGGGAGCGGGAAGAGGCGCTTCGCCAGGCTTTGCACGCTCTTCCGGCCGAGCAGCATCAGATCGTCCTATTGTCTTTCTTTTCCGACAAACCGCACGGTGAAATCGCCTCCGAATTGGGCATTCCGCTGGGAACCGTCAAGTCGCGGCTGCGTCTTGCCATGGGGCGTTTGCGCGCTGCGCTGGGAGAAGCGCCATGACCGTTCGCCATCATCCCGATGAGGCTCTCCTGCTGGCCCATGCCGCCGGCAACCTGGATACCGCCACATCACTGATCATCGCCACGCATCTCAGTTTTTGCGGCATGTGCCGCCGCTTGGCCGCGGCCGGCGAGCGGATTGGCGGGATACTGATGAGCGAGCTTGCGCCGGAAACGATGGTCCAAGGTGCGCTCAACAAAGTTCTGGCCCGCTTGGATGAGGCCGTGCCCAGGGAGCGCCCGGCGCATTCCAACGACAATACGCCCGCGCCTTTGCGGGCGGTTTTGGGTCATGATCTTTCCGCGGTGCGCTGGCGCGCGATGGGGCCTCATCTCGGCTATCGCACCTTATACCGGCGAGGTCCGGTTGCTGTGCGGCTTCTGCGCGGCGCGCCGGGCTCTGATGTGGGCCGTCACAGTCACGCAGCCCTGGAATATACCTTGGTGCTGCGTGGAGGTTTTACCGACGAGACGGGCAGTTATGGTCCGGGCGATTTCCAGGCGGCTTCTGCCGAGGTGATCCACAACCCTGTGGCGGATCCGGGCGAAGACTGTATCAACCTGGCCGTGACGACTGGGCCGCTGCGTTTCGAAGGCTTGGCGCAGAAAATCGTGGGACGGTTATTCGGATTTTGATGTCGCAATCCGGTGGCTTTTCGCATTGCCGCGATTGCAATGAGGTCCGGTTGCGCTAGGCTTTCGCTGCGACTTGCCGACGGAAAGGCCTCCATGTCCTCGACTTCCACCCCTCAGGGCGGTCGTGCCGCCCGGCGAGCCTTTATCAAGCTGCTGGCGGCCACGCCGCTATTCGCGACCATCGCCACCCGCAGTTTTGCCAAGACGGTCGCGTCCGGCGCCGGCAAGGTCCTGGGCAATCCTTACGAGAAACTCGGCATCCGCCCGCTGATCAACGCGCGGGGCACCTACACCTATGTCGGCGGCTCGCTGGAACTGCCGGAAGTGCGGCGTGCGGTGGAAGCCGCCTCGCATCAGTTCGTGGACATGTTCGAATTGCAACATGCGGCGGGACGGCGGCTGGCGGAAATTTCCGGTGCCGAGTTCGGCATGGTGACCTCGGGGGCCGCCGCCGCGATGGCCACCGCGGTGGCAGCCGCCATCGCCGGCACCGATCCGGAAAAGATCTGGCAGCTTCCCGATACCACTGGATTGAAAGACCAAGTCGTCATGCTGGGCGGGCGTAATGCGTTCGACAGCGCGCTCAGGTTGGCGGGCGGCAAGCTGGTGCTGGCGCCCACGCAGGACGATCTGAAGGGCGCCATCAACGACAAGACGGCGCTGGTCTACACAACCTGGCGTGATGAGAGGGTGATCGAGGCGCTGAAGGTGACCAAGGCGGCAGGCGTGCCGCTGCTGGTGGACGCCTCTTCCGCCGTTCCGCCGTTCGAGAACTTCACCAAATTCGCCAAGTGGGGCGTCGATCTCTATTGCATCAGCGGCGGCAAGGGGCTGGGCGGACCGCAATGCTCCGGCCTGCTGCTGGGGCGAAAAGACCTGATTGAAGCCGGCATGGCCAACAGTGCGCCGTGGGAAGGCGCGGTGTGCCGCAGCATGAAGGTCGGCAAGGAAGAGATCATGGGCATCCTGGCCGCCGTCGAATATTGGGCCAAGGCCGACCTCGACGCCCTCAACAAGATGTGGCAGGGCAGGGTCGAGCGTATCGCGAAGCTGGTGGAAACCGTGCCTGGTGTCACGACGTCGATCGAGATTCCCGTCGGCAGCAACAGCTATCCCACCCTGACGGTGCATTGGGACGAAGCGGGCTTCAACTTGACCGTGGCACAGTGCGTCGAGGAACTGGCTGCGGGCACCCCGCGCATCGAGGCCCTGTCCACCCTCGGCAACCGCAGCTTGCTGCCGCAGTTGCGAAAATCCACCGCCAATGTCGTCAACAAGCTGCAGGTCGTCTCCATGACCTTGCAGGAGGGCGAAGATTTGATCGTGGGCAACCGCCTGCGCCAGGTGCTGGACAAGGCGCGCAAGGCGCACGCCTGAATGTGGCAAGTGAATCAGCAGTTTGCCCCATTGCGCGCGGCTGCGCAGCGGCGATCGCGGTTCGCGCGCCAAATTAGGGAATGCGCGTCCGCGTTTCGCGGGTTACGCTGCGGGCAGGGATGTCTTTCAATAGAGGGGATTAGAACATGACTGGCTTGCAGAAGTTCGCTTTCCTGGGCGCAGCGCTGGCGCTGTGCGCCTTTATCGCGCCGGCCGGCGCGCAGACGGTCTCGCGCCTGCCGTCGCCCAATCCGGCCGCGCCGATCGTTTCCGCCGTCACCGTGCCAGCCGGCTATACCACCCACTACATCAGCGGCATTCCCGGCGGTCCCAAGAACCCCAACGCACCGGAAGGCAGCGCCGACCGCTGGGGCGACACCGCCCAGCAGACCAGTGATGTGCTGGACAAGCTCGAAGGCGTTCTCAAGCAGCTGGGCCTGAACTTTGGCGATGTGGTGAAGGCGACCGTCTTCCTGGTGGCCGATCCCAACAACGGCGGAAAGATCAATTTTGCCGCCATGAACGCGGAATGGTCCAAGCGCTTCGGCTCGGCGACTCAGCCCAACAAGCCGGCACGCTCCACCGTTCAGGTGGGGCTCGCCACGCCGGGACCGCTGGTCGAAATCGAACTGGTCGCTGTCAAGAAGTAACGCGAGTTTAAAGGCCGGCCGGCTGGATTATCTGGTCTTGCCGCGGGCGGCCACGCGCCACATGTCGACCAGCACGCCGCCGCGCGCCACGGCCACTTCGTCGTGAAGATTGCTCACCACGCAGACATGGTTGGGGATGATCTGAAGCCGTTCTCCCACCACCGGCTTTTTGCGGCAGCGTGAGAGATCGACCACGCCATGCTCTTCGTTGAGGCGCTCGATCACGGCGTCTTCATAGCCCAGGATCAATCCATAGCCGGGTCCGACGGACGGCGCGACCTGGTCGCTCGACAGGCTTTTGGATCCGGCATCGATTACTGCCCTGTCTTCGGTCGGGCGGCTGACGACGGTGGCGTGAAGATGAAGCGCGCATTCCTCCAGGCCGGCGGCGCCGGCGCCGACCGTGGCACGGTCATGATAAATGTAGGTTCCGACCCGCACTTCCGTCAGGCCGGGTATTTCATGCGCCTGCCAGGCGTTCGGCGTACCGCCGCCCGATACCACAGGAATGTCGAAACCGGCCCGCGAAAAGCGGTGCTGCGCCTCCGCCACGAAGGCAACCGTCGCGTCCGTGCTGGGATAGGTCATCAAGCCGCCGAACCGCAGTCCGGCGTCGCGGACGCGGCCCGCCAGCTCCAGCGCCTGGTCCACCGAGACAACGCCCGTGCGCTTGTTGCCGCTGTCGAATTCCACCAGCACGCCGATCGGATTGTTCGAGGCGCGCGCGGCTTCGGCCACTGTGTCTATCGCCACCCCATTGTCGACAGCGACCGTGACCTTGGCACGGCGCGCAAGCTCCGCCAGCCGCAAGGCTTTGGCCGGACCGACGATAGGGTAGGAGATCAGGATGTCGTCCAGCCCCGCATCCGCCATCACCTCAGCCTCGCCCAGCTTCTGGCAGGTGATGCCGCCGGCGCCCAGTTCGACCTGGCGGTGCGCGAAAGCCGGTATCTTGTGGGTCTTGATATGGGGGCGAAGGCGCAGCCCGTGGCGGTCGCAGTAGGCCTGCATCTTCACGAGATTGTGCTCGACCCGATCCAGGTCGATGACGGGAATGGGTGTCTCCAGATCGGTGATGTTCATCTTCATCAACCCGGAAGAACCGCGACGCAGTCGATCTCGACCTGGATGCCGACAAGCTGGCAGCCGATCG
>Ga0157379_10001046_pt1 | contig 22476 bp, 35 predicted proteins | sample S25metaG_FD_121802 | JGI IMG/M metagenome (GOLD analysis project Ga0157379, IMG submission 121802) | Switchgrass rhizosphere microbial communities from Kellogg Biological Station, Michigan, USA - S2-5 metaG | ecosystem: Host-associated > Plants > Roots > Rhizosphere > Soil | place: USA... | reverse complement strand
TGCAACACGGAGAGCTTCGTCTATTCGCCACATTCCTCGAGCGAAAGATTCTTTATCTAATGAGCCTCTGCCATCGGGGTTGCACTCCTCCCTGTGTGATATACATCAAAAATGGGAGGCGGTCTGTGGTAGGAAGGAGGCTCACCATATTTCTCGTAATCGTTCTTTCCGAAGTTTAGAGCATTTCCAGATGCGCTTCACAACTGCGCCGTCAAGACGGTCATCGGATGGTCCGTTCATGGATGTAGACTTATACGTGTTTGATGGTAAGTCAAGTGAAAGACCTCGCCATCCGCCTGATCCACTTGAAGGATGTTTTCTACTTGTATGTATTTGGATATTGCGATCAAATAGATCATCGTAACGTCTTTTGGAGGACTCTGGGATAGGTACGGGTCGCAGGGTAAGAGTTGGAGGACTGGCAAGTAGCGGTGGGTCTATATTTTGAGAACGGGGCTGAGGTGGTGGAGGCGCAGGACGTCGGGAAACCAGTGATTGTGAGATATTAATTGGTGCAGGGCTAATGATAACCGGAGGGGTGATCTGTGCTTGTTTCTTCCATAACCACTGATTTGAAGTCAGGGTTCCATCATGTTCCCAACTATTCAGTGACGATACTGGGCTGGTAGCAACTGTAGAGCTAACAGCTTCGTATGATCCATCCAAACTATCTTCGTGGGTGTCTCCCCCGTCGGATGAGAGCGATACCGAGTGAAAACTGGATGTGGAGGAGCTTGGGACGTGCCGACTGACGCTACTTGTTGCACCATCGTTCGATGACGAGGGTGGGTATGTATGTGAATCTGGTGATAGCAGTGAATTGCTTTTCTGAGGTAATGGAGTTGAACGTTCGGAGATGGCCTGGCGTTTGGGGAGAGGTGGAGGCGGTGTGGATGAGGACACGGTCTTTAGAGATGAGACCGAAGGTTTGCGAGGAGGTAAAGCTGGAGTCTGGGGACTTGGTCGAGGTGGAAGCTGAGGTCTTCGAAATGAATCAGAGCTACTGGAGTTAGTCGAGCCGGTCCCATCAGTAGGAATGGGAGAGATAGATTTGTATTGCGGAGACGCAAGTTCACTGAAATGAATGAGTGACGACTTGCGCCCCAGCGCCGCGGGTGACGAAGCCCTCGAGTCGATCTGAACGGGCTGCAAAGGTTGAATAGAATTGAGAGGATCCGACGATGGAGATGTTGGCTCGGAGTCGAGGAGGTCCTGGTCGTTGACAATTGGTTTTGGAGGAGGGGATACTAGACGCGACGCAACCGGACGCATGCCGCCCTTCAACATGGCGGTGTGGGCGGGATCGGACTGAAGATTCTCGAAGGCCTGTATACGAGACTGCAACGATGCTGAGGGGGCCATGGCTGACCGTGAGGAGTGGCCTAAGGAAAACTCCTAGCCAGTAGCCTGGAGTATGCGTGGGAAAACGGGTCTATTGGTTAGTCAGTGTTTGCCGAGTGACTTGATCAATTCCTTCAATGATGTCAAGCTCATCGTCTTCAAATCCACTCGAGTCTTACCGCTTTCCAACTCATCGACTTAGAAAAGTTCAGCGAGATGCATCGCGGACACCGATCATTCTCGTGGCATGCGGCTCCTTCAGTCCAGTCACATATCTGCACCTACGGATGTTTGAGATGGCAGTCGACCATGCTCGCCAGAATACACAGTTTGAAGTAATGGGAGGGTATTTATCGCCTGTGAGCGACAAGTATGTGAAGCCTGGTTTACTTTCCTCGTATCATCGGTGAGAATCATCCCAGTAGCTTCAACCTCCTATATGCTCAAACAGGTCCCTAGAGTGAATATGTGCAATCTTGCCGCCGAACAAACAAGCTCATGGCTAATGGTCGATTCATGGGAAGCTTTTCAACCAGAATACCAAAGGACAGCTGTTGTACTTGATCACTTTGATCATGAAATTAATGGGGTCTTTGGAGGAGTTACGACACAGGAGGGTACGCTATTATCCTCAACGGATCAAAATAATATTAATATCACTACAGGTGAACTGAGAAAAGTTAGGGTTATGCTACTAGCTGGATCTGATCTTATTGCTACAATGTCGGAGCCTGGCGTTTGGTCACCAGAAGATGTGTGTATACTGCATATTTATTTATTTCCTTTGACTGACCTTTAATATGTAGCTAGAACACATCTTGGGTCGTTATGGTACCTTTATTGTTGAACGAGCGGGGACGGACGTAGCTGCTGCCACAGATACACTTGCTAGATTCCGGCATAATATCTTCTTAATCCCTCAGATGATAAATAACGACGTATCGAGCACCAAGGTTCGACTATTTCTTCGTCGAGGACTCAGTGTCCGATATTTAATGCCTTCTTGCGTCATTGATTACATCGAAGAACGAGGTATGTCATGATGGTCAACGCAGATTCAGCAAATTAATCCTTTTTATTATTATAGGACTTTATATAAATGAGCAGGAATCTCGTCGGATGCCACCAGAAACCTCGACGTAATAATCGAAGGCTTTGCCATCCTCCTCATGACTAGACCCGCAGTAATGGCCTCTTTCTTTACTTGTATATTATCCCGCCACTCTCGCGGTTATGGGTTTGGTTTTAATGGATCTGGCACGCACCGATTACATTTCTTAAATTTCGCCGAACTGTGTTATAAATGTGACCCGTGAAACTTCTATTTGTTGCGAAGACATAAACACTTTATTGGACGCAACGGAGCGGCGGTGAGTGCATATTTGCAGAAAATTTTGAATGGTAACAAAATCAACTGCGTAGGCTAAGGTTCGTTGTCCTTTCGAACCAACTCATCGATTGATGTCCAAATAAAGGCTGCTGTTCAGCAAACAATACAACCCGAGGTCGTTGACTCGGGTCTCGGCAAATGTAAAGCTCCTATGTTTCTGCCATTGTTAATCCTTTTCCTCTTCATAACTTCTGAGCATTTCCTTGCCCACTGCTCGTGTCCGAAACCATGTGCGCGTCTCCTCTTTGTGATGTTACCACCTCAAGAATGCACTCACTCTGAACCGTTTGCCCTGTCGCCCTTTGGAGTTCTGTCGCCACTGTAAAATCTTGTTTGCATAGCGGTTATATCAGTAAGTAGCGAGACGCTGAGCATCCTTACCAGATTCCACCCTTCTTGTCTATTAGGCCGGATAACAAGCATCTGTTAGTGTGACCAGACTTTACTTCCACAGCTCTTTCGAAAAGAACATTCTTGCTCACTTCATTTTTCCAGCCATATGCATGTTCTGAATTGCCCCTCTTAACTCTTCTAAGACCCGCTCCCCATGATCACATGAAATACCAATTTGTCTGAGACATTACGGTCTTTCAATTTACTACATTTGATAGATCGCCGTTAATATCTACTATTCGGCTTTGGTAGTTCGGAAGGTTTTAATGCGTCATTGACTTGTTTCCATAAACAAAGCTTGGTGAAAATAAGAACATCAGCTATAAGCGCCTACACACTGAATTCCCACAAACCTTTTATCTCGAAATGGCTGATAGCACAAATTCTGGGGAACTTTACGCGACAGCAGGTCTGCATATTTAGTCTTTGGGAAAACGAAACCAATATGCTCAAGATAAATCACTCTGCTACTCAGACTTCTGTCTCATTCCAATGGGACTTCCCGAACCTTCTGTTCGTCGACATTGACTCCTCACCACTGAAACAACTAAAAATATCCACACCACCGATGTCCTAGGTTGCTGTTTATATTGCGGAATGTCAACGCGTTCTTGAGAAATCTGGGCTCGTTTACAAGGTATCGAAAGTTATTTTGCTTGGTAATATCTAATCAATGGTCTGAATCTGTGTCTTATCCGCGACTCAAATTATTAGATGCAGTAAGTCCTTCTGCTCTGAGTGAATCTCTAATGAATCTCTTTTTTCGAAGTGGCTACGGAACCAACCTGGAAGGTCCTTGGGTCGGTCGTCTAATGTCTCACTCCTTTTACTCATCAACTTATCTGTTTCGAAGGCTTCTGTATGCCAGGCTATCCAGGATTGTCATGCTGCTGTCCATGCCATGGGGGTTCCAAGGATAGCTACCGATGTGAGGATTGGTACTCGGATTGACAGGGAGAATAAATCAGGCCAGGTTAATGTGGATAAGGTGAAGCGGGTGGAAGACATCCTAGGCAATATGAAGAAATTGGAAAAGGAGTAAGGTATCAAGGACGGTGTTGGAGGATATGTATTTCAATAATTATACAAGCTCTATGACGGAAATTGTGGGATGTAGAACAACAACTTGGATTACATGTACAGTACAGTGGATGAGCGCTTTCTTCCGAGTACTGTGCTCTTGATCCGTGTGCATCAAAAATGAAAATTGGTGAGAACCACGTGAGACTTAATCCCGTTGCATACCATAATCTTCCAACTCCTTTTGATCCTGTTCCCACTTTGAAACAAGGGACTTCCCCAGGGATTTACCAAGAGCGTTCGCCAACGGGACTGGAACAGCATTTCCAATTTGTTTGTAAATCTTTTACAGAATATTAATTCTTGGATTATTATCGTCAATAACCCTCTTACATCCATCAAGAGTGACATCCAATGATTCGGCGTATCGTCTTTCTCGGACATCTTGAACTCATAGGTGTCGGGGAAGCCTTGAGACCTTGCACATTCACGGGCTGTGATAATGCGGCTTTGCTACGTATTTTATCCAGGAGCTGTCCTTACATATTTTAATATGAGAAACAATTACTCACTGTTGGGTGCAAGACCTTTCCCCCTTTTGTGAATGGTTGACATTTGGTAAGAGCCGTGTCGAATGGTCTATCCCACTTCAACCGAAGGAATTGCTCTGGATGGGTATTCAATAATGTAGAAAACTCTAGAATATCTAAATGAAGACTTGCTGTTCCAAATGCTGTTAAGCAATTGCGGCTTGTTCACAGCCCTCAGTAGTCTCGGTGGCCAGACATCCCGTGGAATGTCTGATCTGGAGATTAAAACAGATGACCATTTACCATTTAATGATTACTTACCATGCGGCCCTTCTACACCAGGACCAGTCACATACCATACTCTGTGATATTATAAGGATTCGAAAGGACTGTCTTAATTATATTCTCTCTCACCTCTCTACAACCGCCTCCGTAAATCTCCTGGAACAATGAAGCGTGACGTTTGTCCTCTGGTGGCGCATCATCGCTTGATATCTCGTCTGGGGTTCCCTCGCATATTCAACCGGCTTAAGGAACCCCACCAGAGTTCCTCCCGCGTCTCGGTCCAATACGGCATTGCGCTCGAGGCTCCCAGAAGTCTTTCTCAACATCTTCTTAGTAGGCGATGAACTACTTGCCCGGGAATGAACCCCGGGCCTTTTCCAGTCGAATTTAGGCTGGAATCAAAATGAGATAAAATTCTTCGTCGTCAATAGTTTAAGTGAGAGCATACCAAGTCAGATATGGCATCTGCAACGACTAGGGCGCGGAATGGAGCGCAGGCTGCGTTTGAGCGTAGGGCGGGTTTTAATGTTCCAAACGTGGGGAGTCGTAGAACATGCGCTTTCTTGCACGGATCTACATGGGTAGGGAGGGGGTATTCAGGAAGAATTTCTGAGCGTAGAGCACCCCAGAATATAATTCTTTCCCGACGTTGTGGAGAACCATAATCGGCCGCTGGAAACCAAGATGCTGGATTAAATCACACTGCACTGAGTTAGCATCCTTTTACCTTGCAAAATCTTCATCTGCACTTGGTAACTGGAGGGAGAGTTAACAGCGGAACAGAGTATGACTGAAAAATACATACCCTAACCGGAGAAGTGCTCGAAAAATAAACTTAGCCACTGACATCTTGATGCTCTGCTGTTCGTCGTCATCCTCAGAGAATTGTGTATGATGCTGCAGTAATCCCTTCACATTCTCCATAAGAACGAAACGAGGGCGGTAGAATTCAACATAGGACATCATGTTCGTGACCAATGGTGTCCTTTGATTCAATTAATTACGCTGCACAGTCATTTGCGGGAGATTACGTACCTTGGATCCTGAGCACTACTATGACGTTGATGATTCAAACCAGAAAAGGATTGACACGGAAAACCACCGGCAATGAAATCGACTTGTCCCTTCGGAGGCATAAAGTGTTTTCCTGGCTTTACACTCTTGATAGGCACCCTTTTTCGGGCGTCAATGACGCTTTCGAGACAATTGTTTGTGTCTGCGTTGAATACGGTGGCATTAGGATGGTTAGCTCTGAGTAGGTATGGTTAGGCATGTTTTTTAAGTGAGGGGGAGAGAAAGAGATCAGACTGGAATGTTGCGGCGGCTCGAGTGTCGAGTTCTACAGCCCAATGCATTTTGACGAACTCGCTTTGTTCTAATCCGACGGATAAGCCACCTGCACCTAAGAATGAATCCTATCAAAGAACCGCAATTTCTAATGAAAACCCTTCTCACCTGCAAACAATTCCATCCCTCGAAGCGGTTTATTCGACCTCTGGTACGACCTAACAGTCTTGCGTTGTCTCCACGCTGCCTCTACACAAATCTCGCAGAAGTCCATTTCCTCTTCAAAAGGCCGAAGATCCTTGCTTTTTTGGACCGAAAGTTTTTCTGAAATAAGATCGACGTAGAAGTGGTCATCAATATCTTTATGTAATAAGTATTCTTTTTCACGGATGAAACATTTCCCTTCCACTTGGGGGAGAGGAAAGGTCTTCATTTCGTCTGTAAGGTAGAGACGACGCTGGAGAGGATCTACGATCAGAGAATATTATTTTGGGAAGACAGACTCGACTTGCTTCATCTTTCCCCACTTCAGCTCCATATAACGTTTCTGCGATATCGTCATATCTTCCCAGAATCTTAACCCTCACCTCACAATCATCAGGGGATTGAGGATTCTTCGGGATAATAAAACGATCCACCTGTCCGATTAAGTATGGGCGTTGGCTCTCAGCGGCGATGTAAACAAAGTCGTGTTGGTGATAATGGAGATTACGAAGCGAGATATGGGTCTTGTCGTAAGGTACGACTTCGTTTTCTTCGATAACCTTCCGCTCATCTCGGAGCTTGCACGCCTGACAGACAGGACGACCGGATGGAGGCTCTTTGAGCTTGGACGGAATGTCTACGAATCTGGACTCTGCGGCGTCCCACATATGTCTAATATTTATGAGTTGAAAAATAAAATAAAATAAAGTCAAAAGAGATAAACCTACCCGCAATGGTATTCAAACGGCTCCTCATCTCCGGGCTCCAAATGTCTCACATTACATCTCCCCATTATACAGCTTAAATCGATATCGTCACATTCTGCCAATGCGAAAAGGCCATACGGATGTGCCGTCTCCTGCAAGATTGTTTTAGATCCGTGTAAATACCATCGGACATGCGCCATGCTCGTGTCGGTGATGCCTCCTGTTTTTTTGACGATTTGCTTTTTGTAGAGGTAGATGATTTGGCAAAACCTGTAGGGATAAATATGGAGCAAGGTTTGACGGGATTTTAAATGAGAGTACTTACCACACGGTATCGCCGAGTTCATTGTCTCGAGCTCGCGAAGACTGCTGCTGAGCATTTAAAGCTCTATCTTCAACGGCATCTTCTCCAGGTTGTACCTTCCCTTTAAATTTCAGCATTTCCCAGAATGTGCGAAACTAAAATAAAACATACCATGATAACATCTCCAACACGATACTTCTCATCATCGAGCCTAATTGAGCGGTAATATCCTGGTGTACCCTTCACCGGTTTTCCCCAATCAATATTTGTAGGATGATCGGGGTGCATTATATCAGGGACGGGTGCAACCTGGATAAGCCGATTTTGTTTTTCGGCTGGGGTAAGTTCTAATCCAGCCTTAAGGTGGGCCTGGAGGAAAAGACCTTTTGTTAGTTCTTGGACAAGAGGCATTGTGATTGTCTTTTGAATATGTTTGATTGATTTTTGAGATGATTTAGAGCCGTTCTTTCGAGGCTTGCGGGTTGTGCCATGGCTCTGAGCCCTTTTCATAAAATGTTGTAAAAGTGGACGAGAAGCGAGGTAATTTGAGTCCTTTCTGGAAGAGAACGAGGCAAGCTCCGCGGATATATAATTGCACTGGAAGTAATAAATGAGTCGAATATTAATTTCCAGACATAAAAGATAAATTACCACAAAGTCTCTCTCACAATCCTCAGCAGTTAATCGCTGCCCAAGAATTCTCTTCGCTTCGATGTCGCGCTTTAAGACTTGGGTAAAATTATCAAATGATATGTCATCCTCCTCCCGAACCATTGAGATGGCATTCCAAGAAATGTGGTGTGCTATCCAAAACCGACGAAAGAACGGCAGATAGGATGTTGAGGGCTTTTCTAGGATATACCAAGCGTGGTCCGTGGCAATTGATATAGTCCTAGAGCCCCAAATCCCATCTCTGCTAGAAATGATTAATTGAGTACGATAATGTTACAAGATTTCCTCACATATTTTCTGTCTCGTAATCCGCCCAGAAGTCGGATAGTTCTTGAAGAATAACAACGGGAGGTTCCTCGTCCGCAATGTCAGAGTCTCCAGTTTCGTCTTCGTCTAAACAACGTGAGGCTACACCAGAACATCGAATGCCGCTTCTCCGCTTTGTTTTCGTGAGGCGATTCGCTACGTCCATGAACTCCATCATGTTCCCGTCAAAATCAAAGAAAGTAAAGTCGTCGATAATGCGAATAGGAAGTCCCTGCGATTCGCTATCGGAATCATATTCGCCCGGAATATCGATATCAGAGGTTTCTTCCACCGCATTGGGTGGTACGTCAAAGCGGCGACCTAATGGACGACCTAGATCATATTCTATATGACACCAACAGTATAGAGAATGAAATATTCATATACCTTTGCGAGATGGTTTGTCTTCAGGAGCAGACGTTTCAATATCTGTATCTTCAGTGCTGTCTTCCAGAGACGGCGCTTTAGAAACTTTAGCGGGAGGTAAGGAATCAATAGAGTAAGAGCGTTCTCGTGGAGCAGATGCAACATCGGGATGTGAATCAAGTGAATATGACCGAGAACGAGAATATGCATGAGACGCCTTGGAAGTCGACGGGGTGGTATGTCTCCGTTTAGCCGACTCTCTCGATCTGGGTAGGAAGGCTTTAGTCGGTAAGCCCGGCAGAGAGTCGACTGAATGTGACCGTAAACGGGAGCACTTGGAGCTGGTGGGAGGTGTATTTTCTACAGGAATACAGATATTATTTGTCGTCTTGCGTGGAGTAAGACGTGTCATCTATCGGGGATGTGAATGACTACCTAGTTTCGTAATCCTCAATATTATTTCTTACCTCAACGTAGAGCTTACGACGTTTAGAAGGACTGGGTAGAGAAACACTTCCATTATTTGAACTTTTGCGTTTCCTAAGGGGAACGCTCATCTGGTTGCAGACTCAGGACGGGCGTCAGTTCGGTCAAGGTTGTTTCGGCGCTAGATGCGTCTTTCTCTCAACACGCTCTGTGACACTCATCCCCACCGTCGATAATGGCCGCCCTGCCCAGATACGACACAAACCTCGACTTTAACAATGAGAAAGGTGCCGTAAACGCGTTTAACACGTCGAGTCGCGTCTCTAACTGCGTTATTTCTGCCTAGACAAGATCAAGACTTTCCTCGAAAAGTTCACCTCTGACAGGGAGAATCTCTCAAACCGAGTGGCAGATATGCATCTGAATGATGATGACGAAGATATTGATCCACCCAATAAATACATGAAACAACTAGTGAGCCTATTCCACTGTCTGGTCGACTGTTCTGACCCAGCTTTTAGCAACGCGTCGCGAATCGTGAACAGCAGATGCTTTCCATCGACCTTGAGGATCTTGCTTCTGTTAGTCTTCTTATCAACGAACCTTCTCACTCTACTGACGTATAAACAAACATCTAGTACGAGAAGACAACCGTTGAGCTCGTGTCGCGTATCCAAGCTAACACCCGCCGATATGTTCAGCTCTTCAGCGAAGTCATTGACGAAATCATGCCGCAACCGACGCGTGATATTAGTCACCAAGATGAGGTTATTGATGTTATTTTGCGTCAGAGACAGGAAAAGTCTGCGGAAAACCAAGAGGAAGGAAGGCAAGGGTTCCCGGCAGCACTGTTACGACGATAGTGAGTTCGCGTCACTTTGTAAAATGATATCGCATTAACATATCAATAGCAACTTATACTTCCAGCCTCTGTTATCGGACGTTGCCATGGCTGTACGTGATGTCAAAGGAGCCCACTTGGGCAAGCTTATAACTGTGCGGGGAATCGTCACCCGCGTCTCCGAAGTCAAGCCTCTCCTCCTCGTCAACGCTTATACCTGCGATAATTGCGGCTCTGAGATTTTCCAGGAAATCACAAATAAGCAATTCACACCGCTCGTCGATTGCCCGAATGCGGACAACTGCAGGCAGAACAACGTTAAAGGCACCCTGCACATGCAAACCAGAGCTTGTCGTTTTAGTCCGTTCCAGGAAGTTAAAATCCAAGAAATGGTTCGTTTCCTGTCTTGTTTCATTTCCCCCCAAGTTTACGTGTAGTTCTAGGCGGACCAGGTCCCAGTTGGACACATTCCTCGATCTATGACCGTTCATACTTATGGCAATCAAACGCGTCAGATGAATCCTGGAGATGTCGTTCATATTGGTGGTATCTTCCTCCCTACACCTTACACAGGGTTCCAAGCCATCAGGGCTGGTCTACTCACCGATACCTACCTGGAGGTCCACCACATCCACCAGCTAAAGAAACAATACACCGACATGCAAATAACCCCAGAAATCCAAGCCGCCATCGATGAACTCCGCCAAGACAGGTATCTCTACTCGAAGCTTGCGCAGAGTATCGCTCCTGAAATCTACGGCCATGTCGATGTCAAGAAGGCACTTTTGTTGCTTCTTGTTGGTGGTGTTACGAAGAACATGGGCGATGGGCTGAAGATTCGTGGTGACATTAATGTTTGTTTGATGGGTGATCCTGGTGTGGCCAAGTCGCAGCTTCTCAAGTATATCTCGAAAGTCGCACCTCGGGGAGTTTATACGACTGGTAAAGGATCTTCGGGTGTTGGTTTGACTGCCGCTGTTATGAGGGATCCTGTTACCGATGAGATGGTTCTTGGTATGTACTCCCTTGTATTTTGCCCACATTTTTATTGATCTTTTAATCTCCAGAGGGTGGTGCATTGGTTCTAGCCGACAATGGTATCTGCTGTATCGATGAATTCGATAAGATGGAGGAATCTGACCGAACAGCTATCCACGAAGTCATGGAACAACAAACCATCTCCATCTCCAAGGCTGGTATCACCACCACCCTTAATGCACGCACTTCCATCCTCGCCGCAGCTAATCCCTTGTATGGACGGTACAATACCAAGGCTTCGCCAGTAGAAAACATCAACTTGCCCGCTGCCCTCTTGTCCAGATTCGATATTATGTTCCTGATTCTGGATAAACCGAACAGGGATGATGATGAGAGGCTCGCACAGCACGTTACATATGTGCATATGCACAATGCGCCTCCAGAGCTTGACTTCGACACCATCGACCCCGTCTTGATGAGGTGAGTTAGAGCATATCCTTCCCGTAATATTTATTTATTCATTTTGTAGACATTACATCGCCCTCGCTCGTCAAAAGCGTCCTACCGTCCCCCGCGAAGTCTCAGACTATGTCGTCCGAGCCTACGTCCGCCTACGCAAAATGCAAAAGGAGCTCGAAGACCAAAATAAAACCCACTCTTACACATCCGCACGTACCCTCCTCGGTGTCCTTCGTTTATCACAAGCCTTAGCACGTCTTCGCTTCGATGATATTGTCCAAATTTCCGATGTCGATGAGGCTTTGCGGTTAATGGAGGTTAGCAAGGAGAGTCTTCTTGATGATGCGGATAAGGAGCGCGAATTCGATCAGTCGGAGACGAGTGTTATTTATCGTCTTATCAAGGATTTGGCTGCTGGCCGAGCAGATGTTATTGGGTCTGGTCCGAAGGGCGATGGGGATATGGATGTTGACATGGATGCGGACTCAAATAACGAACTTACCATTGCAGATATTCGTTCGGTTTGCCTTGCGAAGGGCCATTCTGAGACTGCGTTGATGGATTGTATTATGCAGGCAAGTCGATTTGTTAATTGTTGGGAATGGCGTGATGCTAACTTATTCTATAGTATGAGGAGTTGGATGTGTGGACTCGCGTCGCAGGCGGTCGCAAACTGAGGTTCAACTCATAAAAAAGTGTTCCTGTACAGGCGTATATATCTTTTTCTTGCTTTCTTATTATCCCTCTGTATATCCTGCTGTAGTATGTGATGTGATACGTATACCAGATCCAATCCAAATCCTCCGTTTTAACCAGATAACACAAGAAGAAAAAGATACAATAAATTAATGATATGTACATATTAGGAGGTTACTCGTTCTTCGTCTGCTGTGATGCATGTTCCCAACTACTATCATCGTTGCTTGTCGGGCTGGTATTTCCTTTCTCCCTGTGTTCGGGTTCATCTTTATATGGTGCGTGAAGCGCAGCAGACTGAGGATCGTCATCTTCTAGAAACGCGGAATGATATCCAACACCACCTGATTGCAGTGGTTGCCTTATCCCAGGTTGGTCATCCGCCTCATCATCAGACACCTCGCCAAATGCATCGTAGAGCTCCTTTGTGCCACGCTCGCGGGTCCATGCTCCCGAGGGACGGTCGCTGGTGTTCATCATAGGGACATCTTCTCCTGGTGCGACACGCTCATAGTCATCTATAGGGGGGCGAGCGAGACGGCGGGATCTGCGCCAGAAGAAGATGGTAGCACCGATACCGAAGAGGACGACAGCGCCAATAGCGAAGATAAGCCATGTAGAGTTCTTGAGGAGACGGGACATTCCTGTGAAGTAACCTGAGTCGGAAGAAGGGGTAGTCTCTGCTGCGTCTTGTTGAGGTACACCCGCGGAGGTGTTAAATGCGGGGTTGCTAGCCTCGCCTTGTGTTGAGCCGTGCCCACCTGGGAGATGTGCGGTAGGCTTGGGGTGGGTTTTCGTGCCTCCTGTTGTTGCGGTGGGAGGGAGAGGAGGGAGAGGATTTCCGGGGGAGGCAGTGATGGCGTTCAAGGTATAGGGAACGGCCTGAGAAGCGTCGATGGTTGAGCCGAAGAAGCTCATAGTCCAACCTAGAAATCGCCCGGAGCTGTTTTCGGAGCCTTGGTCTGACACACGGATTGTCCAGTCTCCAATTGGATTCTCGTCCCTGTAATAATTTTGTTAATACCGATCGATTGATAAGGAGAATTAACTTACCAATGCTTAATAGAAGAAAACGTCCAACCCAAGAAACCGCGGTTGCTCATATCATGTGGACGAGGAGCAGCTAAGACGCTCTTGATTCCATTTGGACTTGTAATCTCAACCTCGACATCTCCACGGATAGTATGATTAACCCAAATCTTGACCGTAATATGCTCCAAAAACTCAAAGTTGTTTTCCATAAGCATCTCATGTGTCACAGACAAAGAGCTCTTAATGCCTGCACGCGTGATAAGTTCGCCGTCGTACATGTCGCCGTTCTTGTCAACTTTGCCTCCGCCAAGTTCTACTAGAGGCATATCGAAGAAAGCTTGGGGCTTGACTGGTTTCCATGTCTTGGCGGCTTTGACGTATTGGTATGCGTCGAGTCTGCCGTAGCCGTATTTGTAGCTGTATGGGCGGCCAGCTGCTGTCTTATCCCAGTCTGGGTCATCGGGGTTGATTTGCTGGCCGGTTCGAACACACAAGTGTTGGATGTCTCTCCAACTTAAATCGGGACTAAACGAATAATTAGTCCCGTGTCAAGGCTGTCTAAAGAGAATACGTCTTACCGAGCCTCGAGCGCGAGCGCAAACACTGCAGAAGCAAAGGGAGCAGCTGCGGAAGTGCCTCCATGGGATGACGTGCAGCTATTATCGTGCACGTTTGTGGTAACCTAAAAAATCTTGTTCAGTGATCATTCGGCATCATGGACATATGTCAAACGTACAATGTTTTTCCCACTCCCAGAACTGTAGGTGACGATCATATTGGCGGCACAGGCTTCAGAATAATAAGGGTGTAATCCCTTGTGGTCCACAGCAGCAACCGTTACAGAAAAGATGCTGTTGGTGTAACCGTCGAAATTGCATTGATCTCCAGAGGACGCGCCGTTACCACTCGCGAAGACAAAAATAGAACCTTTTCCAGCTCGTCCTTTCTGAATGCCTTCAACAATCGCTTTCTGGATCAAATAACTCGGCGCCTCCATCGAACGACCATCATCGGGTGGGCCCCAACTGCAACTGTAGATGGCTGTTTCTTGGTAGGCATAATTCAGAGCCGCGGCTTCGTCCACGTCAGAGATGGGGCCGGATAAGATGCGTAGGCCTGCGATCCTGGAGTTGAAGGCAATTCCGACACCACAGACATCGTTTTTGATGGCAGATATTTGACCGGCGCAACGGGTACCGTGGTGGTCGTCGAATAGTTTAGGTGTTGGAAGGGGTTCGTGGTCATTGAAGTTATACGAACCGGCTTTGAACTTCAAGAGAATTAAGGAGTGACATATGTGTAATATAAAGAACTCACGAAATTGTCAGCCAAGTCAGCATGGGTATAGTCAACGCCATCGTCCACCATTGCAACTGCGACACCTTTCCCAGTGATCCCAAGCTCCTCCCATACACCCGTAACATTCATGATATGCTGGGGAAACTCTTCGTTGACGAAATGCCATTGATCGGGGAAAATAGGGTCTTCTATGCCTAGTCTAGTGGCCAAAAGGTGTGCAGGTGATGTAGTTGCATTCTTGTCCTTCTCTGTGGAGGGACGGATTGGTGGTGGGGCTCGCTCAGCGATGAAAGCATCTCGTTTTGATCGCTGACGAAGTTCTTGAGGGAGTAGATTCCGGATAGAATGTGCAATTTCGCGGGTTCGCAATGCTTCTGGAGACCTCGTACCAAGATAAGAAGAGTCGGTTGCTCTAGCTTGAATACTTCGGTGTGCAAGGACCACAGGATCTGCATTTCGAGCTTCATGTTTTGGCGAACGCACCAACCAATGATCCCGCAACTGTCCCACTTGTTCTATAACCTCCACGCCGAGTGCGCTGGCGGCATCAGAGAGCAACGCTAATGAGTAAGGATCAAATTCGAGAACATAGTAGTTAAAGAGTGAGAATTCCGGTCGATGTGGTGTTTGTTGTGCAGAAATAAGGAGGGGTAATAGGGCCCCTAGGATGGACCATGAAGGCAAGATCATGGCAAAAGTTGAGGAAAAGGGCAAGCTCGTGTAACCATATGTATCAAGGCCCGGAAGCTAATTGACGCTCTGCGCAGCCAACGACAGAATAGGCAATTCGCATAAAAGCGCCATGTCTGCATGGAAATTTAAGCTCCCCTTTGCCTCAACAGATCTGTATTTCGGGTGGATTTGGTATACCGTACAATTTAAACAGAAGACACTCGTGTCCCCAGCTTGCGACGTGCAAACCATGCCTAAACTTCAATGATCGATCGTGGAGTGGATAAGTTCCCTGACCAACCAAGAATTTCTCAAGAAACTAGATGATTACAAAATATTTCTTCAATAAAAATACAGTTATAATAAAATATAACATTATATAGAGCAGTCGAAAACAGAGTGCAACCTCTCCCCCCCACCTTCTGCCTCCCAACTATAAATGCTCAACTCAATCCACGGACCTTCTCCTTTATTCACCTCATCGAAACTTTCACGCCAAGCACTCAAATGCCCAATCAATGGCCTCAACCTCGTCTTCAAAATATCCACATTGTCCCTAGCTTCCGCAGCTGTAAACTGTGGGATGAACTTGTCCTTAAGCATATGGTCAAATAAGGAAAATATTCGCATGATTTTGACTTCGCACTTACACCTTCCTTCCCATGCACGCTGACGTTTATCTCGGCCCCTGATTCATCGGCCACTCGTAAAACAAAGTTGTAGGTTATGGATATAGAACCGTCGGTCATGTCTGCGCAGTCCGGGCACAGATCATGCTCTTCACCGAGCCTGAAAGCCCTGAGTATTTGAATGGAAAGCGATGGGAAGATGTGGCGTACACTTTTCCACACTGTTTACATTCTGCTCGTACAAAGTCTTGGATTTGGAGTGGGTAATAGTCGACAATTTGACATCGGATTTTGAATTTATTGGGACATAGTTCTGAATCGAGAACCTCTTGGACGGTACTGCATTGCTGTTGGTTATGGAGGCATTTCACGATTTCGGCTATATATGAATGTCAGTTATTTTTCGAAGGAGATCTTTTTGAACTTACGACTCTCGTTAACAACCTTCGGTAGCTTCGGCGCTGGTTGAACTATGACGTCTTCCTCTACAGTATTATGCCTTTGATAAAGTGGTTCTGAGACACTGTCTTCTTCAGCTGGCAAAACGGATGCATTCGGATGTCGCTGATACTGCTCCTTTCGTCTATAAAACAATTAATTGGTATCCACCCAGAATTCAGTTGAACATACCTCTTAACCTCTTCCAGCCTTTCCGAAGGCGATTCCGCCCCAATCTTCGAAATATTGGGTTCGTACGGCCGTCCGACATTGCCTTCAATTCGGTCGAATACTCGTTTGACCTTGATGTTCTCGAACAGGTAGTAACCTCCAGACTTTAATTGATCAGCCATATCCTTCGCTGCATCCCAAAGGGTGATTCGGAAGGTACGTCGACCTTGGGGGAAGATGTCAGAGGGCTCCATATACTCCAAGAGAGGGTGTTCCGAATAGTCTGTAACATAGACAGTTACCCCATTGGCGTCGGCTTCGAGGTGCAGGACCTAGAGTGTTGTACTTGAGCATGAGGGCGCCGTTCAAAAAAAATGCGACAAACGACCTACTTCAACGGTACAATCAGAGAAAACACCTTCCTTCAACTCCGCCACAGTTGCATCCCTAATCCTAAACGACCTCGAGAGATTCGTTGCTTCACCCACACCTCTCGCTTTCTGTTCCAATTCTTTCTTGGCGCGCCACCAGTCAGATATTTTCACAAAGTAATCGAGCTCCGCTGAGCCAACTTTGAAGAATATATCCGGTTTTTCAGGAGAACCTGCAGAGTCGGATGTTCGTTTGTCTGTCGTGGAGTAGAAATGTTTGCCTTTGACTGGATCGAATCCGCACCATTTGTATAGACGGTTACGACAGACTCCTTGCGGTTTATCTTGCCAGTTTTGTACCTGCAAACGGAGGTGAATGATTGACTTCGGATGGAGGGTAAGATGGGCATACATAAACACCACGAAGTAATAGAACTTGTCCTTCTTTTGTTGACGGTAGAAGGTGACTATTTGATCCAGATGTAAACGCGACTACTTTTATGCCTTCTGGATAGTTTGAAGGGTCGACGATGATGTATGACTTGCTGCAATCTGCAGAATGCTTGTATGGGATTGGTCACTTGAGTAGCGCTATCGAAGTCGTACCTCCTGTTCGAGTTGTTTTCGTTGGACTAACGTCTGTTACAATTCCAATGATAGATCCGTTTACTCCTACACGTAGCGCTTTGAGAGGAAGGTATGAGTCGCCCTAAGGAGTGGTCAGCAACACATGTGCATTAGAACTGGTTGATAGACATACTGTTGGTGTGGTGAACCCTGCCTGAAGATCGAAAGCCGGATCTTGTACTGGAGCCAGAGGTAGTGGAGGCGGTTTCCTCGCTGCGGCTTGCTTCGCTTTTCTTCGTGCCTCTGCTACTTTCTGTTTCTTCGCTTTACTCTTAACATTATCTTCCTCGGCACTGTGCCGTGTATCTCGCTTCTTGACGCGCTTTTCTTTAGGTTGTTTCCTCTGTGGATCCTTGGTGGACGCCGCTGCTGCTTGATTGAGAGGTGGTGGTGGTGGACTGGGTTTCGCTGGTGGGGAGCTGTTGCGAGCGAGAGGTTGTACTGTTGGAGCCATTGCGGAGTCCAGTGGTGTCAAGAACCAGTTGTCAGCCTCATTTGGGACTGGGAACTTTGTGATCAGCATATAGGAGAGGCACGTTAACATGAACCGTACCGTTGAACAAGTTGATAGTTTGAGGCCCGTTGTCAGAATGTGATGGAAGGCAGGACAAAACTACTCCTTCTTCCCATACCAAGGTAAACTCCATGCCTGTAGAAGAACCGTGCTTCTTCTCTTTAACTGTGACACCTCGTAACGAAATACGCAATTTGGCTTTCGATTGGATTGAATTGGCCATGGCTTCAACTACCCTTCCTGGGAGTGTTATATCGAGCACCTGCCCATCTTTACGAAGCTGAATCTTGAAGATGCCATGAGAAACTGGCCAGTGCATTAAGACCTCCCCCGAAATGTACGCATTCTCGGTTAACTGAGCGGAATTGTGTAGCGTCTTGATCTCATTAAAGTGGACTTCATCCCCGACCTTGAAATACGTTTCTGATAACGTATCTTGAACGGAAGTTTCGTCGCGGACCTTTTTTCTAGGGTGATCGGAGGCTTCACGGGTCTCCAGAGGCCGCTTCATGTTGGGAGGGAGCAATGCGACGCGTACACAAGTGTCCATAAGCACAAATAGCCCTGCAACATTCGATGTCAACTCAAATTTAAGCCATGGTTACATTCTTCGATTCTGGCCCTGTCTTGCCTTGGCATGCATCATTGCTGGCACCGAGTGATAGGGTAGATTATACTAATTCTTCTTATGCCTTGAGTCAATAAGAATAACAATTACATACACTCTGGATGTCCACAAGTACAGCTTTGGTATCAATAGTGGAATTATTGCAAGGCCCCACCTTTGTTGGTCATAATCATATCTTCGTGATTCGCATTTCGAGTTCTTCTGATGAGTCTAACGACGTCGAAGTGTCACATCTATTATCCGTTACGTGTGACTAATCACGTGATGGGCATAAATGTTCGGAGAGCTGTCTCCGCCTGAAAATCGTGCAAGCGACCCAACGGCGACGGCGACGACTCTGATACCTGCAACCCCTCCATTATTCTTCCGTGGATGACGACGCGTCCGACTCTTTCCAACTAACTATGGCTCACGCTGCAGCGACGACCACGACAGAACCTATACACACCACTCGGAAATACCGTCTACGAAATTCACCACCGTCGCGTGCTCGACGGGCTCTCAGGAAGGCTTCGTCAATATCTTCTCCAATATCGTTGCGAGGGGTATTGCTCCCATTGCACCCCAATTTACGAAGACTTCCCTCACGTCTGGCATTACTCGAGTCCGCCACCATGCCCGCTATTGATACCTTGCAAGTGGGTTCCAAGCGAAAACGCGTTGTGAGTACGAACGAGAACGCCCATGCTCATGGCCGAAGCCTTCGCAAGCTCAAAAGGAGGAAGGGCTATAAGGAAGAGAGCGAGGATAGCGAGATGGACGTTGACGACGACCGCGACTCAGCTTGGTTTATGACAGAAGAAGATGACCAACAGGATTTGGGAACTGGTACGTGTTTTCTTATCGACGCTACTCTCTTTTCAAAGTCACCGCCGCCGAGCTACACATTTTTTAACTGTCCTTACCACGTCCACAGGCGACCACTACTACCTAGAAGAAGCGCCCGCGACCCAGTTGAACCGCCTCCGGAAAGAAGAACTCATCCGTCTATACCTTGTTGTCCACCCTCTGGTCACTGAGGCGGATCATTTCACAAAGCATGAACTCGCCGATGGCATCATTCGAGTACGGAACGAGATCCCACAATCTTCATCGCCACACGCAGGACCTCCAAGTTCGCCTTCATCCATGGGCGCTGGCGACACGGAAACAGACGGGGATGACGTCCGACGCGTCAGAAGGCCGCCAAAGACGGTTGGACGATCATTTTCGTTAAATTACTTGGGCTCAAAGAAGGGCGCCGTTCGGCGTCCACGAGTGCCTCGGCGCCGGGGCTCCAACTCCTCTGGTTCGACCCGTGCACTATCCAACTCGACGACCCTATCACGTCGATCTTCACCTTCTGCCTCATCATCACCATTGACTCACCGCCTCCGGACACGGACTGTTTCATTCAACTTTGGGGACAACAACCGAAAATCCAGCAAGGCCAAGACACAGCGGTCGGAGGATTCTGACGAGGACTCCGGGACCGCTGTTAATCCATCTCCTCGACGTTTGAGATCCAGACCTGGATCGAACGACGCGCTCGAGAGAAGAAGAGTCACTCCAATGCGTAAGGCAAAGGGGCGGGTGGTATCACTCCGAGAGAGCGACGAAGATGAAGAGGACGAGCTTCTAGGAGATAGCCACGGTCTAGAGCTTGAGGATGGGGACGAGGGTGAAGAAGGAGAGGATGAAGAAGAGTTAGATGAACTAGACCCTTCGGCCTCCATTCAGCGCAGATCCCGGACAAGAGGGCAGAAAACGTCTCCACCCGTAACTTATGAACTTCGTCGAACTCGCACTGTCCCAGATCTGTCCACTCCGAAAGCCACTCGCGGAAAGCTTCGCCGTACCAGGACACAAGTATCTGGTACTCCTAGTGATGGTGATGACGAGGAAACGGACGGCGAGGATCATGGTAGTGAAAGTGACAAGGGTGAAGAAGAGACTGGTGATGATGTGGAGAGTGTCCAGATGGAGGTCGAACTTGAGCCAAAACGACTTAGGAACGGCAAGATTGTTGGTGAGGAAGAGGAAGCTGAGGAAGAATCTGTAGAAGAGGATGACGAGGGAGAAGAGGATGGTGAAGGGGAAGATGAATCGGCCTCTGTGGATCTCGAAGTGGAGTCTAACGCTTCGTTATCCGAAGCTAGTGAGATGTCTACGGAGGAGGATGAAGAGCCTGCCGCCGAAGAAGGTGGAGAGGAATTCGATGATGACCTTCAGGACGAGACGGAGAAGACATTGGTTAGACGCCGTCGCGACCACTTGGTCAAGCTCTGCGAGAATAGGGGTATTGAGGCGGAAGGCACCAAACCCCAGCTCGTAGAGGCTCTTTTGCAATGGGTGAGTCGAGCATGCCTTCTTCGTCAGCCAAATCCTAACCAGTACAATTGCAGCGCGACAATAATGCAAATACCACAGCCCCCTCCTCAGGAGCGACCGCACGGCCACCATCCACCTCGCGCTCAACACGACGCGGTGGCGGCCACGCGCAGACGCCCGTTCTGATGCGCTCCGACCGAGTGCAGGCAAATGATCCAGATACTCCTACGCCCACGTCCAACCCTCCCGCCCAACCAGCGGACGACGGGGTCCTGCTTGACCTTGAAGGTCTAGGCTTAGAGGACAATGTGATTCCCCCTGCGAAGCTTACCAAGCTTGAGAAGATTGGAAGTGGTGGCTTTAAAGAGTATGCTGGATTGCTCTTTGTGGGGGCGTTGTCTGACTGTTTTTTTGTAGTGTCTTTATTGGGAAGCTTAGTGGTAGGAAAGTTGCCATTGCGGAGTTCCGCGGCCAGCTCACTGAGAGTGAGTTGAATGTTTGATCCAATACTATGTGTTATACTGACTTTGTGCAGTGGATATCAAGGAACTCAAACTTCTGGCCCAGTTTGATCACCCGAACGTCGTTAGATTCCTTGGCGTGAGTATACCTGAGAACCCGAAGGAGACACCGATGATTGTCAGTGAGCTGTGTTCCAACGGCGATCTCTTTGACTATGTCCGCAATGTTCCTGCTCCCCCCCTCAACAAAGTGGTATGTCCCCTTCTTTCAACATAGTTGTTGGTCTTCTCACTGTATGTGCAGTTGAGCCTAATGCTAGACATCGCCCGCGGTCTTAAGTACTTGCACGACCACAAACCCTCCGTCATCCACCGCGACTGCAAGTCCTCCAATATTCTCATCACCTCCCGCGTCACCGCCAAGATCGCCGATTTCGGGCTCGCAAAAGTCAAGCAGTCGACGCGGTCGATGGTGCGAAGCCTTGTGGGCACTGTGAATTGGCAGGCGCCTGAATTGTGGCATGCGCACCCAAAGTATAACCATAAGGTAGATGTGTTTTCGTGTGCGATGGTGTTTTGGGAGATATTGCAGTGGCATACGAAGGAGCAGAAGTTCCCTTGGGAGGTGGGTGTCTCCGACTTTATTTTTCACTTGAGGCAAGGTCTGATATTGGAATGCTTTAGGGCATGAACGAGCATGCTATCTACGAAGCCGTGGGTGCAAAACAACAACGCCCCTCCGTCGCGGGCCTCGCCAAACAGTGGTGTCCCGAGATCGTCGAACTCATGGAAAATATGTGGGCGCAGGACCACAAGGATAGACCCGACATGGCCTATGTCGTGGAACAGCTGGAATCGTTAAAGGAATCGTACCCCGCTCCGAGAAATAAGGCTCGGTAGGCGCGACCGTCACCAATTTCTCTGATATTATTTGCCTCTTCATTTCATTATTTCCTCAATTCGAACACAACCACGCATGTTTTCTTTATTTTTCTTTTGGGCTCCGACTATTGACTTTTTATATATCCTTTGTTTCGTCGTGAGTCCCTACTTTCATTTCCATGCTTCTCATCTTCATTTCTCGCATTGTGTTTAATCTACCTTTTTTTTTTTTTTTTT
>Ga0157379_10001042_pt1 | contig 22517 bp, 18 predicted proteins | sample S25metaG_FD_121802 | JGI IMG/M metagenome (GOLD analysis project Ga0157379, IMG submission 121802) | Switchgrass rhizosphere microbial communities from Kellogg Biological Station, Michigan, USA - S2-5 metaG | ecosystem: Host-associated > Plants > Roots > Rhizosphere > Soil | place: USA... | reverse complement strand
CTGCTCTGGACACCGAAGTTAACCGACGGATTGGCGCCATTGCGTCCATTGCCGGCGAAGAGGCTGTCTGCGATGCGGAGCACGCCGTCCTGACCGATCGAATTGCAGCCGTAGGCGTCGATGCCGTCGCCGTAGTTGTCGCGAACGTAGGCGTCGCGGATCCAAAGGCCGCCTCCGGCCTTCGCGTCGTTGTAGGTCGGGCCCGCGAGGTAGAAGGCCAGCGAGAGGCTGCTCGTTTGCGTCGGCGGGCCGACGCGTTCGATGCGGGCGCGATCGATCACCAAGCCTTCGACGTGGTGGGACGACTGGAACAGGTTGGTGTTGATGCCGCCGCCCAGCCAGTCGTGGACCTTCACGTCGTGGACCCAGGAGTTGCTGAGGTCCGTAATGTCGATGCCGTAACCGTCGTCGAAGCTGGTCTTTCCGGTCGCTTCCAACCACCCGAGTTGCACTTCCCTGGTCGACGTCGTCGCCGAGGACCCCTCGACGAGGAATCCGCTGGTCTTGCCCGACGTCGTGGCCTGGACGGTCGAGAGGACGATACGCTGGGTGTCGGATAGGCCGGTGAAGATCACGCCGCTCAGGCGTTCGACCGCGACCAACCCGCAGTTTCCTCCGCCATCGCACGCGCCATTCATTCCCCAGTTCGCCGACGTGTTCACGATGCCGCTGCCGTTCAGCGTGAAGTTGCCGTTCGTTCCCGACCACTCCGCGCCACTGGCGATGCGAATGGTGATGGGCTTCGTCGCATTGCAGGTGTTCGCGTAGAAGTTCGGATCGATCCGCCACGCGCCGCCGTTGGTAACCGTTGCGGTCGAGTAGGTGGATCCAGCTTTCAGCAAGATCGTGTCACTGCAGTTGATCTTCGCGGTCTGCGTGATCGGTCCCCAGTTGCTGCGCAGGAAGGCCGTGTTGTCTTTCGTGCGTGTTCCAGGAATCGTCTCCCAGGGCGCGCTCGATGATGTGCCCGCGGCGGCATCGGACCCGGACGTCGGGTCGACAAAGTACGTCGTCGCCGCGGCGTTGCCCGTCATCATCACGAGGAGCAGCAGAGCGCTGATTCGCGCGGTCAGGCGTGGCGGGACTGCATGATCCGTGCAGTCACGCCACCGGTGCGCACGTTCGGTGCGAGGGCAGGCGTGATGAGGTGCTGTGTGACTACGCATAAGTTCTTGACCCCGTGGAGTTTTGGCTTCCGGCAGTAGTACCGATTCGAGCATGCCGGGTCCGGATGACGCGGCAAACAGAGCGCCCCCTGAGTCGTATCCAAGCAGCGTGCCTAGCATGGTCGTAGGAGGAACATATACGCGACTGTCTTGATGCCCAAGCATATTGCGGCGATACGGTGACGGCGCGCGACAAAGTGGTCGGCGCTCATCGCGCTCGCCGCGCAGTGAGGCAAACCGCTCACTTCGCTTCGATTCCCGGAACGCTGCCGCGCAGGCCTTGATTGTCGCACGAGCTTTCGCGCTCGGCAGCCGGGAGCTGAGTCGCCACGCCCGCCACCATGCCGGCGCAGTAGGCGCAGATTCCTGCAAGAACGAGCGGTAGCTCCTTCAAAAGTACGAGAAGGTGCGCTGGTCTGCGCAACATCATGCGCACGGCGATCTTCGCGAGTTTGGCGAGAGGGGAGATTGGCAACAGCAGGATGAAGAGCCAGTAGTGCCCCGTGTCGGCAAACTTCACGAGTCGGCGCGCGATCGCCGTGTGTTTCCCTACGATGAACTGGTTGCGCAGATACGGTCGCAATCGCGTCCGATTGTCGTGCGCGACGACCATCGCGGGATAGAAGAGCACGCGCCCTCCGGCAGCCAAGAGCCGCCGCGAGAACACGACGTCTTCCGCGGCTCGCACCGCGACGAAGGGTCCGAAGCGCTCGAACGCGCGCCGTGGCAGCACCATATTGCCGGAGAGCGCGAACCACGAGGGTCTGCCGGGAAGCTCGGGCAGGAACTCGTTGAACATCAGGAGCTCCTCGGCACGTGCGACGGCCGAGCCCGGATTGGCATTCGCGATCGAGCCGCAGACGAGGTCGTAGCCCGTGGCCACGGCGCGGACGACGTGGTCGATCCAAGTGAGGTCCGCGTATGCGTCGCTGTCGAGGAAGGCGAGGATCTCGCCGCGGGCCTCGCGCGCGCCGACGTTGCGCGCGACCGGAGCGACCGCACGCGTCGGGAGCCGGATCACGCGGGCTTCGGGGAGCGTCCGGGCCGCGATCTCGCACGTCGTATCCTGACCAGAGTCGACGACGAGCACCTCGAAGGTGTGCGCAGTCTGCTGATCGCCGAGCGTCCGCAAGCAACGCTCGATCGAGCGCGCCGAGTTGTAGGTCGGCACGATCACGGACACGAGAGGCTTCGCGGCGGCGTTCCCGGGAAGGATCATGCAGGGCGATTCGAACGGTAGTCGGTGGCGTAGATCGACTCGAGCTTGGCGAGCGCGGCGGCCGTCGCGAAGTCCCCCATCACGCGCTCACGGCCTGCCGCCCCCATTGTCGTGCGCAGCTCGGGGTGGGTGAGCAGTCGCGCAACGGCGTCGACCATCGCGGCCCGATCTCCGCAATCGGCGAGGAGCCCGGTCACGCCGTCGGCGACCAGCTCGGGGACACCGGTATAGCGCGTCGACACCACGGGAAGCTCCATCGCCATGGCCTCGATCATGGTATTGGGAATGCCGTCGCGATCGCCGTCGCTCGCCTCGACGCAGAACAGGGCGAAGACGTCGGCGCGCGCGTAGTGATCGAGCACCGCGTCCCCCACCAGTCGGCCTGGCAGACGGACGACCTCTTGCAGTCCCAGCTCTGCGATGACCTGCTCCAGGCGGGAACGCAACGGACCCTCGCCGATGATTTCGCACTCGAAATCGTAGCCGTTCTGCACCAGGTCCGCGCAGACCCGCACGAGGTCCTCGTAGCCCTTTTGCTCGACGAGTCGGCCGACGGAGAGGATGACGGGCCGCTCGTTGATGGGTCGCGAGCGCCGCTGGAACCGCTGCAGATCCAGGCCGTGGTACACGACGCGAAGCTTCTCGAGCGGCGTGCCGTACGTCGCGGCCAGATGGCGGCGGTTGTAGTCGGTACAAGTCACGATCAGGTCGGCCGCGCGGAGCTTCTCCGGAAGCAGCAGCCGATCGAGCCATATGTCATAAGCGTGCGCCGTGAACGTGAACGGGATGTCGAGGAAGCGGCAGACCACCATGGCGCAAGTCGCGCCGCCAACCGCCCAATGGGCGTGCACGTGCTCGATGCCGAGGCGCTTCACCTCGGGGATCACTACGATGGCTTCGGCGAAGTGACAGAGACTACGGAAGCGATCGCGCAACCGCTCGTGCGTTCCGCCGACGACCTGGGCCAGCGTGAGCAGGTACACGAGCGGGGCGCCGACGAAGGTGCGTGCATGCGCCGCCAGCAACCTCCAGGGGGAGACCGGCAGGATGTACCGCGTGCTCTCCAGCAGCGCCCGCGCCTCCTCTGGGACGTCGGTGGCATCCGGCTTGCGGATGGAGAAGGTCGTCAACTCGTAGCCACGGCCCCGCAACGCCATCACCTCGCGATAGATCATCGCCTCGATGTAGTTGGGGAAGCAGTTGATGAAGTATGCGATCCGCTTCTTTGCTCGGGCTGGCGCGGGCGCCTTCGCGACCTGCCGCACCCCGCCCTCCCCGATCTTGACGTTAGCCGCGGTGCGCATGGCGCGCGACTCCTTTCGAGGGGATGGCGGTCGATTCGAGCACGCGATGCGTGCGGGCAACCAGCCCGTCGATCTCCGACCCGTCGTTGAGCGACGCGAGCCGAACGAGGTGATCGCGCTCGACGCCGTAGATCGACGCCTTGATGGACGCCGCCTCGGGGGTCGGGTTCGAGCCGACGATGAAGAGGCCGCCGGGCTCAACCGCCTCTACACAGTTGGTGATGGCGCGCGCGCGGATGTCGTCCGCGAAGTGCTCCGGGGTGAGGATATTCACCGCCCGTACGATGTTGGCCCGCTCGGGCAAGGGCTCGAGAATGTTCCACTCCTGGAAGCTGAATCCGCTGCCCTCGGCGATGACCGCGAGCGTGTCCTTGGTGAGCATCGGTAGCTTGACGATCTCGTAGCCGCTCGCCTCGGCGGCCTCGAAAGGGCCGAGCTCCCTGAGCCGCACGCCACGCAACGCGGTGCGTGCGGCGGGCAGCAGTCGGCCCCGCAACGTCGCCTTCAACGCCCGGTTGACCGGGTAGGCGGCGGATTCGTCCGATGCGCCCGGGAGCACAAACGGCCCGCAAACGTACTGCACGGCTTGTCCCGATCCGTCGAAGATCACCGCCGTGCGTCCGCCCACGCCGCGCACCGCGACGAGATCGCGATAGAGGTCGCTTGCGATGAACCGCGGCCGGTAGCGGCCTTGCAGGGTGCGGTAGAAGTCCACGCTGGTCGCACCGGTCGAGGCCGCCAGATCGCAGACGACCAGCTCGCTCTGGGGTGCGACCCGCGCCGCGAGGATGTCCATGACCGCCGCATCCAGGACACGCAGGCGTCCGTGGCGGGTCAGCTTCCAGACGCCGTTCGGCATGCACGCGTGGCCCGCGAGGCGGTCGTACGCGTCCGGATCCGACGACGGATCGGCAGCGAGCTCTCGCAGAAGGAGAAAGCTGATGTGCCTTCGCCGACCGAACAGGGTGCGCGGATGGCGCACGCCTCCCCTCGTGACTACGCCGAGTTTGAGCATGTCAGGCCATCGGGGTGCTGGGTGCAGTGCGCATTGGAGTAACCATTGGGCCGAGAACGCGCGGGCCGATCAAGCTCGAAAGCGTGTGGCGCGAGCGCGCGAGCGCTGCCGTGCGATCTGGCGTGAGAGTCGACATGCCGAGGGCGGTGATCACGACGCGCTCGCTCCCGCCGGCGCGAGCTCGGCGCCCATACTCGCCGGCGCCGCGGTGTAGATCCTGTTGCCGGCGACCAGGATGCCGAAGAGGCACCACCAGAGGGCGTAGCAGCAGAACGGCGGATACATGTTGAGGGTGTACTCCCAGCACAAGCCGATCAACGCCGCCGCGCAGCCGATGCCGAGCGCACGAAACTCCGGTGTCCCGGTCTTCGTCGCCGCGATGGCCTGGCGGAAGCCGGCGCGCATCCACGCGAGCCACGCGATGAGCCCTATGATTCCGCGCTCCGCCCACACCAGCAGGTACTCGTTGTGGACGACCCAGAGCCACTGGGACAGCACGTCCCCCGGTGCGTATTGCCGCAGATGGTAGATGTAGGCTCCCGGTCCCACGCCGACGATGGGATTGCCCGCGATCATGCGGATGGCGATCCGCATGAGGTTCCTGCGGATGTTCCAGTCGTCCTCGTGCGCGCCCTCGAGCCGGGGGAGGATCAAGGGGATGATCACGAGCATCCCGAGGAAGCCGACGCCGCCAAGCGCCATGAGGGTGCGCTGAGAGAGGCGCCGCGCGATCCCGCGGCGACGGCAGAGGATCTCGACGATGCACGATCCCAGAATGATGGTGATCCACGAGGTGCGATTCAGCGTCAGGATGAGCGTGGCGCTCGCGAGTGCCGTCAGCATGCCGATCCGCCGTCGCGGCATGTCGAGGTCGGTGCTGCGCCAGAGCGCCAGCGAGGTGAAGAGCAGGGGCTCCGTGAAGATGGCGTACCCGGAGGGAGTCGTGCCGACCGTGCCGCTCGCTCGCACCAGTCCCTCACCGCCGTCCATCGCCCGGGTGATCTCGCCCGTCATCGTGAACGCCGCTCCCGTTACGGTCTGGATGATGAAGATCGCGCATTGGATTGCCAAGGTCGCCAACAGACAGCGGAGGACGAGTCGGAAATCGTGGTCGTCCTGCACGATGTTGAGGGCGACGACGTAGATCAAGAAGAACTGCGCCATCTCCACCAGCGCATACAGTCCGTAGCGGCGCTCCGGGGAGAGCAAGGTCGAGAGCGTCGAGGCGGCGAGGAAGCACAGCGCCCAGGTCGTGACCGGAGAGCGCAGGCGTATACGCATCCGGTGGCTCACGGTGTCGACCAGGATCGACCCCAGGAGGCCTGCGGCGGGAAGCAGGATCAACGGAATCGAGAACCAGCGCGGCGCGGAGATCCCGAGGAACAGCATGGGCTCGGGCTGGGTGAGGTAGTAGTGGACGTTCAGCGACGTCGCGATGATGAAATAGACGATCAGCTGCCGGCGGATGTGCCCCGCCAGGGTGAGGACCCCGGCCACGACTCCGGACAACATGTAGACCAGCCAGCGCGTCGGCCATTGGGCGACGACGAGCAGGGTGACGCCGAGCAATACGCCGCAGCCGATCGCGACGATTGTCGGTGTGAGGGCCGGCAGGGACGGCCCGCGTCGCGTGCCCTGCCGAGAGAGGCTGTCCGCGGCCGGCATCAACGCGCTCCCCGCACTCCCCAGAGGTAGCGCGAGCTGAAGGACCCGAGCATGGCGCGCCAGCCGTCGATCTCCTGCCGCGAAACCAGTCCGGCGACGATCACCGTGACGGCATAGGTGGCTAGCCCGACCGTCGCCGCGGCGATGGCGTTCGTGCGGAGCAGGATCGCCGTGGCCATGACGCTCGCCAGCGAGACGGCGAGGATCTTGCCGAGAAAGGGAATGGCCTCGGGGTCGGTCACGTGCTGGCGCGTCCAACGGTATTGTAGCGCGGCGTACACGCTCATCGACAGCAGCACCGCGAGCGCGGCGCCCGCCGCGCCCAGGCGCGGGATCAACAGGAGATTGGCGGGCACGTTGATCGCGGTCGAGATGATGTTCACGCGCAGATCGATCGCCTGTTTGCCGGCGGAGAACAGGACCTGCGCAAGGACCGCGGCCACCATGAGGGGAATCAGCGTCCAGGAGAGCAGCGCGAGGCTCGTCTCGCCTCCCGAGATGCGCGAGCCGTAAAAGGCCGTGATCAGCACCGGCGAGCAACTGCACAAGAGGATCGTCGCGGGCGCCATCATCAAGAGGCCATGCCGCAGCGACCGTTGCGCGACCGCCGTGAACTCCTCGACGCGTTGACCATAGGCGCGCGACAAGACGGGGTAGATGGCCTTCGAATAGGCCAGCGGAACGGTGCGTGCAAGATCGACCAGACGCAGGCCGGCGCTGTAGATGCCGACATCGCCCCAGGTGCCGAGGGCGGTCAGGAGAAAGACGTCCGATCGCGCGTAGATCTGATTCACGATCGGGATGGATCCGAGGACGGGCACGTGAGCCAGGAACTCGCGCCAGAGCGCTCGGTCGAAGCGGGTGTCGAACGTGACCCCGCGCCAGCGCAGCACGGCCGCGAGCACGATGCTCGCCAGGATCCGCATCACCAGCAACGCCGCGGCAATGGCTGCCACGTCGTGTCCGGAGAATACGAGCAGCGCGCCGACGCTCGCACGCGCGACGTTCTCTGCGAAGCCGACGGTGACGTAATCCGCTGCGCGGCCGAAGGCGAGCAGCACCGCCTCACCGATGGCCATCGGCACCGACGGTAGCAGCGAGAGGAGGGTCCACGCCATCGCCAGGCGCATCTCGTGGTCGCTCTGGATCGCCCAGGCGCCGGGAATGAGCGCGAGCAGCGCCAGCGCGACGAGGCCGCCCGTCAGCAGGCACGCGTTCATGAAGTAGTGTCCGGCCAGGCGCGGCGACTTCGCGACCTCGCGTGTCACGAGGATCGGCAGCCCGAGCGGGGCGCAGGACTGGCCGACGATGAAGACGGTCATCACGAGCGAGTACTTGCCGAGCATCTCCGCGCCGCGGAGACGGCTGATGGCAAGCACGAGAACCATCGAAAAGATCGGCGAGAGAACGTTGCTCGCCATCAAGAAGAGGAAGTTCTTTGTGAGACCGTGCGACGCTTTCACCCTGCTCCCCGCTTCCGGGCTGCGAGGCGTCGGCGTATCGCGGGCGGAATGCGGCGGAGGTTGCGGCGAACGGCGACGACGTCCTGTACGATCGCGTGTCGGGTGGTGGCAATGCGGTTGCGCGCGGCGTGCATCTTCGCTTGCCAGGCGGGTGCGACGTAGCCGCTCAGCATCGGGATCGCCTGCTCCAAGGCGACGTGCGGCAGGATCTCGTGCTGCGCGATCATCTTGAGCGAGGGCATCTCCGCCGGATCGCAGCCACTCGAGCGCGCGAGAGCCATCTCGACGGCGACGTCGTTCGGGCTCACGAACCAGCACGCGTCCGAGGACGGATCGTCCCGACGGCACGTGGCGCAGGCTACGACGAGGTCGGAGGCGAAGAGTCGGTGGGCCTCGTAGGCGAGGGTGGCGAGCGGCGTCAGGGGATTCAGGACGCGGAGCGGCTCGGCCTGGGCGTCGAGCGCCGACGAGAGGCGCGTCACCGCGTCGGGTTCGACGCCCGCCACCGTGATCACGACGCACGACTCGAACCACCAGGCCGGAAGACGCAGGCTGTGCGCGACCATTCCAGCGACGGCCACGGCGCTCTCGACGTCGGCTGCCCGCGATGGGCGCCCCTCGGCCGCTGCATCTGCGATCTCGACGCGTGCGGAGGGTGCGAGCCCCCCGACGAAGGCCGCCAACGACCGGGCTGTCTCGACCACCAGCGGCGAGCGCCGCTGTTGATCGACCTGGATGACGATGCGCGGCGCGCTCGGCACGATCCACGATCGCCGGCGAACCTCTTCCCACACCGCGTCGAGCCCGATGGGGCGCGGCCCGCGGTGTCGATGAACCAGTACCGAGAGTACAGTGTCGCTCATGTCCGCTCCATCCGCGCCGCCCGCGCGACCCGCCACAGGAACTGCGTGTTCCCGACCACATAGCGACGCCAGAGGCGCCGCGGCTCGCGGTAAAGGCGATAGACCCATTCCACACGCGCGCGTCGCATCCACTGCGGTGCACGCGGTACCCGCTGAGCGAGAAAATCGAACAACGCTCCGACGCCGATCGCGACCCGCACGTTCAAGCGCTCGAGGTTCGCCGCGATCCACTGCTCCTGCCGTGGGTTGCCCAGGGCGACGAGAAGGACGTCGGCGTGCGACGCTTGGATCTTCTGTATGACGTCCTCGGACGTCCCGTAGCCGTTCTCCGCGCCCACGATCTCGATGCCGGGCGCGGAGGCCTGCAGCACCTTGGCGGCCGCGGCGGCCACGTCGGGCACCGCGCCGTAGAGGAACACGCGTACGCCCGGCGCGGCGAGCGCTTGCAGGAGCTGGGGCACGAAGTCCGTGCCGACGAAGTTGTGCGCGAGTCGCTTCTTCAACAGGCGCGCAGCGATCTCGACCCCGACGCCGTCGCGCAACACGAGATCGGCGCGTTGCAACGTCTGGCGATACGTCGGGTCGTCGCACGCGAGGTTCACCGTGTGCGCGTTGGCGAGGACGATCTGATGGCCGGAGGTCGGGTCCGCGAGCATGGCGCGGGTGCGCGCCACCGCCTCCTCGAAGGTCACCGCGGCGAAGGGCAAGCCGAGCAGGTGGACCACCGGGGCTTCCGCCGCGCCCTCACGCGAGCCCTCACCGACGGAATCCCGGTAGGCCATCGACGTCGCCGTCCCGCTCATGGCTCACACCGGGGACGCGGCGACGGCGGGCGGAAGGTAGCCCTCACGGCGCAGCCACGCCTCGCAGCGGCGCATGCCCTCATCGAAGGAGACTCCGGGCGCGTATCCGAGACGCCGGCGCGCTTTGTCGATCGACACGGTCGTGGTGAGGGGCATGAGCATGAGATCCATGCCGGAGAGCCCTCGCGGTCGTTGCGTCAGCGTGCTCAGCACGCGCAGGAAGGGCGCCTGGATCCTGGCGCGCCAGTGGGGAACGCTCGCCGGCAACGGCTTGCGGCACATGCGCGCATAGCGGCCGATGTACTCGCGCCAGGTGACCGGCTCGGCGCCGGAGATCAAGAACGCCTCCCCGGCGACGTCGGGCCGCGTCCAGGAGGCGATCATGGCGTCCACCACGTCGTCGACCCAGACGAGATTGGCGAGGCCGTTGCCCTCGTCGATGAGCGTGAGCTGCTCGTTCTTCGTGCGCTCGAAATAGGAGACGACCCAGAACGGCGAGCGTGGTCCGTACACGAGGCTCGGCCGCAAGGCCACGACCTCGACGTCGCGGGCGGCGCCGAGCTCGAACGCGAGGCGCTCGCCCTCCGCCTTGCTGACCGCGTACGCCTCGCCCGTCGTGGTGAAGGGGAGATCCTCGGTCATGACCGGCGGCAGGACATAGCCGTGCACCGCCATGGAGCTGACGTGCACGACGCGGCGGATGCCCGCCTTCGCGGCGGCCTCGATCACGTGGCGCGTACCCTCGACGTTGATGCGACGGGCGTCCGCGAACGTGTCGCCTCCGAAGGCGCAGTGGAAGATCACGTCGCAGCCCATGGCGGCGCGCTCGACGGAGCCCGCGTCGGTCACGTCGCCACGCACGCGCTCGACGTGCGCGGCGCCGTTGCCGTTGGCGTGCGCACCGGCCGCCAGGCCGCGGCGCACCAGCGCCCGAACCTCGACGCCGTCGCCGAGCAATCGCGAGATCAGGCTGCGGCCGAGGAATCCGTCGCTGCCGGTCACCATCGCGCGCGTCCGGGCGGTCATGTGGCGCACCTCGCGGGGCGGGGCTCGACGTCGTCGAGCCCTTCCGCCGCGCTGTGCGAGGCGTAGCAACGCTCGATGATCTCGATGCCGGTGTGCGTCTCGTGCGGCTGCACCACGAAGGGCTGCTTGGCGAGGATGGCCTGCGCGAAATGCTCGATCTGCCGTTCGTAGGGCGCACGCTCGTCGAGGGTGAGGCGTTGCAGCCCGGCCTGACGACACACGCGGGCCCGCTCGCTGAACACGGAGAGCTGCGACGGGACGTACAGGGAAGCGGACGCCCAGCCTTCGCTGCCGCGGACCGTCAGCGTCGGGTCGCAGCCGTGCGTGAAGCTCGACGCGAAGACCGCGCGGCCGCCGCTCGGAAACTCGAGCGTCACGTCGGCGTCGGTCTCGAGGTTCCATCCCGGCGCGCATGCCGAGTCGTAGCCGACGTAGCTCGGGCGCTCGCCGGCAAGCCAGACGGCGACGTCGATGAGATGGATGCCGAGGTCCATCAGCACGCCGCCGCCCGCGAGGCCGGCGTCGCGGCGAAACTCGGTGCGGCGCTCCGCCACGTCGTACGCGGAGCCGAGACTGCCGCTGATGCTTTCGAGCCGCCCCAGCCACCCGGCGTCGAGGATCGTTTTCAGCTTGGTGACGTTGGCGTTGAAGCGCGTGCTCTGCGCGGCCATGAGCCGCGCGCCGCCTCGCTTCGCCGCGGCGAACATGCGATCGACGTCGGCGGACGTCGTCGCCATGGGCTTCTCGCACAGCACGTGGACGCCCGCCTCCAGGAGCTTGGAGCCGATCGCGACGTGCGAGGTGTTGGGCGTCGCCAGCAGGACCGCGTCGACCCGCCCGATCAGCTTGGCGAAGTCGTCGTAGCACTCCTTCACGCCGCTCTTCTGCGCGACCTTCTCGGCCCACGCGAGATCGCGATCGGCGAGCGCGACCAGCTCGACGTTCTCGCAGCGGGTGAACGCCGGCAGGTGGTGCAAGGTCACCACCGCTCCGCAGCCGACGATTCCGAAACGTAGCCTACTCACCCCGACACCCCCGATTGCGTATGTTTAGTTCAAATGCTCCGCCAGCGCCTGGCGATACGTGACCACCTGACGCGCCTCGGCGATCGTCGCCAGGGTGTCGCGCAGCATGGCGCGCTTCTGCGCCAGCGGCAGACGCATCCCCGGATGACGATCCATGCGCGGATCGATGTCGTCGCCCGCCAGATCGAGCAGGTCGGCGGCATGGAACTCGTAACAGACCGGCCGGCCCGACCGCAGGAGCGCGCGGACGGCGCGGCCAAAGATCCACGGCGGAATGAAATACTGGAACGTGTGGTACACGGGCAGCCGCAGCCAGCGCGTGACCGAGATCGGGAACTCCACGAGCCCGTTCGTGCCCGCGCCGGCGGCGTGCGGCAATGCCGGCGCGAACGCGTGCCCGATGAGATCCATCGAGAAGATCGACCCCTTGTTGGTGCTGCGGCGGTACGCCGAGAGCCGGCTGGCGATCAGGACCGGGGTCGGGAAGACCGAGGCATCGTAGCGATAGCCGGCGGCGGCGATGCGTCCGAGCACACGATCGTCGACGTCCCACGCCGGAGCGCGGAAGCCGATGACCTCGGTGCCGCAGGCGGCGGTGAGGCGCTGGCGTGACGCGTCGAGCTCCTCGGTGAGCGTGCCGTCGTCGAGCGTCCGGAACGGCTGCGGATGCGTCATGGAGTGGCTCGCCACCTCGTGTCCCGCTGCGACCATCTGCTTCAGCAGCGGAGCCTCGCGGTCGGCGTCCCGGGCGATGAAGAAGAACACCCCGGGCACGCCGAGCTCATCGAGCAGCGCGAGGAGGCGCGGCACCGCGGTGCGATAGATGCGGTCGCACGCCGGCAGATCCTCGATACCGTAGCCCTGGAGGTGGCGGTCGACGGTATCGAGATCGCAGGAGAAGACCGCGAATGGACGAGTCGAGCTCACGAGCGCGAGTGCTCCCCGCTCACGACGCCGCGGCGCTGGCGCCGGTGCCCGCGGAATGCGAGCGGGTGGCGAGCTCGGCGACCGCGGATTTCACGGCGCGCGCGATGAACTCGACGTGCTGATCGGTGTAGAACTCGTTCCACGGCAGCACGACGACGCGCTCGAGGCCCTGCATCGTACCCGGATACTCCTTCGTGTCGTAGACGATCTTCGTGCCGTCCTCGCGCTCGCGGTGCGAGTAGGGGAATTGGCTCTTGCCGAAGGTCTTGCGGTCGGTGAAGACCTGGCACTCGAACGCCGGCTTCTGGATGTAGCGCGGCGCGCAGAAGACGCCGTTCGCCTTCAGCGCCGCGCCGAGCGCGTCCGAGCCGCCCTGGATCACCGAAGGATCGACGATCAGCGGGTACTTCCAGTACACGTGCGTCGCGCCCTTGTGCGCGCGTGGCAGGGTGAGGCCCGGCGTGTTCGCCAGCATCGCCGTGAACTGCTCCGCCGTCTTGCGGCGCCGCGCGACCACGCCGTCGAGCTTCGCGAGCTGCGCGCGCGCCACCGCGCCCTGCAGATCGGTCATGCGGTAGTTGAGCGCGAGGAAATAGTGGTCGGGCTTGGGATCGCCATAGCCCCAGGCCTTGTCGCTGAAGAGGATCATCCAGCGCGCCAGCTTCGGATCCTTGGTGACGACGATGCCGCCCTCACCGGTCGTCATGTGCTTGCCCTGCTGCAGGCTGAAGGCGCCGATCGCGCCGATCGTCCCGACGAGGCGGTCCTGATCGGTCGCGAGGAAGGCCTGGGCGCAATCCTCGATGACCGGAATGCCCGCCTTGTCCGCGACGCGCATGATGCCGTTCATGTCGCACGGGTTGCCGAAGAGGTGGGTCGCGATGATCGCGCGCGTGCGCTTGGTGATGCGCGCCGCGATCGCCTCCGGTGTGACGTTCAAGGTCACCGGATCGACGTCGGCGAAGATCGGAATGGCGCCCTGGTAGAGGATCGGCGCGATGCCGCCCATGTCCGTGATCGACGTGGTGATGATCTCGTCGCCGGGCTCCGGATCGATCGCCGCGACCGCGGTATGGACCGCCGCCGTTCCCGAGGTGACGGCGCGGGAATGTGGCATGCCAAAGCGCTGCGCAAAGGCCTGCTCGAACGCTTTGACCTGCGTGCCCTTCGTGCAGTTCAGGGTGCCGGACTCGATGACTTCGCGCAGCAGGGCGAGCTCGTCCTGGCCGAAGTCGCGTCCGGTCTTGTCGGCATCCGAAGGGAGGTTGATCGTGTCGCTCATCCGAGATCTCCTACGAGAGCGTCGACGGTCTCGCGAGCGAGGCCGACGCTGGTATTCCAGGCCGTGACTCGGGGGTAGGCCTGGGCGGTTGTACTGACGTAGACGCGGCTGTCGCCGACGCGGGGAACTGGGCGTTTCCGCAAGTAGCCGACCGACCACACCGGCTCCACGTGTGGGGCGCGGAACACGTACACCTCTTCGACATCTTCGCGGCGAAACTTGGGATAGATCGCCGCCAGGCCTTCGAGGGCCTGCCGCTTCACCAGGTCGTCCGGCCGCTGGTAGGTTTCCGAGCCGGCGTCGCAGTAATTCATCGTGTAGACGAGGTGCCGCCCGCCGATCCATTCCGACGGGATCACGTGCGTCGTCTCGACCACGCCCTGGAACGCGAAGCGCGGATCGACGACGATCGTCCAATAGAAGCGCTCGAGCTGTTGCCGCGACACGACGAGCGCGTTCACGCAGCCTTGGTATTTCAGGTCGGGCAGGGGCACCTGGGGCGCGAGCGTGCCGCGCGCGACGCGCGACAGGAGCGGCAGCGGCAGGGTCGAGATGACCGCGTCGAAGTCCTCGGCCCGCCCGGCGACGTCGACGTGGACGAGCCTGCCGTTCGACTCGACCGCGGCGACCTTGCTGTCGAGGCGGATCTCACCGCCCCGCGCGAGGATCGCGTCCCGCAGCGTCTCGGCGAGGCCCCGGTAGCCGCCCCGCATGTAGCCCTTCACCTCCTGGTCGCCGTTCTTCTCGCGATTGAGCGTGTTCCACACCCAATACGCCGGGACGGTGTCGACGTGGTCGCCGAACTTGGCGCGCAGGAGCGGCAGCCAGATGCGCTCGAACACGCTCCGTCCGAAGATCGAGCGCAGCCATTCGCCGGCTTGCACGTCGTCGAGATCGAGGGCGTGGCGCTTCAGCTTGGTGATGTAGGCGGCTCCGAGGCCGGTGCGGATGCGATCGACCATCGAGAGCGCGCGGAAGCGCAGGAGATCGGCCGGGCTGTTGAATCCGTAGAGCTCGCCACCGAGGTGGAAGCCCATGCCGGTCTCGGCCCACACCAGGCGATCGGAGATGCCGAGCTCGGCCAGCAGACCGCAGAGGTCGGCGTCGGAGTCGAGGATGACGTGGTAGAAGCGGTCGAGCGTCGTGCCCTGATGCTCGAAGTGGGTGCCGATGCCACCGAGGCGATCCGAGCCTTCGAGGATGATCGGCGTGTGCCCGTGCTTCTGGAGATAGTAAGCGGAGGTCAGCCCCGCGATTCCGCCGCCCAGAATGCCAATGCGCTTGCCGTTGGTCGCCATCGAACCCTCAAGCCGCCGGCACGCTGCGCGCGCCCGCTGCTGCCACCGCGCGCGGAGGTAGGGGAGAAGCGGCGTTGCCCGCGAGCGCGAACGACGCGCCTGGGGCGAGCGGCGGAACGTCGAGCACGCGCTCGGTGCCGTCGCGCTCGACGACGACCCGCACGCCGGCGATCGTCTCCGTGCCGCCGTTCACGACGCGCCGGCCCTCCGGGCCCTCGCTCACACGGAGCGCCTCGCGACGACGCCACCAATCGGCGACGTCCGCGGTACCCGCCAGCCAGACCTCGGGATGCTGGAGCGTCGCGGCGACGAACTCGAGGTGCGCCGCCCGCCGCGCGCGGTCGGACTCGCCGAAGACGCCGCCGTGCACGAGCGCGACGTAGAGACCACCGGTCTCGCGCACGTACGCGGCCTTGGCGGCGACGGTCGCACGCAGCTCGTCCTCCGATGCGCCGCCGAGGAGCGGTTGGATGCAGTCCGGCGCCGTGAGCGGCAGCTCGAGGCAACGGCTCGGGCGCAGCTGGCCGTCGTCGGTCGCGAGTGGCGGTCGGTAGGGCACGTTCACCCGGACGCCGCCGCCGAAGTGCGCGATGTTCTCGCGGTCGACGTCGGGATACGACGAGTCGAAGGCGAAGCCGGCATGATCGAGCGCCCACGCGAGGTCGGGCGAGCGGTCGAGACGCGGGCTGCGGTAGCCGGAAACGGAGCGACCGAGGCGGCGCTCGAGCTCGCGGCGCGCGGTCTCGACGTCGCGCCGCACGTCGTCGCGCCCGCAGACGTTCTCGCCGCGATGCGCGAGACCGTGGCAGAGGACGCCGTGCTTGCCGAGACGTGACACGGTCTCCGCGTCCAGCCAACGCATGCTCGACCGGGCGACAAGGCCGAACGTCGCGGGATGGCCGAGCGTCGCGACCTCGCCGAGGAGGGCCGTGAGGCCGCGCGTGTACGCGAACCTCCGCGGCTCGATGTCGTGGGTGAGGGTAGCGGCCGCGCCGAACGGAGCCGGCCAGCGCGCGATGCGCACGAGCGGCCTACCGAGGCGGCGCACGAGGCTCAGCAACAGCTCGGCGAGCAGCCAGCCGCTCGGGTCGACCGGATACGTCGACGCGGCGTCGCCGAGCGTCGTGAGACGCTGCTCGAGCGAGGCGTAGAATCGCCGCTGGACTTTCTGGCGCAACGCTTCCGGCGCCGCGTAATAGAGGTGCTCCGCGATGCGGCGCGCCGCGAGCCGCCATCCCGACGACGCCGACTCCTCAGTGTGCGCGGGAACGGCGCGCTCGGTGAGCAGGCGGGTGAAGGCGGCGCCGAGATCGATCGCGCTCCAGAGGATGCCGTCGCGTTCGACGATCGCAGGCGTGCCGTCGGCGAGACGGGCGAGGACGTTTCCCTGCGTGACGTCGGTCACGGAGCAGAGCGGCGTCGCGGGCAAGGTGAGCGCGGTCACGCCGAGCGCGCGGGCACGCGCGACCGTCGCGGGACGCCACAGCGTCTCGCTGAGCGGCAGTACGACGGTGCGCTCCACGTCCGTCGCGCTCGACGCGCCGAGAAGTCGGCGCGCGAAGTCGGCGCCGCCGTGCAGCACGAGTCCGCGGCGCCCGGCGAGCCCGCTGAGATCGGCGCTCGTCGCGGCGCGTCCCGCGATGAGCGGGTCGTCGTTGCCACCTGCGGCCGTCCCGTACGGCACCTTCTCGGTGTCGAGGATGGTCTGCACGCCGAAGGCGGACTCGGCGTCGCGTGCGACGAGATGGATCATTGCAGTCCGATCACCGGGCGCGGTCGTCCGCAGCGCGCGCATGCGGCGGAGGGATCGCTCTGCCGCTCGGGCGACGGAAGCGGCTCGCCGCAGACGCAGACCCAGCCACGCACCCGTGCCGGGTTGCCGTACACGAGGGCGTGGGGCGGTACGTTGGCGGTCACGACCGAGCCCATGCCGATCATTGCGTACGCTCCGAGCTCGAGCCCGGGGCCGATGATTGCGCCGGCGCCGATCGTCACGCCCTCGCGGACGACGGTTTCCAGGGTATCCTCGTTGGGATCGGACGAGGCGAGACCCTCACCCTCGATTCCGAACGCGCGAGGATACCGGTCATTGGTGAAGATCACGCCGGCGGAAATCATGACGCGATCCTCGATGGTGACGGCCGTGCACACATAGACTTGCGCATTGATTTTGACGCAACTCCCTATGCGCACGCCATACGCAATGTACGTCTTCTCCCCTATAATGCAGTCCGCCCCGATCCACGCCGGACCACGAATGTGCACGTTGTCCCACACCGAGGTCCCCGGGCCGAGTTCGACCCGGGGCTCGATGAGGGCTGTCGGATGGATGCGGGGAGCGGCGGAGGACGGAGGCGGTGTCTCGGCGCTCATGCGCCGACGGACGTCGCCGCGCGTTTGCGCGTCGTCGTCCGGGCCCGCGCGACGCCGCGGCGATCGCGCATGCCCTTCATGTCGACCCGTTCCCAGCCCCCGGTGTGAATCGAACGATACGCCGCCTCGACCGCGGCGACCGTCCGCAGACACTCCACCGTGCTGATCCAGGGCACGGCGTTTCCGGAGCACGCTTCGACAAAGCAAGTGAGCATGCGCCGGTGGGCATCGATCTTGTCGTAGTTGGCGCCGAAGCCCTCCCAATCGGCGGCGCCGATCTTCATGCGGCTGGTGCGCCAGCCAACCTCGATCGTCCCCTTCGACCCGTAGATCGTGACGTAGCTGTCGCGGCCGGTGGAGAGGCTCCAGCTCACGTCGACGCGGCCGATCACCCCGTCGAGCGCACGCACCTGGATCGACGCGCTGTCCTCGACCGCGAGCTTCTGCCCCGACTTGTGCAGGTTGGCCTGAACCCAGGTCACCGTGCCGAAGAGATAGGAGACGATGTCGAACGCGTGGCAGCCGTTGTCGATGATGACGCCGCCGCCGGCGCGCGAGCGCTGACAATTCCAACGCTTCGACATGTCGACCGGGCTGCAGAAGCTCACCTCGAACGCGACCGGATCACCGATCTTGCCCGCGGCGATGAGCTCGCGCGCCTGCGCCAGCTCGGGGACGTGGCGGAACTTGGTCGCCAGGAGAAGCGTGCGCCGCCGGCGCTGCGCCGTCTGCAGCATCTTCATGGCGTCCCACGTCGTGAGTGAGAGAGGCTTCTCGCACAGCACGTGCAGGCCACGCTCCAGGCACTTGATGGCCAGTTCGGTGTGGTCCGCCGGTGGTGCAGCGATCACCACCGCGTCGAGCTCGCCCGCCTCCAGCATGACGTCGGGGTTGGTGTAGGTGCGGATGCCGAGATCACGCGCCCGCTTGCGTGCGATGGGCGAGGGATCGCAAACGGCTGTCACGTCCGAGCCATCGACGTGCTTGAACGAATCGAAGTGCACGCCGCCAGCGCGGCCGAGACCGATGAGACCGAATCGCATGTGGGGGGTCCTTTCGCCCGCCTCAGTTGGCGAGCTTCTCTTTGCGTAAACCACGAGCCTGCCGGGTGCTGACCATCAGCGCCGTCATCAAGAGCAGGCGGCAGTGGGCGACGATAGCGTCACTGACCTTGAGCTTCGATTCACCGAAGCGCCGGCTTTCGAGGCGCATCGGCACCTCTGCGACGCGATAGCCGGCCAGCATCGCGCGCAGCATCATCTCAGCCACTGCCGCGAACCCATTGGAGCGGAAGTGGATTTCTTGAATCGAATCGCGCCGATACGCGCGGAAAAGACAGGTGAACGTGTAGACGTCTTGTCCGATGAGGAGCTTGTAGAGCGCCGAGACCATGCGGCTCAGCTGGATGCGGATGCGGCTTCCCTCGGCCGTCGCGCTCTCGGGATGCCACGCGGAGGCGGTGACGATCTCGGAGCCGCTCGACACGAGGTCGGCGAGCTCGGGAAGCTTCTCGGGCGGGTAGGTGCAGTCGCTATCGATGGTGCAGACGATCGGCGAGCGCGCGTGGGCGAAGCCCGTACGCAACGCCGCCCCCAGGCCCAGATTCTCGTGGTGGCGGACGACCTCGATCCACGACTCGCTGCGCGCCGCGCTCAGCAGGCGGCCGAAGGTATTGTCGGTCGAGCCGTCGTCGACGAAAAGGAAATGCCAACCGCTCGCACCGTTCGTGCGCATCTTGCGCAGACGCGTGAGCAGGGCGGGGAGGCCGTCCTCTTCATTGTAACAAGGGACGATTACCGTTACGGGCGCGCTATCGGTGCGCAAGGTGTCTGTCTCCTCAGGATGACGTTCAGTGAGCGCCCTGCCCGGAGATGACGGCAGGCAAGGTTTTGGCAAGGATCTTCATGTCGAGGGAGAGGGACCAGTTGTCGATGTATTCCATGTCCGACCGGATCCATTCCTCGAACTTCGGCTCCCGACTGTTGATCTGCCACAGGCAGGTGATGCCGGGCTTCACGCTGAAGCGCCGCTTGTGCCAGCGCACGTCGATGCGGCTGACGTCGCGCACTGGCAGCGGTCGTGGACCGACGAGGCTCATGTCGCCGACCAGGACGTTGAACAGCTGCGGCAGCTCGTCGAGGCTCAAGCGGCGCAGTGCGCGCCCGAGCCGGGTGATGCGGGGATCGTCCTGGATCTTGAAGACCGGACCTTCGGCCTCGTTCAGCGACTCGAGATCCGGCTGCATCAAGTCGGCGCCCTGGATCATGGTGCGGAACTTGAGCGCCTTGAAGCGGCGCCGGTTCAGCCCGACCCGATCCTGGGCGAACAGAACAGGGCCCTGCGAGTCGAGCTTGATCGCGATCGCGATGAAGACGAAGAGCGGCATAAAGAGCGCGAGCCCGACCGCCGAGATGGCGAGATCGATCGTGCGCTTCACGACGAGGCGCAGCGAGTCGGGCGGCCCGGACGAGATGGTCAGCACGGGTTGCCCCGCCAGTGAGTCGACCGCGGCGCGCGACCAATCGAGGACCGCCAGGCTCGCCACCAGGCGCAAGGTGGTGCCCTGCTCCTCGCACATCGTGATGAGCGGCTGGAGAAGCGGCTGGGTGCGATCGAGGGGGATCGCGAGGAACACCTCGTCGATCGGCTGCCGCTCGAGGATCTGCTCCACCGTCGCAAGCACGCCCTGCTGCGTCTGCGGGTCGCTGTCGAACGGCCCCACGCCGACGATCTCGATGACCCGGTAGCCGAGCCCCTCGCGTTGCACGAGGCGCACGGCGGCGTCGAGCGCGCACGTCTCGTCGCCGACGATGACCACGTCGAGGAGGTTGCGTCCGAACCCGCGCACGCGGCGGGCGACGGCTCGCAGGCAGCGGCGCTCGACCGCGAGACCGACGAAGATGCAGAGCGCGAGCGCGACGAGGAAACGCTCGCTCAGTGATCCGAGGAGGACGGCGAGCGCGACCGGCGCCGCGCCGATCAGCACCGCGATGCCGATGTCGCGCAGCTCGCGCGAGGCCGGCGACAGCCGGTACGACTTGTAGAGGCCGCGCACTTTGAGGATGAAGTGCCAGGCGACGATGTACATCGCGAAGACGAGGACGTTGCCGAGCGACAGGCGCATCTCGAGGATGGCCTGCCAATCGAGAATGCGTGCGCCGTCGGTCGCGAACGCCACCGCCGTGACGAGGGCCGCCGTCACCACGGCGAGGTCGGTGAGTTTGAGAATGGTGATCAGCGCTTTGCGTCGCGGTGCCATCAGCCGTTCCCGCCGATGCCGAGCCGCCGCATCCAGCCCGGCATGTGCTCCTTGGTGCCGCTCATCACGACGCCCAGCGTGCGACACCCGGCCGTCTGCGCGCGCTCCGCCGCGGCCTGCAACGCCGCCCGCGGCGTCACCTCCGCGTCGGCGACGATGACGAGGCCGTCACAGGCGCAGGCCAGGAGTGCCGCGTCGATCGACTCAGAGAGCGGCGGACCTTCGAGGACGACGAGATCGTGCGTCGACGCGACCCGGTCGACCCAGGCGTTCAGGTCGGCCGGCGCGGCGGGGCCGTGGAGATCGATGGCCTGCGTGCGGTGCTCGTCGTGAGCGATCGGGCCGACGGCCACGAGCTTGTGGCCGCCCTCGTGCACGAAGAGTTGCGCGATCAGTACGTGCATGCCGAAGCGCTCGGCGTGGCGCACGAGACCGTCGCTGACGGTGTGGACGCCGTCGGACGCCGCGGCACCCGCGAACACGAACGTGCGCGACGATTGCCCGCTGCCGAGCGCACGCATCTTGTCGAGAAGCGTCGCGATACCGCGCTGGTGCTCGCCCGAGAGCGGCGCGGAAGAGCGCGGCCGCGCCGGCGGCGGGACGAACGGCGCCGGCCGAGGCGCCCGCGGGGCCGCCGGGATCATGCTCTGCAGGGTGGTGACGGACGGGCGAGACGGCACGGCACGAACCGGCGCCTCGCTCGGGGGGGTCGGCTCGCTTGCCGGAGTCGTCGAGGGACTGGTGCGCCGCGGGCGCACCGGAACCGTGGCCGCGTCGTGCACCGTGGCGTCTTCGGCCGCCGGGGGCGCCGCAGGCTCACTGGACGCGACGGCGGGAGCGGGCTCGCTGCCGGGAAGCGCGGCGACCTTGCCGGCCCGGTCCTTCTCGATGCGCTTCAGTACCTGGAAGTAGTTGCTCATTCGCGTGCGGTGCTCGAGTCGGGAAAGCGCAACGTGTCGCCGGCGATGATGCGGTCGGCATTCACGATCTGCGGATTGGCGTTCTTGATGCGATCGATCAAATCGGGGTTGTCCTCGCCGTAGACTTCCTTCACCAGGGCGCGCAGGGTCGTCCCCCGGCGCACCCGGATTTCCTTGTAGGCCTGCGGCTCGAGCGTGGGCGCGGGCGCTTCTTCCGCGCTCGGGGTCGCGACGTCGGGGTCGCCAGCGGCCTTGTGCGCTGCGATGGCGGCGGCGAGCGTCTCGATGGCCTCGTTCAGGCGCCTGTCGGCGCGCTCCCGTTGCAGTGCCTCGGCGGTATCGTCGACGATCGGCTGCACGGCCGGCGCGCTCGCGGCGTCGCGCGGCGCGGGACGCCCATCGAGGACGCCGAGGCCGACCATCACCATGATGCCCGCGGCGAAGCCCGCGACTGCCCACACGGGACGGAAACGCGCCGCCGTCGGTCCGTCACTCGCGGGCGCGGCAGGCGGCAGCAGCCCGCGTCGCAGCGTGACCAACCCGCGCCCTTCCTTCTCACGGGCGGCCGAGCGCGCCATCGGGAATGTCACGAGTTGCTCGCCACGGCCGTAGGCGAAGAGCATCGAGGTGTGGCAGAGGATGTTGATGCGGCGCGGGATGCCGCGTGCCTTCACCAGAAGGAACTCGAGCGCCGGCTGCGTGAAGATCGCCGACGTCGAGCCGCCCGCGCGCTGCAGGCGATGCTCCACGTAGCGCACGCTCTCGGCGCGGCTCAGCGGGTTGATGTTGCAGCGGACGGCGACGCGCTCGGCGACCTGGCGCAGGCTCGGCTGGCGCAGCTTCACCTCGAGCTCCGGCTGACCGACGAGAACGATCTGCAGGAGCTTCTCGGTGTAGGTCTCGTAGTTG
>Ga0157379_10001041_pt1 | contig 22521 bp, 26 predicted proteins | sample S25metaG_FD_121802 | JGI IMG/M metagenome (GOLD analysis project Ga0157379, IMG submission 121802) | Switchgrass rhizosphere microbial communities from Kellogg Biological Station, Michigan, USA - S2-5 metaG | ecosystem: Host-associated > Plants > Roots > Rhizosphere > Soil | place: USA... | reverse complement strand
GCACGCCGACTTCGCTTCCGCGTGGGATCCGTTTGACTGTGAGCGTGTCAAAGGGTCCTTGACAGAAACGCCGGACCCAAAATCTAGAAGGTACCCTGGTGCTGAAAGGTATATAAAGCCCCAAGGACAGTTCAGTTCATTCACCAACCCACCACCCCTCCTTCTCCTCATTTTTTACACAACTTCTACCCCCTTCTACAAGAATGAAGTTGTTTTGGTCTCTATTCTTCTTTGCCATGCTCTTGGCTTTAGTCAATGGTCAGTCACTCCCTAGCTCAGTCACTCTTTTTTTCTCTGACATCCGTTTAGGTTATCCATTGACTATCCCAGCCATGGCCGAATTCGCGATGGAGAGTCCTCTCCTAGAGAGTTCTGCTCCATTCCTGGTCTCAATGTCGAAGGGTGTAGAAAGTCTTCTCCCGCATTTACCTGTTAGGCTCTCTACCCCTTCCTATGCTCTTCTGATCTGACCCTAAATTAGCTTCATGCTTCTCCGCGCGACCTTGCAGCATCTTTCATAACCACCGTAGTTGGCGGAGGGATTGCGCTCTACTTCACATGAACAATACCAAACGCTCCGTATACCCATCAATACCTCATTCATTATTGTAAATATACACTGTACCTCTGTATCATTTTGTACTTCTGTAGAAGCAATAGATCATTCTGATCTGATTTACATTCTCCCTCTCCCCAAATGCGGCCTGATCCTTGAATAGCATCTCCATTAAGCAGTAAATCTATCCCAGAAGTTGTATAGAGTTTATCCCATCAACCCTCAGATCACATTTGTCGCAGCATCCAAACGCTGCAGATATATTCGCAGGGTGCAGGAGCGTCTACGTTTCGACTTCAACCAGTCCGAAGGTGATGCATGAGTACTTTTGTCAGATGGTGCCAGATCTTTGTGCATAACCTTCTTTGACAGTGATAGGAGAACAAATTCGTGGAAACACGGCGCTCGTAAGTTCACCCAATATAAGTTGGAGAGATTTCACCGGTGTTGATGCATCGCCGACTCCTTGCAGTGCATTCAGAAGTCAGGCCCATTGGACCATTGGTAGCACAGCTAAAAGAGAATCCTTGAATAGCCTTCTTTATTGAAAGTCAGGTCTAGTTGGTATGAGTGTAGTCTAACTGCTGGGGAATGAAATGAGCTTCGCTCATCTTCTCAGTGCTAAAATTACAGAAGATAAAGTTCATGTGGCACAGTTAATTTACATAAAATCACTGCAGCCCTTACCTTGTATCTTTCGCCTTAAAACCCCGGCCCTTATACCGCCGGTAAAATATAATTAGTACTGTCAGCGACCGGTCAGATGAATGTGATACTGGTCTCAGAAAATCCACGCCAGATGCGCTTCGCATCATCCTAATCCTCCTCCAGACTGATTTGCAGTTAAACATCCTAGTTGTATTTTAACGGTCTCGTTACACCCGACCTACTTTTGATTATCCCCGAGACATGTCACATATATGTTCTTGTAAGATTTCTGTTCGATGTTAAACCTAAAGATCCTTCATCTTTGAAGATGAGTGATGATTAAGGACAATCCACTTGGGGTGCTTATTGCAAAGTGAAAGCGGCATTCATGGACACTCTTATTTATGAAAACTGTTCATTCCTATTGATTTAGAAGTTATCTTGGCTACCACAGGCTCCTAGATGTTTTGACTTTTCCAAAATTGATTAAAACTCTATATGAAGCCTCCGAAATTTTGGACAGAGCTTGCTCAGGTCCATGACGAAGGAAATGCTCTATTTACGGACTATTGTGAGACTATGTCTTCACTATACACATTAATTTCTACCTCTTTGCTTCGACTTGGAGAGTATACGAACATGTCGCAAAAATCGAAAATGCATGACGAACCATATCCGGAAGTCAAGGCCCTGGTCAGGCCATTTTCGGGTATCGATCTAGCCCGGATCAAGGCTGGTCGGCGCTTTGAACTCCTGATATGGCTCGTTACGCGTTTTCGATTTTTGCGACACACCTTTTGGCGTCAACAGCGGAATCGGGAGAGGGGCAGGGGAGAAGATACTACAGCTACAAAATGGAAAGATGAAGATGGACAAGAAGGGGAATGGAGGTGTGGAGGTTATGAGCACTGTTATGAGCAGGAAAATAGGGGTGAGGCATGAGATTGGGTGGGATATGATGAAATGCATCTGCAGGTGAGGAGAGAGAGAAAAGAAAGTAGCGATATCATGAGCAACAAACACATCAAATGATATGAGTAAATGATGAATGAATAATACAAGCATAGGAGGATGTAACAGCAAACTTGCTCAATCCAACCCTTCTAACCCTGGCATACCAGAGACATCGAAATCAGGTACCAAACTAGGCATATCGTCGTCGTCGTCACCTTCGTGATCAAAAATGCCCATTACTTGGGGCATTGATGGCGGGACAACACGAGCTGTACTTGCTGAAGGGCCAGATGCATTGGGTCCAGAGTGGGAACTGGATGCAAAAGGGTTGGCAAGTGGGGGGGACAGGGGAGTTGAGAATATCTTCTTTCTGGATTTGGATGCATTGGAATTGGCAGCGCGACGCTGGGCACGGGCTTTGGTAGCGATGGCACGGCGGCGTTGAGCGCTAAGGAAAGAAGAAATGGATTCGAGGGCGTCACAGATGTGGAATTTCGAAGGGCGGTCTTGTAATCTACGGGGAGTACCAACATTAACTCATGACAAAAAGGAGAGAGAAGATACAAAATTACCTCGAAATCATCTCGTCCACAACATCCGACTCTGTCATCCACCACATCTGCTTCTTAATAAGGCCTTCAATTTCTCCAAGCAACCTCATTCCTACATTCTTGATCATCTCCGCCTGGCCAGTCCATCCTTCGAAACGTTCTTTAAGCTGTGGTCGCCATTCCTCTTTGAGATCCTCATAATCGGGGTGATCATCTTTGATAGAAGAGAACATGAACGGATCGTGCTCCTCGGTGTCGGTGGGGTCAGTGGAGGGTGGGAAGCCGAAGAGCATAGCAGCGAAGTTGCTGGAGAAAGTGTCAGATTATGGAAAAAGAAGACAGAAAACAGAATAGTGAACGTACCCCAGCGGGTTTGAGTGACCAGTGTCGATAATCACAGAATCCACCCACTTCTCAATCCCATCCTTCCGAGTCTGACTGCCCATTCTCTTGCCTTTGACCTCGCTATTCCAGATCATCCGACTCTCGTTACTCTCTACGCCTGCAAATGCACCTTCAATGCATGCCCTCATCCTCACAATGCAATCCTGCAATTCCCTCTCTGCGACACCCAACGCTTCTTCCACCTTCTTACTTCTCACAAGGAAACGAACAGCTGTTTGAAGTTTTGTAGCATCGCGCGGGCGAAAGACAGTTGCGGCCGTGTCAAGGACCGTTAAAACTCGATTAGAGTAGCCGAAAGTAGTGTAAAGTTCAAGGGCTGTGACAGCAGCTGGTGCGCTTGTCGTGAGGTTTGAGTCGAGGAAGGAGCTGACTGCAGGGAGACAAGTTGGACTGAGGGACGCGAGCGATACATAGAGAGGGAAGGAAGGCTGTTCCTTGAAGGTGGCGAAGAGGGATGTGATGACGTGGGTGCGGAGTGTCGGGAGTTGGGAAGCGATCGTAGGGGGCCAGTGAGAAGGCGTGACGGTGTTAGTATTAGAGGGGAAATTGGAGATGTTAATTTCGGAGTCAGCTGAACAGGAGGAAGATGCGTCGGTGTAAGAATCATCTTCGTCCTCCTCGCCGTAGTTGAGAGGCGAGGAACGCGTTTCGGAGAAGAGGAGCCGTTGGAGTGACGCGGATGGATCACGTGTGACAGATTGGATGTCAGAGAGGATGGATGTAACGGTATTTTCCAAATGAGGAAGACGTGTTGAGAGCATTTTGAGGAGCATGTCCCGCCAAACCCAGAGGAAGGCATTGTCGAGCATGTCGACGCCTGTGCAGGCGAATTCTTTGATGACTTTGTTTTTGGAATTGCGAATTGTTGCCGGAACATGCATACTCATTAGACTACATTTGCAACTAGATGATCATTAATTTAGCGAAACAGAGCTGAATTCGACTGGAAGGTGTAGAACACTCACCCAGTCCCAGTCGACACCAGCTTCTTCACTGTTTCGCTCGCAAACATCAAACAACGATGTCCTTCCTCAAACTGCACGCCGAATTCAAACACTGCCTGCCATATTTCACTCAACCACGCCGTGATACTCTCCACAATCTCGCTCGAGATCTCATTTCGCGCGCTGGAGTTCGCATATCGATGCGAGTCTCGACGTAGCTCGTCGAACAAGGCTTCTAGCTCTGCCTTTTTTGAAGAAATACTGAGCTCGGGAAGCTTTCGGTAGCGCTTTTGGGCATCGGAGAGGTTGAGGAGAAGACGAGATTGTTTATCTGTTGGTAAACTATTAAGGAGTGGAAAAAGGTGGTCGTGCAGGAACTGCTGTTGTGCTTCACGTGGTAGAGTATCGAACGTGCTTTCAAATCTACAAGATATCATAAATAATGAGGTATTATCAGTGAATAAAATCTAAGTCGTACTGGGCCTGAGTCACGTTGCTCGCCATTGTCCACGTTGAGCACCACCAAAGTAAGTGACCTGTCACATCGTCACATGATAAGCGTCCGCCAGGCCTTTTCCAGCACAATCCGGGAAAAAGAGCCATTATCTCAATTTGCAATAAATAATGTATGGCAATAAGATAACTTAATCGATCCCACCAGTACGGTCAGATGTGGTTTAATTTCTTGCTGGATTAGAATTTCAGCCAAAAATGAATGTTCGCCACAAGACTCTTAAGATGAATATTTTTATTTCGCCCTTTGGTGAGAGGTCTCCCCAGTTTTGCATTCGCTTTTTTCGTGTGTGGAATTATATTTGATTCTACGATTGAGATTGTTCGAGATGCAACAGAAATTCCAAGCCCAGCTTGATTCACCTCGAGCTCCAGATCATTATTGTACGTTTTAAATCAGGGAAATGATTAGTCTTCTGTATTTAAAAGAAATGGGCACCACAGCATAGCTGGTGCCAAGTGTCTGAGATGCGGGTATCACCCTTCCGGTAAATAACTGATCTTATCGGGCCAAACATCGCCCACAGAGCGGGATTACGAAGAACATCGGAATCTTACAAAATCAAGTGCCCCTGCTTGTAAGGGAATTGGCTGCTGCAGAAGTATGACCATAAAAGGACTGTCCAGGAATATATCTCTGCACCGAGGAAAATTGTTTGTGTTTAATAACAAAGTGGAGAATAATGGAAGAAATTCAACACTTTATCGATCCATCATACCTATAGCTTGGGGGTTCAATTCTCCTTCACAACCTTTCCCAGCGGATGCCTTGTCATCACGGTAAGAACTTCAAAAATAACCTAAACATTTATAAAGCTAATGAGAGAATCCCAGCGAATGATTGAGAGTTGGTACTGACATCGGCGGCCGCCATAGTGGTCAATTCAGCGTTAGTGTCATATGCCGGAGCGACCTCAACCACGTCAGCGGACACAATGTGCAAACCATCCAAACCACGAATAATTGTGCGCAGCTCGCGGGTGGACCATCCACCGGTTTCGGGAGTGCCAGTCGCAGGAGCGAAGGCGGGATCAATGGAGTCGATCTGTTTTGTGAAATCACCAACCAGGACGTCAACAGGCAAAACTCGTGAAATAATGGTAGGACAAGGACTCACATCAATAGAGAGATAGACGGGGTTTGTTCCGACAGTGTCTTTTATCTTTTTAATAATACCCTCAGTGCCAAGGGTGTCTATTTCACGAGCCTCGATACGGTGAAATCCTGCACCGTCATCATTGTCATAATCGGCGGGTCCAGATAGAGTCGTTCTTATAGCACCATGCTAAAAAAAAAAAAAGGAAAATTTAACTAGGATCCAAAGTTGGGAGGAAAGAAAAGGAGAATAATGGAGGAGCGGAAATGTACTTGCAATAGAAGTTCCATTCTTGATGAGACCTTCTTGCGAGGCCCAGTAGAAATATGTTCCGTGGTTGATAGCGGCTTGATCAGAAGGTGCTCCTCCGAAAACACTATTATTTCAGTTTAAAAACATCCATTTCGAAATGATAAAATCCTTACGCAGGCTTCCAAGTATCCAAATGCGAATCGAAGTGAATTACACTAATTGCGCCATAGGCCGATGATATAGAACGCAAAAGTGGCAAGACAATGGTGTGATCACCGCCCAAGGTAATAATTCTAGGATGCTCCTTGCCATCTGCAGAAACAGGAAGATATTCGCGGTCCTTTGACGCCACGAAAGCCGCGTTCTCTTCCTCTGTGAATTCAAAATCTGGGTCTGTCTTGCGACGAACGCGAAGTTCCTCAAGGCGCGCCACGTCTGAAAGAGCTGAAAATTGTTCCTTCAACGACGTTGCCGGTTCGCTTTGCAACAATTGTTGATGTCCATCCTGAATCTGCTTGATCGCGAACGTGTTATCGTAGGGGGTAACGGGAATGTCGCCACAATCTACGACTCTATAGAAGTGGCGTATTATGAGGCGACGGGAGTCGAAGAACTGCAAAACAAACAGTCCGCTTACCTGACGCCTGACTTCAGGGGATTGTGCGCCAACGGGACGTTATAGCTCCCATAGAGGAATAACCGCCGAGAACCAGCACGAATACCGCTAGGACCAAATCGTGCACCCGGTCGATATGACGTAGACGTATCATATGGTGCACCCAGGATTGCAATGTCGAAAGGTGTCTTGCCAGACTTAGAAGAAGGTTTTAGACATTGCTGCCAAGGCAAGTGGGCAAAAGTGGTAATTCCGCTAAAAACTGAATCGGCAGTAACTTTGGATCCCACAATACTCAGAAAATATATACCACGATAATGAAATTATTCACTTACCATCGTCATCCCCAGGATAGACACGACGCGATTCGGGAGAGAGCCAGGGGTATTTCACATATCCCAAAGGTATTTGTTCTCCGTGAGAGTGCCCATGGTGAATCATTTCCCCAAACGAATCCAATTCATCGTGCTGATGATAGGAGACGGCGCCAGCAGCGGCGAGAGTGAGTCGCAGAAAGACACAGAGAGATAGAATTCTCTGCATGGGGGAAATATGGATAAAGCGACCGGATATTGGGAAAGGAGGAAAGGTTTCCAGTAGGTCCCCACAGTGGCGTAATAAATAAAATACAGTGATAAGACAAAGTTCTCGTAAACGTCAGCTGATAGAGTTTTTCGCCAGGGACATTTTCCATAAGACAACCGCAGAAGCTCTCGGGAATCGATGGGAATGTACGAAATGGTGCGCACATTACCGATACAAAAGAGGCTGTATTGTGGGGTAGTTCATAAATTTACGAGAATATGACGCCAAGGGTCCTCCGGAATCTGTTCAGAAAGCCGAAGCAAATGAGTGAGGTAACGGATACCGAAGGGACATTCCGAGATGGTTTGTAGTCTTCAAAAGCGAGAGTTTCTTGTTGGCCATGTCACGAACAATAGGTTTGAATACGACTAAGGCGGAGGTCATATGTCCACGATAGTTAGCAGCCCAAGGTTGACGGTGACGGCATTCCACCATATCAAGAATACCACACACACCATACACGAGGCTTTGTGGCTGAGTAAAGACATGAGGCTGACCCAAGAAATCCCGTAATATCATATTCTAGTAGACCTGGACTTGAAGTTTCATTTGAACCAGATAAGGGTTGAAGGGAATCGTGGTGGATATTATCGCCCGAAATCTCCCTCCCTCTAGACATAATTCCCCCAAAGCGATGAACCTGCGGAGAAAGCAGGGATATGCCAAATACTGTTGAAGATGAATTCTCAGCGTGTGAAGGAAGAAAACCCATTCGCCAGGTTAGCGGAGTCTAAAAGTATTGTATGCCGAAGCATCTCTTTTGCCTCCTGATGTTGAAATTCCCTGAAATTCCTTGGCCCGAGAAACGATGCTAGAATGCCCGGTGAGTATAATTTAGAAATGAGGCTGAATGGCGTAAACGAAAAATTCTGAGAACTAGTTTCTACTTACGGCATGGTGATTTCTAGACTGAACATCCGCGCCCTCCGAGAGTGAGGTAGGTTGCCGTAAAACCTATCGTAAGTAATATCGAGAGTATATCCAAAAGAAATTCCGATCTAGATGGATTGATATTGATCGTCAGTCAGTTGGTGGTGGCGATTGACTCATCGTGGTTTTTCGAATAGTATGTATCGGGCTATCGAGGGCTGACCGGCGTTTGCCCTCGGAGTGCCACGCTTGAAAGTCTCAGAAATTTGGTTCCTTATCGTCCTGTACTCAGCAAGTTCAAGTAAGAGAAAGAATGACGGTGTCTTCTCCCATGGATGAAAGTGAACAGACCCCTCTCCTCTCCCGCGAAAATGTTGATTTTGCTAGTCGTGGAAAATTTCGGAGCGAATTTTGGCTACTTTTCAGGACCACTATTCCTGTGATGGCGGGTAAGTTCGTCTGTCCTTCTGAAAACAAGAGACCTGAACATACACCCTTCTAGCGTACACCTTACAGAACTCAATCCAGACGACCACCATTATTGTAACAGGAAGACTTGGTCCTGATGAATTATCTGCTGCTGCATTCACGATGATGCTTGCAACGGTTACCGGTTCGTAATTTTCGCCAGTGGCGTCCACTGCTGATTCCTCTCTTCAGGCTGGTGTCTGGCACTTGGAGGAACAACTGCATTAGATACCTTGGGTTCACAATCCTTTACCTACTCTGGTCGAAATCCGGCCGCTATTCTACCGCACTTGTATAGGTGTATTATTATTCTTTGGCTTCTCTTAGCTCCCGTTCTTGTCGTCTGGTTCTTTTCTGCCCCGGTTCTGCTCTTTTTAGGCCAGGAGGAACGTTTGAGTTATGACGTTCAAGCATTTTTACGAGTCCTAATATTCGGTGCGCCTGCCTATCTTGGGTTTGAGAGTGTGAAAAAATATCTTCAATGTCAAGGTAAATCAATTACGTCACCTGAGAATATTACTGAATTAAAGTCTGTGGTAAAAGGTATAATGCATGGTTCGACTCTCGTTTTGCTGGTGACATCGCCTTTAAATGGTTTACTCTCTTACCTTTTGGTTCACCGAACACGCCTTGGGTTCATTGGTGCTCCCGTCGCAATTTCAATAACCTATCATCTAGCCTTTCTCTTAATCATCGCATACACTCGATGGGGTCCAGGTCCTCCATCCTCAGAAGATGAGGAAAACTCCGAAGACCCTTCACATTCTCCAACATCATCTGCGACATTAGGTTCCCCAGCGGATCCCGAACCTGAAGATGACCAAATGTTATTTTCATCGAGTAAACATGAGTTGGTCTCTACTTCTCTTTCACTGCCGACCATTCTTGCCCCTCGTCATGTTTGGGGATTCCTTCAGCTTGCTGTCCCGGGGATTCTTATGGTAGCCACTGAATGGTGGGCCTTTGAAATCGTGGCCCTTGCGGCTGGTCGATTGGGTAGATTACCTCTTGCTGCACAAGGTGTTGTTATGACTGCGGATCAAAGTGAGTTTTTGTTAAGTTTTGTTCTGACCCTTTAACATCGATGTCGCGACTAGTTTTGAATACTCTTCCCTTTGGACTCTCTGTATCGGCTTCGGCTCGGATTGGTAACCTTATTGGAGCGCAGAAATCTATGCACGCCCGTCTTTCCGCACATATGGCAGCGTTCTTGAGCGTATGTCTCGGTGCCTTGGTCATGGTTATCCTGTTAATTGTGCGGAATGTAAGCGGTTTAGTAAAACTTTTTTCTTCAAGGCTCATTTGGATCAGTCGTTCGGGTATCTCTTCAGTAACGACCGAGAGGTAGTAAATCTTGTGGCGAGGATTATGCCACTAGTTGCATCGTTTCAAGTAAGTGTAAAGATTTGGTCGATCCCCCTGTTGAATCGTTTGACCAGGTGGCTGATGGACTCGCCAATTCATGTGGTGGTGTTTTGCGTGGACAAGGTCGACAACACCTTGGTGCTGCGTTCAACTTGATCGCGTATTACGTTCTGGCGCTACCTCTTGGAATATCCCTGGCTTTTAAGTTTGGTCAAGGTGATACATTTGATTGCCATAGCTACCCACGAGTTTACACATTTTCTCCGTATAATTCCTTTTAGGTCTCTCCGGATTATGGATCGGACAGGTTGTTGCGCTCTTCCTGGTCGGAATAGGTGAATATATCGCGGTATGGAAGTTCACTAATTGGGAAGAGGAGGTCAGAAGGAGCATTGAACGAGTGACGATGTAGGGAGGTGCCTTACTGTATGTACGGACCAAGGACATTGTCCAGGTACATAATTGATGCTGAATCAAATATGAAGTTGCTTTTCGTTATGCTGGCGCGGAGGACGCAAGGGATATATTAAATCTGGCTGTTAAATCAATGGTTACAACAAGCTGATGTCTAAGCGAGGAAGTTTGTATTCCTAAAATCAATAGATATGTCGCTCCGGCATCAGAACCGGAAACCAAGAGAACGAGGATGCTGAGGTAGCAACAGATGGACTGACACTTGAGGTTTCAACGCTACGGAAAGAGCTACTTAGAGTCTCAGGGAAACGATATACCATAGAATTCAATGACTGACTGATAACTTCCTCTGACCCAGCGACCTTTGGCTTGCGAATTTATATCTACGAGAGTGAGAGAGTTGTAGCCATTTCCCGGCAACGATTAGCGGACGGAAGTGCTGGCTTAGAGTGCCTGTATTTTGAAGTGTGGGAGAAGACAAAGGAGGCATGTTCCGGATCTTCATGTGGTCGATTTGTACTGCGCAGAAACTACTATTCCATAAGTGTACCCAGTAAAAATAAAAGCGCTCTTGTCTAAGCGGGTCTTAATATACCTTTCTCCACATTTTAAATTTTATTGAAGCAAATTCCCTGAAGAATATGCATTTGGAGAAACTAGATTTATTTTATTCAAAGAATTCCCTCGATTCACCTTTCATGCTTTCGGACTAATGTGTCCCATTCACGTATCTCCACCCCTTTACGATAACACCCAGTATCCATATCCAACTAGAATAAATCCATTGTATCGGCCATAACTCCAAGACCAGTATCTTTCCTTTCTATTGTCGCAAAAATCCAAAAATCCGGATATGGCCTGATATAGTTCATGACTTGGATCAGGAGAAAAAAGATGTTTAGATTGTGCTGAAAACGCCGTATACGAAATCTGACAGAAGGAGGAAAAGCCCTGATCAGTCCTGAGGGAGGCTGAATCAGCACCTTCAGGGCGTCAGGTAAAACGGATTTTTGCGACAATATATCAGATCGCTATATTTCCTTTATCTCGAAAACATCCCGATCATATTTTGTCCCAGAGATCTTCCTGAACACCTAAAGTCTACTATTTTAAATTTCCTTTGTTATCTTGGCGAATTATCAACATATCTAATAACCTTTCGGCTCAAACTCGTCGCCGAGACTACCGCAATTGGAACTTGAAGCGCTCGTGTCACAATTTCCTCCACTCCCAGAACAACTGAGATAGGATGTGTGAATTCTAGCCGGTCCTTATCTATGCCCCAACTTCTCAGCCATGATAACGACTCTTGGCGCTGAAATCCATTTAACTGATGATATATGGATCGACCTCCAGTGTTTAGCCCGTTTACAATAGATCTTGCACCCATTTGTGCTTCAAGTAGATCTTTAAGGACAGATTTTCCCCTGTCTTGGCATATATGAATTTCTCCGGGTTTTGACCCTGCTTGAAACTGTTTATTTTGAGGCGATTTCTTCCCCTGATGAAATATCCGTGGGCCTATATCTAAGCTGGTGAGTGCTTCCCACGTATCGAGCTTTCCTTCTCTCCCAACGATGGCTACAGCTGTAAAGGATCAAACTACTCATGCAGTCATTCCCGTCAACGGGAACGTTAGCGATGACGAACTCCTTGCCCATCTAGGATACAAGAGTGAATTTAGGCGAGAATTTTCTGTAAGTTTTCTTAGGACTCGCTTCCCTATATCTCTGATCATATGTCATTATTACAAGCTGACAGAGACAGTTTGTTTCGCCTTCAGTATTATGGGCGTGATTGCTTCTGTGTCTTCAACTCTGTCTTTCGGATTGGTATCTGGTGCGTAGGTCTTTTCTTAAAGTGGCCCTTAATTCATCGAATTTTCAGGAGGTCATGTTGGAATGGTTTGGGGATGGTTCGTTCCGTCCGTATTCGTTATGACGATTGCGAGCTCTTTAGCTGAGCTATCATCGTCCATGCCGTAGGAATTTTCTTTCCTTCGCTGAATCAAGCTTAGGTTGATGGTAATATTTGTAGTACGAGTGCAGGGTTATACTACTTTTCTGCCAAAATGGCCCCAGAGCGCTGGGCTCCCTTTGCAAGCTGGTTTACAGGCTGGGCCAATATTACAGGCCAGGTTACTCTTGTCTGCTCAATTGACTTTACTTGGTGAGAATTCTTCCTTTTATAGTTCACCGCTGATGGATCTTATGAGCTTTCATGTTGCTGTTATAATATTTCAGTGCACAGATGATCACGACAGCTATCGCGGTTTCTACGGATGGAGCCGTTAATCTGGGAGCCGGGCCAACTTTTGGTATTCTGTTGGCCATTCTATTCCTCCATGGTATTGTCTGTAGTGCGGCGACACAAATCCTCGCCAGGCTTAATTTATTCTATGTTATTGTCAACGGTATGAAATTTCTTCTTACAAGGGTACATGGTTTTCTGACGCTTTTAACTGTATTAAGTTGGCACCAGTGTCGCCGCCATCATTGCCTTATTGGTCTGCGCAGGGGATAATAAGGTATCCACCAAAGATGCCTGGACTTTGTTCGAAAATAATTCAGGGTGGACAAATAGTATGTTTTATCCCTCTTCCCCTAGAATTGTTTTTTTTTTATAATCGCTTTCAGATGGATGGGCTTTCCTTTTGGCGTTTACAGCGCCGATGTGGACCTTAACAGGGTGTGCGTAACATGCATGGCTCTTCAGGAGTTATCGACTAATTTGTGCTCTCGCTGCAGACGACTCCGCCGCCCATATCTCAGAAGAAACCGCGGGGGCCGCAAGAGCCGCTCCAATCGCTATCCTGGTGGGAGTTGGAGGAACTGCGTCGCTTGGTGAATTGCAATCAACGTACCATATGCTCTTTAATTAACAATCATTTGAAATCGCTTCCCCCTCCTCCTCCTTCCCTGCATTCTCCTCCTTTGATCATTCAACTTAAAAAAATTATGAATAGGTTGGCTCATCCTCATTGCCGCATCATATGCTCTGGTATCCGTCCCCGATCTCCTGGGATCAAGTCTCGCTCTCCCAATGGGGCAACTCTTCCTTGATGTCCTCGGCAAGAGAGGAATGTTGGCAATTTGGAGTTTCATTATTGTAGTTCAGGTAAGAAGATAAAAGGGCTCTATTCTCCACGCTTAGCCTTCATTACCAGTTTGTTACTGGTGCTGCCCAAGGTGTAGACGCTTCTAGAGTCGTCTATGCATTTGCAAGAGACCATGCTCTTCCAGGTTCTGAACACTGGCGTCAGATCAGTCCATATACTCAGACTCCCGTAAAGGCTGTCTGGCTCGTCATGGTAGGCTCTGTATAATTCGGCACATTGAAATCGCATTTAATGTACGGTCTTTGTTTAGGCCCTGTCCGGTATTTGTGGTGTTCTCGGATTCTCAGAGGCAGCACTTAGCTCCCTCGCTGGGTATGGCTTGTCTCCCTCTCCTAAATTAATAGTCCCACTGACTTTGTGTTATTAGAGCCGCTGTCATTGGACTCTACCTCTCATATGTGGCTCCAGTTTTCTTGCGAATCACATCCGGGCGAGATAAATTCGTTCCAGGACCATTTTCCCTAGGCAGATGGGCAGTACCTATTGGTAGCATAGCTTGTGCTTGGGTAGCTTTCATCACTGTTCTATTGCTCTTCCCTCCAGCAACCAACCCAAGTCCACAAGATATGAGTAAGCAGAGTTGTTCTTTTCATAAATATTATTAAGCCCACCTCCCCATTTAGATTACGCCGTTGTAATTATAGGAGGAGTCTTCGTGTTCGCAGGTGGATGGTGGGCTGTAAGTGCACACAAATGGTTTAAGGGTCCGGTCAGAACGGTGGAATCTCCAACGATGACAATTGTCAGTGGAGAATCTGAAATGGATGAGAAAGAGAAACGGTAGGCGTGGAACCTAACTGTGCCTCTCATGATATTATGTACGAAGACTGACGGGTAAATGTATAAAGAAGTTTCACTTACTTCGACTGACATGGATTGACACAACTCCCCGAATAGCAAGACGATTTCTGTATCAAACGAACCTCGAATAGTCATGGATATCCTTATATAAAATTGAGATCATTCAAAGTATAAATGGATCTTGGAAGATGTATATCATAAATAAAACTCATGCAGCAGTTGATTCACAACAGATTACTTCGTTAAAAGGGCATAAATGTTATTCCAGTATTTAAATACATTTACCATAGCCCCCATTTTCATAGAATGCATTCATGCGCTTCAAGATCTTGTCAAGAGCAGTCAGCCATTTATCGAGCTCCTCGTTGACTTTCGCTTCGTCAGATCCGAGCTTGGCGTAGAAGTCCTTGCGGTACGGGCATGCTTTCATAGCAAGCTATAAAAGTTCATCGACTCAGAATAATCCACGAAAATCAACAAGCTTTCAACACGTACCGCAAAGACGGGTTTGACAACGAAGCTGTGATATTTCTTCAAACTGGCATCGTATGACTTGTTGAAGGAGGCGCTGAGCTCTTCGTCCTTGTTAGCATGAGAGTATTGAAGGGCGATACACGTGAAGTTCAATCCACTAAAAGAATGCCAAATAAAGTTATGAGTAAAAAACGATCTTGATGGAGAGTGTAAAGCACATACCGCAATAGCCACATTAGACCCTCCGTCGCGGTGTTCTTCTTCTCCGCCTTCTCAGCAACTATCAGATGTTCTAATGTATCGGATTGAGCTGTGGCAGCATCATACCGTGTGCGAGTTTTCTGTACGAGACAAGAGAATCAGATCACCTGACCATAGTCAGCGAAAAGGCCTCCATACGGTGATGTTGCCCCTCAAGTCGTTCTGAACGACTGAGAAAGCTTTCGATCCAAGGAGATCTAAAGATCGGAGGGATAATTAGCAACAGTATTACTTAGAATAGAGGGAATTGACATACCAAAGAGACCAACAAGACCTTCACAAGCATCCAGAAAGGCTACGGTGTCAACACCAGCGTCAGTGACCGGCACGTCAACGAAGCTCTACGAAGATGCAATGAATTTAAGAGCAAATATAGAGATTATTAAATCATTCACCTTCTTAACAGTATCGAAATAAGTGGTCATGATGGTTTAAAGAGGAGACACTTGAGATGGGATCGAGGTATTTATGGAGCCAAGGTGTGAGGCATTGTTGACCCGTGTGGGCGCATCTTTATGCTTGGTAACTGAGGCGGTGCCCAGGTTATTCTGATAGATAGCTAAATTCTGGGAGACAGTTAAAAAATTCTACAAGGTCGACAAGTACGATATGGCATGAAATGGTAGTCCACGGATTTAAAATGGGGGTATCAAGTCATGAAAGCTGCACTCAGTAAAAACCATTTGTCTGTGATGATATCTCTAAATTCTGGATGGGAAGCGCACAACAGAAAGAGGTTCCGAACGCGATCCTCGAGTCTTTCGCCTGGACTTTTTCTGAATGGCATCCCCTTGAGAAGATGGAGGGCCAGCCATCGTAGGAGGAGGCGCAAATTTCGCTCGAATTGCTTCATATTTTTCAATCGTTTGAACAGGGATATTCGATGAGACGGTGATCGGATATAGTTGCTGGCATCGCTCGCAAAAATAAGTAGGACGTTCCCATACCTCTTCAGGGATATTCTGTAATGCAATTCAATGGACCCGGTAAGAGAAAGCGAAACAGATGTAACTCACATCATGGTTCTGATTAGCCAGCGCTGATTCGATTATGGTCATCATTCTAAGTCGGCTTGCCATTCCCGTCGAACCTGGCTTGATTCCAGTAACGCCTCGTTGAAGTAATGTATCAGGGTCGAATGAAACAATTTGGGACCACGGTATTCCTAGAAAAGCCCTTGCACGATTGCCAGTTTTGAGACTCTTGTCCTTGCCCAGTAAACACCGAATACACTTTTTCATATCTTCGAGGGACATGGGAGGACGAATATACCGACCGATAGGGCTTTGAAGAAGAGCGGCGTTGATCCCTTCAGGAGGAATAATCGATGTCTGAAAATCGAGAGCGGTTTTCTGGTTGGCATCTAGAAGAGACTCTGGTTGTAAGACACAACAATTGACCGAGATAACATCCGTAGAGTTTTCGGGGGTGCTGAGAGTACCAGAAAAGGGGTTTTTGCAAGTATCTTCCGAGGAGGTAGTTGAGAGCGTGAAAGGATCATCAGGAATATAAGTGAATGCAGGAGGCAAAGGTGCCGATAAAGAGAGCGGCTGATTCGTCATATCAAGCAGAGCTGGAGACAAAATCTTTAACTTGGGCTGCAGTGGGACTTCATTACTGTTCGGGGAGAGTGTGGGTAGAGGCTTTTTTTCGGGAAGAAAGTCGGCGACTGCATGCGAGGCACCCTTCTTTGCTAGACATTTCGAGGGAGACCTGGTTTTATCTCGCAACTCCGCATTCTTGTGCCTTTCGCAACGAATATCGAATAGAGAAGCACGCAGCGCAGAGAGTGCTTCCTCGGTAGATTTCTTCTCTATCCCTGCCGCGACCCGAGACTGCGTGAGATTGGCAGACAGCATAGACATATGGTTCTGCTCTTCTAAAATGCGGTGACGTAGACTATCTCGTTCGAAAAGAAGGTGTCGTATGACGTCCTGCGTAGCCACGTCAAGTTTGGGAAAGGAATTCGGCGAATGGGCGTCGGTGGGAATGATATTGTCAAAACAAGATACGGTGCTTAAATGAGCGATAGAATTGGACGTGTCAATTGTAAAAGGTGTGCTAAACCCAGTTGCTTTGTTGGCCTAGAAAAAAATCGTCAGGAACAAGTCGAGTATGAGGAAGACGAGGTTACGTGAATGACAGAACTGTTGAGACCATCTCTGTAACAGAATAGTAAGGTTTGTTGTCAAGTTTGTACTAGTGAATCAAAAGTGAACAAACCCAAATACCCTCTTCTCTGGCGTTGTAGACACCTTCTGGGTGATCACCTTGTTCAAGAGCATCTCGCGAAGAAGCGTATCACATTCTCGTTTAACACACTCCCTTTCAAAATCACGCCTTGTCTGAAAGTCGATGATGAAACAGGTAGAAAGTGGGATGGTCGACATGAGGGAACCTATCTCCAAGAATTGAAGGTTGGGCAGTGGGGTCGCGGGTGAAAAAGACCGTGAGGATGGAAAGAGAACAAGCTGAATCCAAGTTTGAAATTTCACAAATTATGATGCCCGGAATGCAGAAAGGAAATGCCAACGATGGTGGTGACCGTGGAGAAGGTAAGTTGTGGACGTGACTGGAAGATGACCAAGCAAACGCCCACATAAACAAACAGCTTGGAGAACTGGGATTTAAAAATACAAGTAACTGTCCATATGATACGTACATATACTGATAAAATCAGCTGCTTATTACAACGGAAGATCTCGATTCAATTCCTATATACTAGTAAATCAGCGATACGTCCGCTTCTCGTGTTTCCATCGGGTCCGTAGTGCCTCTTCGTCAGCTGCATGTTTTACGTAGTGACGAATCATAGTAGAGAGGTCCTTTCGTAAGTGAAAATATTCTCCACAAAACTGGCAGTAAAACTTCACTTATAATGACCCACATCTTCCAGCAAAAACCAAATGGCGAACAAGGTTGGATTTCCCTTTGTGGGGAATGATTCCGAGCATCGGGTGTGCGTCAAGGGATTTAGACGCATTCTTCTTCCGGTTTTACTAGTTATGCAATTCCGTATCATAAACCAGAATAAGCTTCTCTTGTTTGAGACTCTGATCTTGTTTATCCAGCAGGTCAGCCACGGGATATGCAAAGGTAATCCGGAGCTTTGGCTTCTACTGATAGACTAGTAATATGGTATTTAAGATGACTGACTACTCGCCGAACTGGGCATATACGTTGAAGAAATGTATGAGCCTTTCGGAGAGAAGATTAGGATACTTCCACAAATGCATATTAGGCCTCGACTAACTGGATTCTGTATTTTCGGGTGCCTCCGCATCGCCAACCGGAGACGTTGGAGGTTTAGAATGTGTTGGCATCTCCGATGCCATATGAGACGGGCTAGTATCTGTGGGAAACGTGAGGAGAGAATGTCCTATTGTGCCTAATGGTTGATGAGAGGATGATCCAGAAACAACAGAAGTATCAGGCGAAGATTTTGAATTATCCAGTATAGTATCAAGGAGAGTTTCGGAATCCGCAATAATGATCAATGCCAAATACTATATAAACCTTTGGATCTCTGGCCCTCGTTGCCATATGATCCTGCGCATCAGGAGGCCCATAAAACTCGTACTCAGTCAAGGAGTTATTCCTTCCGTACATGCTAAACCTTAAGATCAGTAGGGGACAGGGAAACGTTTTGATCCAGTACTTGCCGAAGATTGGGGTCTACATCGTTCCGTTCGCATTTAAAGGATCTCTGATTATTAAACTGATTTGCGGTCAGAGGTCAACTCTGGGAGCATACGAATTATTCTTACACTAGTAGTCGTCACAGGGGATACCTCAACAAGTGTGGATGTTTCTCTGCTGCTGGCTCCATGGACGAGATGACGGACTGGGGTGGGATCAGTCTCAAAGAGATCTTCGACTAATATGTATTATTGGACAATGTATCCTATCACAGAAATGTTTGATATTTCAGCTTTATTCCCAAATAATCCAGAGGAAGGTGACGCCATCCCTTGGTTCTGATAGAGCTCGTTTTGTCTTGACAATGGTTGGAGAACTATATAAGCTGTTGTAAAGAGAGGGATAAAAGGAGGAGTAATAAATGTCTGGATTGAAGAATTTCGAAGTACTCACACTAAATAGTGGGTATAGACAAAGGAACTACTACAGCCGCAGGCCTTGTTTTAAGAACTATCACGTCCTTGAACCAGCTGGATCGGATCCAACATCAGAAGTACAAGTGTCAAAATTTCTTCTTTCAGCCACATTATCAGTATGAGAAGAGGGAGTTCAATCCTGTTGGGAGAGTTGCCATCAATGGCCAGGAAATCGACGTGTTCAACCCGAAGCAATACTGCACTGCACCCAAGTCTCTCGTTCTCGTCACTCTCGGAAGGTTTTGGAGCAACGAGGGTTTCCTTGGTAACGAAACAAGGTCAATTGTGTATATCATTTTGAGGAATCCCAAACGCATACTTGCCGAATTGTGGCGCGCGACGATGTAGCTTTACAAATATGCACATCTTCATCACACAAATAAAACGATGTACATAATGCTGTTAGCCTGCTTCATTAATCGTTTCATCCTAAACTTTGACAGGAAAGCAATTACGCATGAAGAATGAAAGGGGACTCGCAAGCATGAAAGGGAGCTCGGAATCAGTTATCGGGTGACGTTCTAAGTTTGAATATCCATATAGTGAAGGTCCCATCTTTATTCATGCCAACAACCTTCAAATTTAACAAGAGGCAAGAGGCAAGGCAAGAAAAACAATACAGAGCAGACAGCATCGTCGTCTACCGTTGTCCACTGGCGCATACTCGAGTCCCATCATCCTTCGCATCACCCAGCCTGCCCCTTGTTGTTTGTCTTTCGGCTATTTGGTACTCTCCTATCTCCTGGAATTATAATACCAAACATTCTCTAGATGAAGTAAAAGAGGGTACTTGTGGTAGCTACACAGGTATCACCCCTAGCAAACGTTGAGACACAGATTTATTACATGTAAACTCTCCCTAATAAACTAGTTTAAGAGCCGTCTGGAGTCTTGTTCCAATAAATTGGATGGGCTTCATGCTATTCAGATCAAGATTGTTTCGGAGAAATTGCCCAGGAATAATCGATAAGTGCTTTACGACTCCGGATTATTGGACGGCGGTAGTGACGGATTCGGCGGCGGTGGGTTTAGGTAACCTTTGATGACCTTCTGAGCTTCAGCAAATTTCTCCGACCCTCCCCTACGCCATCTTTTTGAGAATCTACGTAAAGACATAACTATCCTCGGTACTTGTGATATCATGGTACTATATTCCCCTAAACTTATTCATTAATGGGGCTTGTCTGTCTCTAGGATATTTTCTAGGAAGATATGTATCTTCTCTCCTATAAAGTCGCAGGGGTATGAATCAACTAAGTAAGATGCAATAAGACTTGAATTCGGTAGGTGTGTGCGGGCATTATATCTTACTGATTTAGGCATTCATATCGAGTCCAAGGTCAAATCGGAAGAAAGCGGAATGTTCAATAAGAGTATCCGTTGAAGAATTGACCTAAGAAGAATGCCTTGGGCCCAATCTGAACGAAGTTGGTCTGAACCTCTGAGGGTTTTACGGTGTATCCTGGTGTTGGATATGCATGGATGATTGACTGTAGCTTATAGAAAGTTAACCTAAGTATATGCGTATTTTCGCTAAAAGCGCTTTCATGAACGTCCGTGTGCCGGACCTCCGGCAGTTTAGCCTGTTCCGATCGCTATGTTATCTCTCTCTCACTCACTACGGTGCACCTGGATCCCTCCGTTTCATCATCAAGAGCTCAATTATAGTCAAAAGTGTTGAAATAAGCGTCGCAAATCGAATAAAATAGAGAAAAATAAGATTTGTATCGTTTGACCTTGGTGACCTCGTGAGGCAAACGGATAGTGTACATACATCGAATGTAAACTTATACTGCTTGAATGAAATAAAAGAGAAATGAAAACAAAATGAGCGGAAATTTCACCAGGAATGAACTGTCCCGTGCAGTGAAACTGCGCGCGGCTGTGTGCTTGGAGTCACAGACATTGCGTGCGCTCACTTTAATATTCCAACAAAAAGGTTAGGTTTTGTCCGCAGATTCATTTGTCTTGCTGAAGTAAGGGCTTTTAGTAACTGTTTCGGTCACCGATTCCAACTTCAAAGGTGACAGACATCAATGCCATAGTGCAACAGGTGGAACATTCAGGCTATTATATTCCCTCCTTCCTGATGGTCCGAAACCATCAGAAGGAAGGATTTGGATTTGAAATAATACCAAGATGCCACTGTGCTCTTCGAAATGCGGCACATAGTATTTTTCTCCTAGACAACGCGTATATCTTGAAGCTGTATTTTATAGCCTGCGATGTGGACACTGTGGTTGAGCCGTTCCATGCAGGTCTTGACGATCTTCCAGCACTATTTACACAGTCCCTGGGTTGTCCACGAACGCCCATTACGAGCGACTCAACTAAATATATTACTATCTATCTGTTTGGATCGAACCGCATTTTGGTGATTCCGTACCTCTCCCATCAGACTTTACGGTCGCCATTGGACGGGCATACGAGTCCTTGAAGGACAGGCTCGTCACTGACCTCGGGCATTCTATTTTCTGCTGGGCGCAGGATGGACTCAAGCTTTACGGGAATACAAGTACGAATACATCATGAATAATCCAGCTAGTCTGGAATCCTTTACGACAGACATGTTGCGTACGGAATATGACAATGTCGTAGATATTGCGAAAAGACACCTAAATACTTTGGACCCTACTCCGGTGAGTCCTCATATACATACCATTTCATCATTAGCATTCGTCGCGGAACGTGCTCGTTATATTGTCAGTGCTCAAGTTGTGCTTGTCCTGAAATATTGTATTCTGTCGAGGCTTGGCCCCTGGGTGCCATTCCGCGTGGTAGCAGAATCACAAAATGTCATCAAAGCGCATTCAATTCTGTCCTTACTCTTCTGCTTCGGCGTTTCGGTCAGTTTCTTCCGTCTCGTGAACCTAAGACTCGGGCTTGACCCACTGGAATAATAGTGGTCAATGAAAATACACATATTATTAAGAATAATGGAAGCAGAGGCATCGAATCCAGTGGGATAAATTTATGGTAATGAAAAATAACACATGGTATTGGCAATGAGAGTCACTCCTAAAGATCACGCCGCAGACGGGGACAAAGCGCCTTCACATGTCGAAGTAACGCATCCTTTCGACCAAATCCTGTGGAACAAAGCTCGCAGTGGAAGTTATGCACCCGCTCTCGCCGCACTTTCTTCCCATGTGTGAGGGTCTCCCTTTCGTGACGTTCGAGATCGGATGGACGACTGAACCGTTGTTTGCACAGGTCACAATATGTGCCTTTACACCCCGGCTTCTGGGATGTAGAAGGAGAAGATATGGAAGCTGCCGGTAAGAATGGAATTGGCAGAGGTGTGGCGGGTAGAGTGACTAAGGACGTGGGCCGTGGTCTCTTCATCCTTCGAGGGGGTTCCGCATGTGGAACATATTCTTCGTCATCATCGTCATGTCTTCGCTTCCTATTTCCTGTCTCCATGGATGGCATTTTTATTGCCTTCGTATGACGTGGTTTCAACGCTGGGAGACTAACTTTGCAAGAGGAAGACGAGTTAGAATGAGCCTTGTGGG
>Ga0157379_10001038_pt1 | contig 22529 bp, 20 predicted proteins | sample S25metaG_FD_121802 | JGI IMG/M metagenome (GOLD analysis project Ga0157379, IMG submission 121802) | Switchgrass rhizosphere microbial communities from Kellogg Biological Station, Michigan, USA - S2-5 metaG | ecosystem: Host-associated > Plants > Roots > Rhizosphere > Soil | place: USA... | reverse complement strand
CGGCATGTAGCCGCGCGCGCCGAGCGGCGGCACGCCGTACTCGCGGTAGCCCTCATGGTCCGGAATCGCGCTCGGCGACATGCCCCAGACGGGGTAGTGGAGCGTCCCGGTCGCGTAGCGGCGTTGGACGTCGGCGTGGAGGACGTCGTTCGGGCCGAGACTGCGCGGCGCGAGGCGCGCCTCGTCGAGCACGAGCGCCGGCATGAGCGCCTCGAACATGCTGCCCCCCCACGAGGGCACGAAGGTCGCGCCCTCCCAGGTGTAGTGCCCGTTCACGACGGTGTGGCCGCGGATCCGGCGCCGCGCGACGTCGACCGGCGTGCCGGTTTGACCGACACACGAGGCCGGATAGGTGCGGATCATGGCGAACCAGGCGTCCTCCGGCATGTCGCCCTTGCCGATCGCCAGGAGCGCGCCGAGCCGCGCCTCGGTGTAGAGCACGCCGTAATCGTAGCGCGAGGGCGCATGGCGATGGACGAAGTAGCCGTGGGAGATCGCGCGCCGCTTGCGGTCGTAGAAGAGGTCGTAGCGCATGCGGTCGATGAGCGTCGTGCAGCGCGCCGCGAGCTCCGGGAACGTCGTGCGCGTCGCGATCAGCCCCGCCGTGAGCCACGAGGTATCGACGAACGACAGGAAGTTGCTCGAGCGCTCGAGCGACGTGGTGTCGTAGTAGTTGAAGAAGAGGCCGCGATAGGTTTCGAGGCCGTCGAGCGTGGCGAGGAGCCGGGCGACCATGGCCCGGGCGTCGTCGGGGGTCACGAGTCCGAGATCGCTCGCGGCGGCGATGGCGAGCAGGCGCAGGCCGACGTTGGTGATGTTGGTGTAGTCGCCGACGTCGGGACCGTCGCGCCCGTTGCCGTCGAGGCGCACGTGATCGACGGGCAGCCCGCTCTCGCGGTCGGCGAGCGCGACCAGGCCGCGCCAGGTGTCGGCGGCGACACGCTCGAGGAAGGCACGATCGTCGCGCGGCAAGCTCCGTCCGTCGACGATCGTGCCCGCCGGCACGCCCGCCAGGCGGGCGCGGACGAACGGGCGCGCCGCCTCCTTGCCGCCGTGGCTCTCCTCCCAGGCGCGCTTGCGCGGCAGGTCGACGGGGTCGTCCTCGGTGGTGAGCGCGCTCACCGCCGGACGCATGCGGCTCGTGAACGGACACACCGGCTCGGGCGACGTGCCGCGGCCGAGCGACCGCCACACCGCACCCTCCGGCGCGCGGCATCCGGTCGTCGCGACGACGAGCACGACCACCCCCGCGAGCCCAATCCAGCAGCACCGCCGCACCAGCGCCTACTACGCCAGAACCGCGCGCACTGCACGCGCTCGGGGCCGGCGCCGCCGGCCGCCCTCCCTTGACCATCCCCCACACGGCACAGCATAGCTGCCGCATGGCGCGAACCTTCCCGCGAGGATTCGTCTGGGGCACGGCGACGGCCGCGCATCAGGTCGAGGGCGGAAACTGGAACAACGACTGGTGGGCCTGGGAGCACACGCCGGGCTCGCCCTGTCAGGAGCCGAGCGGCGACGCCTGCGATCACTACCACCGCTATCGCGACGACCTCGATCTGCTGGCGCGCCTCGGCTTCGGCGCGTACCGCTTCTCGCTCGAGTGGAGCCGGATCGAGCCCGAGGACGGCGAGATCTCCATCGCCGCGCTCGATCACTACCGCCGCATGTGCGCCGCCTGCCACGAGCGCGGCATCGTGCCGATCGTCACCTTCCATCACTTCACCACCCCGCGCTGGGTGGCAGCGCGCGGCGGCTGGGCCGAGCCCGGCACGGCCGAGCGCTTCGCGCGCTTCTGCGGACGGGCGGCGACACACCTCGGCGACCTGATCGGGCGCGTGTGCACCCTCAACGAGCCGAACATCGTCGCCGAGTTCGGCTACCGCTGGGGGCTCTTCCCCCCGGGCCGCCGCGACGCGGCCGAGCGCAGCCGGGTGAACGCGATCTTCCTCGACGCCCACCGGCGCGCGGCCGCGGCCATCCGCGACGCGGGCGTGCGGGCGCCGATCGGCCTCACCCTGGCGTTGCAGGACTGGCAGGCCGTCGACGGCGGCGAGGCCGTTCGCGATCGCGAGCGGCACGACATGGAGGACGTGTATCTCGAGGCGCTGCGCGGCGACGACTTCCTCGGCGTCCAGACCTACTCCCGCGTCCGCTACGGGCCGGACGGCCTGCGGGCGCCGGAGCCGGGCGTACCGCTGACCCAGATGGGCTACGAGTTCTGGCCCGAGGCGCTCGAGGCGTGCATCCGCCGCGCCGCCGCGCTCACCGGTCTCCCGATCCTGGTGACCGAAAACGGCATCGGCACCGCGGAGGATACGGAGCGCGTCGCGTACGTGCGCCGCGCCCTGCAAGGCGTGCTCGCGTGTCTCGCGGACGGGCTGCCGGTGCAGGGCTACGTCTACTGGAGCCTGCTCGACAACTTCGAGTGGGCGCTCGGCTACCGGCCGACGTTCGGGCTCGTCGCCGTCGATCGCGCGACGCAGGCGCGACATCCGAAGCCGAGCGCCGTGTGGCTCGGCGGAATCGCCCGCGCCAACGCGCTCGACGATCCGTGAGCGACGAGGCGTCGGGTCACCGCCCGTGGAAGGTCGCCGCGCGCTTCGCCACGAAGGCCTGGACGGCGTGCGCGAAGTCCTCGGTGTGCGCGCTCGCCGCGATCGCCTGCGCCTCGAGCTCCATCTGCGTCTCCAACGTCTCGCCGGTCGAGTCCTGGAAGAGGCGCTTGGCACGCCCGAAGGCGAGCGTCGGCCCCGCGGCCAGCTCGCGCGCCAGCGCCGTGAGGGCGCCGGCCAACTCGGCGTCGGGATGGACGCGCGTCACGAGACCCCACTCGAGAGCCTCGGCGGCCGAGAGCACGCGATTGGTGAAGTGCAGCTCGGTCGCGCGCCGCAGGCCGACCAGACGCGGCAGGAAGTACGTCGACGAGACGTCGGGCGAGGCGGCGATGCCGGCGTACGCCATCGTGAAGCGCGCCGACGTCGCGGCGACGACGAGGTCGCCCGCGAGCGCGAGGCCCATGCCGCCGCCGGCGGCGACGCCGTTGATGCCCATGACGACCGGCTTCGCGGCACGGCAGAGCCGCGAGACGGCGCCGTGCAGATAGGTCGTCAGCTCCTTGATGTAGAGCGCGGCCCGCGGCCCCGCCGCGGCGAACTCCTTCACGTCGCCGCCGGCGCAGAAGGCGGTGCCCGCGCCGGTGATCGCCACGCAGCGCACCGCCGCGTCCTCGTCCGCTTCCAGGACCGCGGCGAAGAGCTCGCGTGCCAGGGCCAGGTTCAGCGCGTTGTACGCGCGTGGGCGATTGAGCGTGATCGTCGCCACACCGTCCGTCACCTCGAAGCCGATCGTCTCGTACGCCATGCGGGTCCTCCTTCGGATGGCCGACCTTCTAGCACGCACGCCGCGTGGAGATCGCCCGCATGAACGACGGCACGCCGCCGCCCGAGGCCGAGTGGCTGGAGGCCGACGGTCTCGGCGGCTTCGCGAGCGGCACCGTCGGCCTGGCCCGAAGCCGGCGCTACCACGCGCTGCTGCTCACCGCGACCCGCCCACCGACCGGCCGCGTCGTCCTGGTGAACGGTGCTGAGGTCTGGCTCGACCGTCCCTCGGGTCCGGTCGCGCTCTCGACGCAGCGCTACGCTCCCGGCGTCCTGCACCCCGATGGCGCGACGCGGATCGTTCGCTTCACGCCCGACCCGTGGCCGCAGTGGACCTTCGCGCTTCCCGGCGGCGGCACGATCGAGCACGGCCTGTTCGTCCAGCCCGGCCGCGCGGCCGTGACGCTCTACTGGCGTTGCCGCGGCGCCGACGGTGGCGCGCTGCACGTGCGCCCACTCCTCTCGGGACGCGACTACCACGCGTTGCACCACGAGAATCCCGCGTTCCGCTTCGAGGCGGAGCGCGACGGCGACCAGGTCGTCTGGCGTCCCTACCCCGGCCTGCCCGCGATCGTCGCCGGCGGCAACGGCACCTACGCGCACGAGCCGCAGTGGTACCGGAATTTCCTCTACGTCGAGGAGCGGGCGCGCGGCCTCGACGACGCCGAGGATCTCGCCTCGCCCGGCGTCTTCCGCTTCCCGCTCTCGCCCGAGGGTGCGGCGGTCCTCACGCTGGCCGCCGAGGGCCACGCAGCCGACGAGGCCTTCGATCTGCGCCGCGCCGCCGAGGAGGTGCGGCGGTCGCGCTTCGCTTCGCGCCTCGTGCGCGCCGCCGACACGTATATCGTCCGCCGGGGCACCGGCCGCACCGTCATCGCCGGCTATCCGTGGTTCACCGACTGGGGTCGCGACACGTTCATCGCGCTGCGCGGCCTGTGCACGGCGACCGGACGCCACGACGATGCCGTGGCGATCCTCCTCGAATGGGCGGCGGCAGTGTCGGAGGGCATGCTGCCCAACCGCTTCCCCGACGGCGGCGACGCGCCCGAGTTCAATGCGGTCGACGCGTCGCTGTGGTTCGTCGTCGCGGCGCACGAGCTGCTGTCGTTGGCGGTTCGCGGCGTTGCCCCGGTGGGCGCGGCGCAGCGCGCCGCCCTGGAGACGGCGATCGACGCCATCGTCGGCGGCTACGCCCGCGGCACCCGGCATCGCATCCGCCTCGACGGCGACGGTCTGCTCGCCGCCGGCGAGCCCGGCGTGCAGCTGACCTGGATGGACGCGAAGATCGGCGACTGGGTGGTGACGCCGCGCATCGGCAAGCCCGTCGACGCGCAGGCGCTGTGGCTGAACGCGCTCCGCATCGCCGGCGCCCGCACCCCGGCGTGGAACGACGTCTACACGCGCGGGCGCGCCGCGTTCGAGGCGCGCTTCTGGAACGAGGCGCGCGGCTACCTCGCCGACGTGGTCGACGTCGATCACGTCGCCGGCACGGCCGATCTCTCCTGCCGTCCGAATCAAATCCTCGCCGTCGGCGGCCTGCCCTTTCCGCTCCTCGATGGCAGCCGCGCGCGGCGCGTGGTCGACACGGTCGAGGCGCGTCTGCTCACGCCGATGGGCCTGCGCTCGCTGGCGCCCGGCGAGCCAGGCTACGCGCCGCGGTACGCCGGTCCGCCACGCGAGCGGGACGCCGCCTACCACCAGGGCACCGTCTGGCCCTGGCTGATCGGCCCGTTCATCGAGGCCTGGGTGAACGTGCGCGGTGGATCGGCGGAGGCCCGGCGCGAGGCAGGCGCACGCTTCCTCGGTCCGCTCCTCGCCTACGCCAACGACGTCGGCTTCGGCCACCTGCCGGAGGTCGCCGACGGCGACGCGCCGCACCGTCCAGGCGGCTGCCCGGCGCAAGCCTGGTCGCTCGGCGAGGTGCTGCGCCTGGATCGCCTGCTCAGAGAGTGAGCGGCGGCGCCGGATCGCGGACGAACGACGCGCCGAGCGCGACCAGACGCTCGGCGATCGCGAAGCGCCGCGGCCGTCCCAGCACGCGCAGGCCGAGCCACAGCGGCACGAACGGCGGAAACCCGCGCAGCGCGCGATGGCGATGCGACGCCATGAAGCGCAGCTGGCGTGTGACGTAGGGGTCGTCGGCGTCGAGACGCCACGTGCGGCGAAAGTGATCGAGACCGCGCTCGCAACGCTGCCGGCTCCAGCGCCAGAGGAAATACGGTACGTCGTAGGCGCGCAGGCGTCGCGGCCGATCGTAGGTGACGAGCGCCGCCGGCTCGACGAACACGCGCTCGCCGCGCTCACGCGCGGCGAGGCAAAGGTCGATCTGCGACTCGGGGACGCCACAGAAGCGCGCGTCGAGCGGCCCCAGTGCGCGCATCGTCTCCGCGCGCACCAGCATGCAATGAAACTCCGCCTGCTCCGTCGCCGCCCGCGTCAGGGTGGGCCGCAGCTGCGCCAGCGACCGGTACATGGCGCTGTGCTCCTCGATGAAGAGCCGCCGGCCGGCGCGCTCCTCGACGTGCGCGACGCCGCCGACCATGTGCACCTTCGTGTGCATGGGACGATCGATGCAGTAGACCGGACCCACGATGGCGGCGCTCGTCTCCTCGGCGCACGTCAGGAGCGCGTCGAGCCATCCGGGCGCGACCACGACGTCGTTGTCGAGGAACACCACGTAGGGGGTGCGCACGTGGGCGAAGCCGAGGTTCCGGGCGTCGTCCGGCGAGAGGTACTGCGCGGTGCGCAGCAAGGTGAAGCCGTGGCGTTCGGCGCGGCTCCGCAGCGCCCGCGCGACGGAGGCGGGAGAGCCGCCGTCGACGTACACCACCTCGAACGCGCCGGTCGTCGTGGCGTAGAGCGCGTCGATCGTCGCGGCGGCCGCACTGAAGCGCTCGCGCGCGGAGACGACGATCGTCACTCCCGGCCGCGCGGCGGTCATGCGGAGGTCCTCGCCGACGTCTCCGCCGCCGCGAGCGCTCGTCCCAGCGCGAGCCCCCGGTGGATGCATTCGTCGGCGTTGATGTAGTCCCACTCTCCGAGCCGGCCGGCGAGGTGCACGCCGCGCTCCTCGAGCCACCCGCGGATGGCCTGCATGCGGACCGCGCGGTCGAGTGTCGGCACCGGGTAGCCGTGGCGGATCGTGAGGAGGAGCGTCGACCGCACCTCGGCGGGATGCCGCACGACGCCGACGGTCACCAGGTCCGCCACCGCGCGCCGTTCGACGTCGTCGGGCAGCGGCTTGTCGGCCGAGAACGCGATCTCCGAGACCACGGCGTGGCGCGGGCGGGCCCGCAGCGCATCGGTCGAGGTGTGGTTGAGGACGATCTTGTGCGCCAGGATGCGCGGATCCGCGACGTAGATGCGCTGCACCTGCGTCGCGACCGGCCCCTCGACCACGGCGAGCACGAGCGCGAGCGATACCGACTCGAGTGCCGCGGCGCTGGCGCGCACCGCCGCCGGCGCGTCGTCGAGCAGCGCCAGGAGGTCGGCCGGCGGGATCGTGGAGACCAGCCGATCGAACGCGAGCACGCCGCTGCGCGACGTGGCGACCTCGCGCCTGCAGAGATCGATGCGGGTGACCGCGTCGTCAAGCCGCACGTCGCGCACCCGCCGGGCCAGCGCGCGCACGATCTCGACGTAACCGCCCTGCGCCGGATATGCGACACGGGTCTCCTCGGAGAGCGGCTGGCGCGACGGCGCCGGGTCCACGATGAGCCGCGGCGACGGCGCGTCGCCCGCGAGCGTCGCGGGAGTGCGCGTGCCCGGGCCGCCGTTCGATGCTTCCGGCGCGGCCACACGCTCGCCCACCCACCCGGTATCCATGCGCCGCAGATCGCGCGCCCACAGCTTGCGATTGTACGGGAGCATGAAGTGCCTGGCGACTCCGGCGCCGAAGCGGTGCAGCAGATACTCTTCGAAGTGCGGCGCTTGGGCGCTACGCATCGCGCCGGTCTCGCGCAGCCCGCGCGCGCACTCGGCCGCGACCGCGGCGTCGCGCAGCGCCGCGAAGTGGCGCTGGAAGGGATAGTCGATCAACTGGCCGTCGACCCAGCAGCGCGCCTCGCGGCGCTGCGCGCTCATGGGCAACGCGGCGAAGACCAGCTCGCGCACGGCGGGGTGCGGCGTCGTGAACGCGTGCCCGCCGAGGTCGAAGAGCGCGCCGTCCAGCTCGATCGATCCGCAGAGGCCACCGACGTCGGAGCGGCGTTCCAACACGACGGACGGCGCCGCGCCGAGACCGATCGCCGTCGCAATCCCGGTCGGCCCGGCGCCCACGATCACGATCGGCGTCCCGCGCTCCACGCGGGCGTGGTCTCTCACCTCACGGGCAGCGAGGCAAGCGGAGGGGCCGGGCGCGGGCCGGCGCAGCCCGCGATCAGCGGAGCGTCGCCGTGGCGGAGCGCAGGGAGCCGACCGGCCGCTGCGCATCACCTGACGCCGCGAGCCGCACGAGGACGTGATCGAGCGACAGCGGTCCCGCCCCCGCGACGCCGAGCCACACGAGAAGCGTGACGTAGCAGAACTCGACCAGGCCGAAGAGATCGCCCAGCGACGATACGTTCTCGCGCTGCGCCGTCATGATCGCGACGAACATCACGATGACGAGCGGCACGCTCGCCAGGCGGGTGAACAGCCCGAGCAGGATCAACGTCCCGCACACGAGCTCGTTGCCCGAGGCAAAGGGCGCCAGCAGCTCGGGATGCGGAATGCCGAGCTGGCCGAAGTAGTCGATGATGCGGTCGAGGTGGTGGAGCTTTCCCCACCCCGACCAGAGAAAGATCCACCCGACGACGAAACGCGCCAGGGTGGGCGGGAGCCACTGCAGCCGGTCGGCAATGGCGCGGACCAGGCCGCGGATGGCGAGCATGCGGTCGACGACGGTACCCATGAGCGTTCCTTTCGCCTGCGATCGGGTTTGGCCGGATCGATCGTACGCCAGCGCCACGAGGTAGTGCATCCCGAGAAGCGGACGCCGCGCCGTGACGTCGTGCGCCCCTTCGTGGTAGAGCGCGGGGCATGGATCCCGCCACCATCGCCGCCTCGCTCGCCGCCCGTCTCGGTCCTCTGCTCGCCGGTCTCGACGCCTCGGCGCGGCCGGCCTTCCTCGCGTGCCTGGAGCGCACGGCGGGCGAGCGCTACGACGGCTGGGCCGCCGGCGCCGAGACCCCGGCCGATGCCGCCCTGCTGCGCGCCTGCGCCGAGCGCGAGCGGACGATCGCGAGGCGCGTCGAGGAGCAGTTCCCCGTCGACGCGCGGCAGACCGCGGCATACGAGGCGCTGGTGCCCGATGCGAAGCGCACGTACGGGGACGCGTTCACAGGGCTCTCGCGCGCCGAGGCGTTCACCGTGCAGGCGACGCTCGAGCGCGCCGGAGCGGCCGCCTGGCGCAGCTTCGCCGCGGCCGAGAGCGATCCGCGCCGCCGGGCCATCCTGCTCGAGTGCGCGACGCTCGAGGAAGCGAGCGCCGACGTGCTCGACCAGATGCGCGGCGCCTAGCTCCGATCTCCGACGGCGAACGCGCCGGCGGCGCAGCGCGCGGTGATCTCCGCGACGATCGCGTCGGGAGCGCGTTCGCCGGCGTCGACGACGTGCCGGCCGAACGCCTTCGGGTCGCTCAGCTCCGCGTGCATCTTCCGCACGACGTGGGCCCTGCCGTCGCCTTCGCGCGCCCGGACGCGGTCCAGCGCGATCGCGAGCGGCACGGTCAGGATCACGTAGTCGAGGCCGACCGACTCCCGTCGCAGCTCCGCCGCGATCGTCGGCAGGAACCACGGACCGAGGATGCCGTCCACCACGACGTCGTAGCCGCGGATGGCCAGGGCCGCCGCGGCGCGCGTCAGCCCGACGACGATGTCGGCGTTCTGCTCGTGGCCCTCGGGACGGTACGGCGAGACGGGATGCGCGGGAAAGGTCCAGAAGACGTCCGCGGGGATGTGCAGGCCGCGCGGAGACGCCGCCGCGAGGAGCGCGGCGACGGTCGTCTTCCCGCTTCCCGGCGGGCCCGTCAGGATCAGGACCGGCGAGGCCATGTGCCTGTGTAGCGCAGATGTCGGGATGCAGGCCATTGTCCGGCGGCGCGAGCAGGCCATCACCGCGTTCCGTCAATCCGCGCCGTCGCGTATCGTACGCCATGGCCCGCCTCGATCCCGTTCCTCCCGGCGCGCGTCGCTGGACGACGCGTGCGTGGCTCTGGCTTCTGCGCCGCACGTTCGGCCGCGAGCTGCGGCCATATCCCGTCCTGGCGCATGCACCGAAGGTGGTCGGCAATCTCCTGCTGATGAACGTGCTGTTCGAGACGGGCGACTGGACGCTGCCGCTCGAGCTGCGGAAGCTCGTCCATCTGCGGGTCGCGACCACGATCGGCTGCGACTTCTGCAAGGACATCCTCGCCGCGGGCAGCCGCAAGCACGGCGCGGGCGACAAGGTCGACCAGGTCGAGCGCTACGCGACGTCGCCCGCCTTCAGCGAGCGCGAGCGCGTGGCGCTCGACTATGCCGAGATGGTCACCCTCTCGCCGACCGACATCTCGGACGCGCAGTTCGCCGAGCTGCGCCGCTGGTTCTCCGACCGTGAGATCGTCGAGCTGACGGCTCAGGCGTCCTTCGAGGGCTTTCGCGCCCGGCTCGGGCGTTCGCTTCGCATCGAGGACGACGGCTTCGCGACGATGCCGCCCGAACGGCTGCCGGCGGCGCTCTGAGGGACGCGCGGCCGGTCGGTCAGGGTGACGGCGGCCCGCTGAAGGCGGGGCACGCGAGCCCGGCACCGCCGGTCGCCTGCTGGCCGACCGCGGCGAGTACGGCCGCGGCCTGCGGCTCGCCCACGCCGAGCACGTCGGCGGCGGCGCAGCGCTGCTCGCGCAGTACGCACGTCGCCGCGTCCGCGGCGCTGGTCACGCTGCCGACGCCGAGCGCGGTACAGCGCGTGGCGTCGAAGGTGAAGCCGAGGCCGCTCTTCCCGATGACGTCGTCGGACGGAATGAGACCGCATGCCTTGGCGATCGCCGCCTGCTCCTTGTCGAAGAGGCCCTTTGCCGGCGTCGTCAGTTTGTCGAAGAGGGTCGCGCACTTCGGCATGAAGCTCGATGTGCAGCTCACCGGACTCGCCGACGTGAGCTCGCATTTGCGGATGAGCCCGACGCAGCTCTGCGCCGTGGCGAGCGTCTTGGCGAACGTGGTCGCGCCCGCCTTCGCGATCGCGTCCTGACAGGCGGCGGCCTCGGCGCCGTCGGTCTTGGGGTTCAGCGGGCCGCTCAGATCGCCCCCCGCCGCCGCGATGCACGTCCCGCCCAGCAGGTTCGCGGAGGCGAGGAAGTCCCCGGCGCGCGGCATCGTCGTCGCGAGTGCGGTCTCCGTCCGGCAGGCGACCGCGCGCTGCAGGCATGCCGCGAGGCCGGCGAGCGTGTCGGTGCTGTCGCCGAAGGCCGTGCAGAGCGGCTCGAGCGTCCCGAAGGCGAGGCCGTTGGCCGTCAGCAGCTCGGCGAGATCCACCTTGGCGCTGCCGCATTTGCCGTCGAGGCCGGCGACGAGCTTCGCCGCCTTGGCATGCCACGCGTCGACCGCGCTGCCGCACTTCGACGCAGCCGCGGTCCGGCACGTCGTGGCCGCCGGCTCGGTCTTCGTCTCGATGCACTTGAGGCCGCTCACCGCGCACTTCTGCAGCACCTTCGTCTCGGAGCCGGTGAGGGCGACGATGGTCTTCTGCAGCGCGCCGCGGCAGGTGTCGACCGCCTTGCCGTCGATCACGACCGACGGGCTCGACGTTGCCTGCGGCGTGGGCGTCGCGGGGGTCGCCGTAGGGCTCGCGGTGATGCTCGGCGTGGCGCTGCGGCTTGCGCTCGGCGTCGCGGCGGCAAGCGTCGGGGTCGGCGTCGCGGTCGGCACCGGAGTCGACGTCGGCGACGGGGTCGGGGTCGCGACGATCGTAGGCGTCGCGGTGCGGGTGGCCGTCGGCGTGGCGGCGGTCGCCGTCGCGGTCGCCGTCGTCGTCGGGGCCGCGGCGGTCGCGGTCGGCGTCCCGGCGACGGCGCTCGCGGTCGGCGTACTCGTGGGCGTCGCGCCCGCGACGGTGATCGTGGCGGTCGCCGTGCGGACCGGCGTCACCGAGGCGGTCGGCGTCACGCCGACGATCAGCGTCGGTGTCGCGATCGGCGTCGCACTCCGCGTCGGCGTCGGTGTGCGCGTCGCGGTCGCGGTCGGGGTGGGTGTGACGGTCGGGCAGAGGAACGCGCTGCAATCGGCGTTGCAGCACGCGCCGTCGGCGGCCGCCCCCTTGTCGCACACCTCGCCCGGCTGGCGGATGCCGTCACCGCACACCGGACACGCCGGGTACGCCCCGACCGAATCATTCGGCTGATCGATCCGCGGGGGATTGAACACGACGCCCGCACCGATGACGGGCGGCGCCGCGGAGGGATGGATCGTGAAGATCTCGCCTCCCGGAGTCGCCACGAACTGCGAGCTCGCGCCAAGTTGCATTGGATGGCGCGCGATGAGGTCGATCTCCGAGGCGGCGGACACGCTCTGGCTGTTCGTGCCGCCGTTGCCGGCGACCTTCACGCCACCGGCGATGTTCAAGCTGCAGCCGGCGAGCGAGACGAAATCCGAGTTCGCCTGGCCGGAGCCGCCCGAGCCGTCGATGTTCTGCGCGACCGTGAGCGCCGCGTCCGCCGCCTGGCCCGCCAGGACGTCGATCGAGCCGGGAAGCGCCTGCGCGATCGTCCCGACTGCGGTGATCGTCCCGTTCAGGGTGACCGCCGCACCCGCGTCGATCGCGACGGTCCCGCCGTCGTCGGTTCCGCTCGTGTCGACGGTGGCGTTGAGGATGAAGTTGGCGCCGGCGCTTGCCTCGAAGTCGCCGCCGGAACCGGTGTCGCCGCCGCTCTGAAGGATGACCGTGCCGTCGACGCGCACGTCACCCTCGAGCGGCCCGATGCGGTTCGGATTCGGGTCGGTGTTGTCGATGCAGACCGTCCCGCCCGAGCCGTCGAACAGGTTGCCGCCGTTGCCGCGGATGGTGACGCCGCTCCCGAGGAACTGCAGCGGTCCCGCCGAGCTCGCGTCGAGCTCGCCGCCGTCACCGCTCGACGCCTGCGAGTCGCTGCCGTTGAAACGGATGATCGCGCCGTTCACCGTGAGCCCGCCGCCGGGCTTGACGCCCCCGAGGACATCCTCGCCCGCCGCCAAGGTGATGTCACCACCGAAGCCGGCCCCGACGTTGCTGTCGACGGTAAGCGTGTGCCCGACCGTGATGTCGTCGCCCGCCTCGATGTCGATGCAGCCACCGTCGTCGGCACCGCCGCTCGCGTCGATTGTCTGCTCGACGTCGATGTTCTGCGCCGCGGTGAGATCGACCTCGCCTCCCCCCGCCTGCTGCTCGCCGGTCGCCGAGATCGGAGCGTTCACCGTGATGCTGCCGGTGTGGGTCGTGATGGAGATGAGGCCGCCGTCGGCGAAGCCGGCATCGTCGCCGCCCGCGATGCCGCCGGCGGTCGTGGTCGAGCCGCTCTGCACCTGCACGTCGCCCGCGGCGTCGATGGTGATCGTGCCCCCCGAGTCGCCGGAGACGTCGAGGAGACCCGCGTGCATGAACTTGCCGCTGCTCGTGAGGCTGATCGTGCCGCCCTGGATCGTGCCGGGCGGACCGGTCGCGACGAACGTCTGCGTCGGAGTCGGCGTCGGAACGTTCGAGCCGCCCGGCGTCGCGGTCGGCGTGGCGTGCGGCGTCGGGGTCGCGGTGGCGAGCACGAAGTCGCCTCGGGCTTTCAGCTTGCCAGTGGAGGTGATCGTGATGTCGCCGGCGTTCGTGACGTTGATGAAGCCGGCGCCGGTCATCTGGAACGTCTTGTTGACCGTGAACGAGCGGCCGCCGAGGTCGAAGGCGCAGCCGCTGGCTTGCACGTCGATCGCGGCACCGAGCGTGACGGAGGTCGCGGTGCAGGGTCCGCTCGGCGCGGCGCACAGCACGTTCGCCGTGTTCGCGATCGGATCCGGTCCGCACGTGCGGCTCACGCTACCGGCGGCGAACGCCGGAAGGGCGTGCGTGACGACCATGCACACGAAGGCGAGCGTCGCCACGGCGCGAATGCGTCGCGGTCGCAAGCGAAGCCGGAGCGAGAAGGGCGGGGACGGAGCGTGATGGCGCACAGGAGGTTACCAGGGCCGAAAGAGTCGTAGAGCAAATCGGCGCGCCTGCCTAGCCCACCCCTCTGCGAAATTTCCCCTGCGCGACGCGGCCTTATAGCAGACGCTAACGCGCAAATTTCGTCGGTTTTACACTTTCGCAAGCAGCGGTGCTGGCAACCGATGGCGCTGTCGAGGGAATGCCGAACTCCGCTCCCTTGCGTTCGCGGCCGAGGACCACGACGACGGCCGCAAGGCCGCAGACGGTGAGAGCCGTCGCCGCCATGGCGTTGGCGTAGCTGGTACGGGTCGCGAAGATCGCCTCGAGGTAGGCGACGCTGCTCGCGAAGAGCACGCCGCATTGGTACGCGAACCCGGGCAGGAAGCCGCGCACCCCGTCGGGACAGAGCTCGCTGATGTGGGCCGGGATGACCCCCCACGCCCCCTGCACCATGAACTGCATGGCGAAGGCGCCGAGCACGAGCAGCGTCGTCGTGGGCGCGAACGCCCACAACGGAATCGCCAGGATGGCGAGGAGCAGCGCCAGGACGAGCGCACGACGACGCCCGACCCGGTCCGAGATGTGCCCGAAGAGGATGCCGCCGAGCAGCGCACCGATGTTGTAGATCACCGCGATCACCGCGACCCGCTCCGCGGTGAAACCACGCTCGAGCTTCAGGAACGTCGGGTACATGTCCTGCGTACCATGCGAGACGAACACCATCATCGTCATCAACAGGGTCAGATAGAGGAAGACGCGCCACTCGGCGGCGATGCCGCGGACGAGGGTGCCCCAGCTGCGGTGCCGCGTCTGCTCCCACACGGCCGACTCCTGCACTCCGAAGCGCACGAAGAGCGCCAGCAGCGCCGGCAGTCCGCCGATCCAGAACATCGGCCGCCACCCCCAGCGCGGGAACACGAAGAAGTAGCAGCACGCCGCGAGCAGGTAGCCGACCGCGTAGCCCTCCTGCAGCACGCCGGAGAGGACGCCGCGCCACCGCGCCGGGACCTGCTCCATCGCCAGCGACGCACCGACGCCCCACTCGCCGCCCATCCCGATGCCGAAGAGCGCCCGGAGGATCAGGAAGCTCGTGTAGGTCGGCGCAAAGCCGGAGAGCACCTCGATCACGGCGTAGAAAACGAGATCGAGCATGAGCGGCAGGCGCCGCCCGTACCGGTCCGCCAGGAGGCCGAAGATCAGGGCCCCGATCGGGCGAAATGCCAGGGTGACCGTGATCGTGAGAGCGATCGCCGGGACGCCGACGCCGAAGTCGTGGGCGATGCTCGGCAGGACGAACACCAGCACGAAGAAGTCGAAGGCATCGAGCGTCCAGCCGAGGAAGCTCGCGATCAGCGCGTTGACGTAGGGCGTACGCGGCTGCACGCGGCGTCATACAGTGCCCCTCGGCCGCGGGTCCAGAGCGGATTCGCGCGCTCTTGACGAGCCGCCTCATCGCAGTCAGTTTCAACAGAATCGGCCGGTGGGTCCGGCACCCACACTCAGAACCGCAAGGGGGACACGCAATGACGATGATTGGCCAACCCGAGCCCGCATGGAGCGCGCTCGCGTACGTGAAGGGCGAGCAGAAAACGATCAGCAGCAAGGACTACAAAGGGAAGTGGCACGTCCTCTACTGGTACCCGCTCGACTTCACCTTCGTGTGCCCGACCGAGATCAAGGGCTTCCAGTCGCTGATCGGCGACTTCCGCGATGACAGCACCGAGGTGATCGGTGTCAGCACCGACTCGTTCTTCTCGCACAAGGCATGGTTCGCCGACCGCAAGACCTTCCCCGAGGAGATCACCCATCCCGTGCTGGCCGACACCAATCACGCCGTCAGCCGGGCGTTCGGCGTCCTCAAGGAGGATCAGGGCATCGCCTACCGCGCCACCGTCGTGATCGACGACAAGGGCATCGTCCGCTCCGTGTCGCAGAACGACCTGAGCGTCGGCCGCAGTCCGGTGGAGATCCTCCGCACCGTGCAGGCGCTGCAGAGCGGCGGCCTGTGCGGCGCCGATTGGAAGAAGGGTCAGGCCTTCGTCGGTTGAGCGCATGAGCACCCTGGAGCAGATCGACGGGCGCAACTGGGAGGAGTTCCTCCAGGCGCCCGTCGCCGTGCTCATGATCGGCAAGAGCGATTGTCCCGCCTGCGGGGCCTGGACCGACGAGCTCATCACGTTCCTCGGGACGGATCGCGAGTTCCCGCAGGTGCGGTTCGGGAAGATCGTCCTCGACAAGGGCGGGCTCATCGGCTTCAAGCGCGCCCACCCGTGGATCGCCGAGCTCGACGTGCTGCCGTTCAACCAGATCTTCGTCGCCGGCGAGCGCTCGAAGTCGTTCGCCGGCGGGGGCATCGACCGGCTTCTCGGCCGACTCCGACAGCTCGTCTGAGCGGCGCGCGTGACCCGGACGGTCGACAGCTACGACGTCATCGTCGTCGGCGGCGGGCCGGGAGGCTCGTCCACCGCGACGCGCCTCGCGCAGCACGGCCGTCGTGTGCTCGTCCTCGAGCGCGACCCGTTTCCCCGCTTCCACATCGGTGAGTCGCAGCTGCCGTGGAGCGACGAGATCTTCCGCACCCTCGGCGTCGAGCAGGCCGTCGCGGCCGCCGGTTTCGTCGACAAGTGGGGAGCGAGCTTCATCACCTCCGACGGCGGCGTCGAGCAGTACGCCGACTTCTCGGTGGCGCCGCAGACGCCGCGGCCGCAGACCTACCAGGTGTCGCGCGACCGGTTCGATCACGTCCTGCTGACGCACGCGGGTGCCACCGGCGCCGACGTCCGCCAGCCGGCGCAGGCCGTCGACGTCACGTTCGCGCGCGACGGCGTGACGGTGCAGTATCGTCACGGCGACCAGTCCCACGAGGCGCGCGCGGCGGCGATCGTCGACGCCTCGGGCCGTACGGGCTTCATCGCGCGGCGCCACAGCGAGCGCCGTTTCGATCAACGCCTGCGCAACGTCGCCGTGCACGCCCAGTACGAAGGTATTCCTCGTCGCGACGGGCGGCGCAGCGGCGACATCCGCATGGTCATGCGTCCCGACCGCGGCTGGTTCTGGTTCATCCCGCTGTCGGCGACGGTCACCAGCGTCGGCGTCGTCATTCCCAAGGACGCCTACGCGCAGCGCCCCGCCGCCTCGCTCGAGGAGACCCTGGCGCGCTGTCTCGCCGAGACGCCGACGGCCGCCGCCATGACCGTCGACGCGAAGCGCGTCAGTCCCGCCCGCTTCGACGCCGACTATTCGTATCGCGCCAACCGCTTCGCGGGCGACCGCTGGCTGCTGGTCGGCGACGCGGGCGCCTTCCTCGACCCGATCTTCTCGACCGGCGTCCTCCTCGCCATGCAGTCCGGCATCGACGCCGCCGACGCGCTGCACGCCGCGCTCGCGGCCGGCGACTGCTCGCGGCGGCGCTTCGAGTCCTACGAGCGCGACGTCCGCCGCCGCTACGAGTATTTCCGGCGCTTCGCGATCGGCTTCTACGATCCGCCGTTCCGCGACCTCTTCTTTCGTCCCAACGCGCCGCTCGGCATCCGCGAGGCGCTGATCTCGGTCCTCGCGGGCAACTGGCGGCCGAGCCTCGTCACCCGCCTGCGCATCGCCCTCTTCTTCGGCGCCGTCGCGCTGCAGCGGCGTGTCGGCATCGCGCCGCGCCTCGACCGCATCCCGCGCCCGGCGGCCGCACCGCTGCCGGGCGTCGAAGCCAAGACGGTCGGCTGACGTGGACGGGCCGTGCGGTCCCGGTGGCCCGTGTCGACGGTGAATGCCATGCCGCGGGACGCGTGCCGACCGTGGACGATCGGACACGCGTCCCCCGACCGCTCTAGCTCAATCGTTCAGACAGACGCATTCGAGTCCCTTCGGTGCGGGCCTCGTATGGCACGAGGTGCCGACCGGGCAGCTGCCGCTGCACGCTCCTGCCGTCTCCGCCCCGAAGCCGCACGATGGCGGCGGCACGCACGTGCAGTCCTGTCCCTGCGCCTTGCAGGCCGTGCCCGGCGGACAGCCGCCGCCGCAGACCTGTTGCTGATCGAGGGCGCAGGGCGCGATGCACTCGCACTGGTTCGCCGCGTTCGCGGAGCAGATCTCGCCGTCGGGGCACGGCCCTCCGCACTGCCCGTTGGCCGGGTCGACCGCGCACGGCGGCGGACCACAGGTGCACTGATGGGTCTGCGCGTCGAGGTGGCAGGTGCCACCACCGGCGGTCGCGGTGCAGGTGCCGCTGCAGGCGCCGTTCAACGGATCCTGGCGACACGGCGCCGGCTCGCAGATGCACGGCTTGTTCGGATCGGCCGTGCTGGGGACGCAGGTGTCGTCGGGGTTCGGGCAATCGCCGCCGCAGACGCCACCCGGAACCATGCCGCAGAAGTCTCCCGGCCCCGGAGGCTGCTGACAGGTGCAGGCGCCGTCGACGTCGGGCAGACACTTCTGCGTGGGATCGGTGCACTCGCCGGCGCAGGCGCCCGCGAGCGGATTCTGGCCGCACGGCGGCGGTGGCTGCTGCTGGCAGGTGCACTGGACCTTGCCGTTGGTGGTCGTCGTCGGCCGGCACTGCTGATCGGCGGTCGGGCAGTCGCCACCGCACACGCCGGCCTTGTCGGGCGCGCCGCCGCAGGGCGCGGGTCCGCAGTCGCAGCCGGCGCCGGCAGCCGCCGCTCGGCACTCCTGGCCCGGCGGGCACACGCCACCGCAGGTCGGGCTCGTCGCGGCACCGCACTGCGTGGGCAGCTTGGTCGCCGGCACGCAGATCTTCGCCGCCTTGAATCCACTCTCCGGCCGCAGTCCGAACTGATCCGCGATCAGCTGGCTCGCCGGGGGAACCGACTTCTTCTCGCACTTGGCGAGGTAGCAGACATAGTCCTGCCGCAGCGGCTGGCCGGACACGTCGGGAGCGTTCGGCGGCGGCTGGACGTTCGTCTTGCTCGCCGGCACGCAGAACTCGATCGGCTTGACGATGGTGCAGCCGCGTTGCGTGAACTGCGGCTGCAGGTCGGCGATCATGTCGACCGCCGCCGTGACGGCGAACTTGTCGGTCATCCGATAGCACATGAGATGGTCGAGACGTCCGCCCGCCCCCGCGGGCGTCACCCCGATCACTGCCGTCGCGAGCCAAAGCGACATCGCGACCCCAACCCGTTGCAGATGCATGACAGTCTCCTTTCACTGCGATTGCGAACCGTGGGGCGACTCAGAAGCCCCGCAGGAGAACCGCCGCGAAATCTACGCCTTAACGGGATGGCCGTACATACGCATCCGCTACAGCTTTTGTTTCTGTGATCGTATGGCTATGTCGCGTGAACAACGGGGGCTTGCGGGAACCCCGAGCGACGTGGACGCGAACCAGCGCTTCTACGATCGCCTCTGGGGCGACGTGCGCTTGCGCCCGCCGCCGCGTTTCAACACCTGGCCGCTGCTGGCGCCGCTGGCGGCGGTCGCGCCCCACCGGCTCGAGATCGGCGCCGGGATGCGGCCGCGCCTGCCCCTGCGCGGCACGCACTTCGTCGACATCAGCCGGCCGGCGCTGCGGGCGCTAGGCGCGTCCGAGGGCCTTCCCGCCGCCGGCGAGATCGGCGCCCTGCCCTTCGGCGACGCCGCGTTCGACCTGGTCTGCGCCTTCGACATCGTCGAGCACGTGCGCGACGACGGCCGTGCCCTGGCCGAGATCGCGCGGGTCACGCGGCCGGGCGCACCGGTCGTGCTCTCGGTGCCGCTCTACATGCACGCGTGGACGTTCTTCGACGATCTGGTCGGCCACCGCCGCCGCTACGAGCCCGAGACCCTGGCGGCGCTGCTCGCGGCGCACGGGCTCGTGCTCGAGCGCAGCGCGGCCTACGGCATGCAGCCGCGCAGCACGTTCCTCCTGCGCCTCGGCATGTGGTGGCTCGAGCACCACCGCGAGCACGCGATGCGCATGTACGACCGCATCATCATGCCGCTCGCGCTACGCGCGCAGCGTCCTCTCACGCTCGCCCCCGGCCTGCCGGCCGATCCGCGCGTCGACGAGGTCGTGCTCTTCTGCCGCCGCGCCGCCCGCTGAGCTAGCGGCGGCAGCAGTACGGGCCGTGCGAGTCGACGCAGCAGCTGTCGTCGCGCGAGCAGCACACCCGGCGTCCGCCCTGCGAGCAGGTGAGGTTGCTGCTCGGACACGAGTCGTCGCCCTGATCGCGGTCATCGCCGTCGTCGTATCCCGGAGGAGGCGGTGGCGGCGCGTACGGGCCGGGTCCCTGCGCGTAGTCGTCGCGATACGCTCCGGGCCCCTCCGCGCAGCAGGCTGCCGATCCGTCGGGGGCGGCGCAGCAACCGTAGGAGAACGGACAGCACACCGAGTGCCGCCCACCGCGGCAGTACTCGTAGTCGCGGGGGCAGAGCCCCGAATAGTCGCCGAACAGGATGCGGACGAGATCGAGGGGGCCCGGAGGGGCGGGCTGCACCGCCGGGCCGCGCGGTCCCGCTGCGGTGGCGTCGCGGGGTCCGGCCGCGCAGATCCCCATCACCAGGGCGATCACCAGGAACAAAGTACGCGCCGACATAGAGCCTCCCGCGACCTGGGGCTGCTTCGGGTCGCGTCTACCAGCGTAGCGACGAGGAGGATCGGACGCCAGGGGCAGGCCGTACTTCACCCCCGGACGGACATCCGCTACAGACAGGCGTCGATGGAGGCGCTCCCTTCGCGTCCGCTCCTGCGGGCGCTCGTGCCCGCGGATTTTCTCACGCTGGGCAATGCGAGCTGCGGCACCGGGACCATCTTCCTGTGCCTCAACTATCTCGAGGGCGGCCCGCACAACGGCTTCTTGATCGCCGCCTTCCTGCTCCTGCCGCTGGCGCTCGTGCTCGACGTGGCCGACGGCATGGTGGCGCGCACCTCGCAGCGCTCGTCCGCCTTCGGCGCCGACCTCGACTCGCTGGCCGACGTCGTCTCCTTCGGCGTCGCGCCCGCGGTGCTGGGCTTCACGCTCGGCCTGCGCGGCGTGTGGGATGGGCTCGTACTCTGCGCCTTCGTTTGCTGCGGCATCGCGCGCCTCGCGCGCTTCAACGTGACGGCGGCGTCGCTCTCGGATGGCAGCGGCAAGGTGCGCTACTACGAGGGCACGCCCATTCCCACGAGCGTCATCATCGTGGGTCTCCTGGTGATCGCCTGGTGGCGCGGCGCGATCGGCGAGGCGGTGTGGGGCGGACGCTGGCACCTGGGGATCGGCCACCTCCATCCGTTCGTCCTGATCTACGCCCTGAGCGGCGCGCTCATGGTGAGCCGCATCCACATTCCGAAACCGTAGACGTCGAGGAGCCGACGATGAGCTGTACACACACGAGGAACCTGACCCCCACCCCGCCGCGTAGCGACGGGTGCGAGGAGTGCCTGAAGATGGGAGCGCAGTGGGTGCATCTGCGCCTCTGCCTCTCGTGCGGCCACGTGGGCTGCTGCGACAGCTCGCCGAACCGCCACGCGACGAAGCACTTCCGGCAGACGCAGCATCCGATCATGGCGTCGTTCGAGCCGGGCGAGCGCTGGGCGTGGTGCTTCGTCGACGAGACGGAGCTGCCGGTCCCAGCGGCCGTCGAGCCGTATCTGCGCGACTAGCGCCGCGAGCGGGTCCGGAGCGCGAGCGTCAATTCAGGTACGACGACCGCTGCAGCTCGGGACCGGGGTAGTACGCGAACACGAACGTCCCGTCCTTGATCGTCTGGATGATGCGCGAGGCGATCTCGGGACGGACGGCGGGACATCCCTGACTGCGGCCGAGGCGCCCGAGGGCGCGCACGACGTCCTGGTTCACGTAGGGCGCGCCGTGCACCACGATCTCGCGCTCCTCGGCGCGATCGTTGATGCCCGGCTCGAGCCCGCGCAGGCGCAGCGACAAGCCGTGCCGCCCGGCATACGTCTCGCCGGTCACGAACGAGCCGAGGCTCGACTGCTGGCTCCCGGGACGGTTGGAGAACGCCGTCGCGACGTCGTCGCCGCTGAGCTTCCCGTGCGCGACCAGCTCGTGGAAGAGCAGCGCGCCGCGCCGGACGTCCATCACCCACAAGCGCCGCTCGGTCGAGGGCAGGCTGTAATCGATCAGCGTGACGATCGAGCTGGCGGTCTGGCCGAGGGAGCGGGCGTGCTCGTAGGCCTTGAGGGCCAGGCTCAGCACCTGCGGCCGCAGGCCGGGCGAGGAGGCTTCCAGGCGGTCCAGGGTTCCGGCCCGCGCGGCGGGAACGAAGGCCACCGTGGCGGCGAGCGCCAGCGCCAGGAAACGCACGGGTTTTTTCACGCGACGACCATCGCCGAGACGACGAACCTACCTCGTCCCGAGCGCACCGGGCAACTCATTATTTTGCCCCCTCTTCCGGGACGGCGGGGGCGGCCACCCGGGACGGCAGCAGGGCGCGCCGGTCGCGGAAGCTGAACGGCGCGTCGAGGGCGGCGAGCGCGGCCCGATCGCGCTGGTAGGGATCGTCGAGGAGGTAGACGGTCCCGGACTCGCCGACCGTCGCCGTCCAGTAGAGCACCAGCACCGGAAGCTTCCGTGCCAGAGTGACGTTCTGCGTCCGGCCGGTCGCAATGGCGCTCTCGAGGCGTTCGCCGCTCCATGCCGGGTCGTCGAGCGCGAGGGCGGCCAGCTCCACCGGCTTCTGCACCCGGATGCAGCCGTGGCTGAAGGTCCGGGTCTCCTGCGCGAAGAGCGTGCGCGACGGCGTATCGTGCAGGTAGACCGCGTACGGGTTCGGGAACATCAGCTTGATCCGGCCGAGCGCGTTCTTCGGACCTGCCGGCTGTACGACCTGCCCGTCCTGCCACTCCAATCCCTTCTTCGCGAGGTACGCCGGATCGCGGCGGATGCCGGGGAGGATCTCCTTCTTCATGATGCCCGGCGGCACCGTCCACGTCGGATTGAGCACGACGTAGCTCATCTGGGCGCGAAAGATCGGCGTCTCGGTGAACGGCTTGCCGACGACCACGCGCGACTCCCAGACCGGCCAGTCGCCGTCTACGACGTGCCGGTGGCGGCCCGCGTCGATCAGCTCCGCGTCAGCCTCGACCGCGCG
>Ga0157379_10001036_pt1 | contig 22549 bp, 20 predicted proteins | sample S25metaG_FD_121802 | JGI IMG/M metagenome (GOLD analysis project Ga0157379, IMG submission 121802) | Switchgrass rhizosphere microbial communities from Kellogg Biological Station, Michigan, USA - S2-5 metaG | ecosystem: Host-associated > Plants > Roots > Rhizosphere > Soil | place: USA... | reverse complement strand
TCCGGCGTTTTGGACCTTCGTGCAGAGGAGGCGCTCCAACCAATCGGGAATCCTGGTGCTGTTCCTACAAAGCCCATTGCTATTAGCCCAATTGACTCCCTTCCTCGAAGGGTGCATGCAGTCCCTAGAGTTCCAGGTAATTTAACTATATCGATTCTCATTGTTGGAGAATGAATTAATCTTCTAGATGAACAGGATTAGTCATCCTTTCCAACTACCTAACTCCCAAGGAGCAACGAAATCTGATCCGCTGGAGCATCTTTGAACAAGCTCGTACACCAAATGATACGAATCTAGATACCCATTACCACCTTCCTGACGAAGGTCTTTGGAATGTTCACCTCAAGGCGTTCCAAGAAGTTGCTTCTTCCACATCCTCCGATAAATTCATAATCCAACCTAAACGTCCAGATGGAGAAGAGCGACCCAACTATCAGGAAGGTCCACGACCTCGCATTGACAATGCTCCAGCAGGCACCAGTAATTTTCAAAAAGAATATTCAAAACCAAAGCCTCTTCCGCCTCCATCGTCTCATCTTCCCCCAATCCACGCTTCGAAGCTCATTTATAAGCTACGTTGGGCGAATATCGGGTATTATTACCATTGGGGTACAAAATCATATGACTTCACTAAACCCAAGATGGATTATCCTGAATACCTCAAGAGCATTTGCAAACGCGTTGTCGCTTCCATTGACTGGAAAGACGTCTGGGATAACGGCCAACCGGAGGACTGGGGAGAAACAGGCCCTGACTGGGAAGAGTGGCCTAATACGTACGGTGCGAATTGTTAATGCAGCTATTTCCTTTATTTGACTAAAAACATTTATTTGTAGAACCGGATGCCGGTATCGTGAATTTTTATCAACCCGGAGTAGGTTCTATTACTCAGCGATGAGTTCCGGCCATTGATTGAAGTTCAGGACACGCTTTGTGGACATGTCGACCGGTCTGAGGTCTGTGCGACTTCACCTCTGGTATCCATCTCGTAATACTTCATTCTTTCTTTTTTTCACATGTTATGACTAATATTCTGTCACAGGCTGGGGAATACTGCCTTGTTTCTCATCGGAGGAATGACCCGCGATGTGGATCCGGTGCCAATTATGCTTCGTTCCGGGGACATTGTCATCATGTCCGGACCTGGTTGCCGACGAGCATTCCATGGTATGTAAAGCAACTTTTAATGTGCCTCAGTACATATTCTCACCTTCGTTTTATTAGGTGTTCCCCGTATTCTGGAAAATACTCTCCCAGTACATCTCCGGACGGAAGGTCAAGAGAAAGAATGGGAACCATACGCAAATTACCTACAAACAACTAGAATAAACATCAACGTTCGTCAAGTCTTTCCTCGTGGCTTCAATCCTCTAGAAGATCTGCAAAAGAGCGGTTGATTTGTGGGTGTACTTGTTTATAGATGTAACTAACATTTCTTGCATTTTGCGCGTGTAATGATTCCGGATATTTGCGGTGGAATTAACTTACTTGATGAATGAAGATACTGAACAACTTTCTTCTCGGTAGAACCGATGTCCCGTAGATCGATGCGAAGACTTCATCATTACACTGGGTCTCTCGCGTTCCTCCGATTATGGACTCGGATCTCTATACCTCCCGATTTCAGCCACAAACATAACCAGACTTTAGCGATGACTCGATGGTTTACCTTCACAGTACATTTATAAGGAATAATAGGGTATACAAGGAACAGTAATTGCAATTAAGAAGTCTGGAAGAAGCTACTCCTCTTCGTTGCTTCTGGCACATATCTTTAATCCCAGCTGTGGCGTCTGATTTATCAATCGGGTCTGTGGGCTACGTTCCTATGACGGTGCACGACTTGACTTCAGGAGACCTTCCCGTCAATATGGGTATCTTCTTTGCCTCGAGGCTCAGGCCACAGAGCTCATGGGGTCAGCCACACGACTTATTCATTCCCATCCTATAAAACAAGCAAGATTTCATTAGATATCGCCCAGATATAGAACACTTACGTCTCGGTCTTAATTAAAGTACTTACTCCCCAGATTCCTCAATTGAATCGGCTCCACCTTCGAGACGGTTGAAGAACCCTCTACACAGCTTTCACCGCCAAATCGGTTGTTTGGAACGATAGAGTGGTTTTTTGGGCGTTAATCCCAGCAGTCACACCCACAACCGGCTAATCCGATGTTTGCTGTCTCTTTTCTTTCAGGAATGGTAAGTTTATCTAACCTCTCGTGTGGATCTCTCTCGCTGTGTTCCTTCTTCATCTAGGGGGGTTTCGCCGATTCTTTGATCCCATGCTTTCACTGCCGGCGATCTATATTTCCTAATGCCAGATTCTTTCAACAAGCAATGTGATAAGTGAAGCTTATTTCGCCTCCCACAGAAGCATTTGATCGAGTTTCGATCGAAATCTTCTTCTAATTGTATTATGGGCGCTGCAATTTCTTCACAAGAAGGTTGGCAACTCTCCCTCGACTTACGATCCAGGTTGACGCTGCTTTGATTCTTGTCATCTCTGAGTGATCAGCTCGGCATATGTGCACGTAGCTATTTCAGAAGCTTGGTGAGAATCAATTATCTTCACAGATGATTCTGACTAGTCCTTTTGAAACCCTTATCAAATATTGCATCGTATTTCGCCGCGCCCGGCTACATATCCCGGTCGAGTTACGGGAAGTATTTTATTCAGCGTCATCGACTTTGAATATATTTGTTACCTTGAGGCACGTTTAGCGGATTCCGAATCCAGATGCAGACTCGTTGTTGTTTCCCAGCCCACATGCCTACTACCGGCTGCTACTGATTAACATTAACTGGCAGATTCCAGAGGAGGCCGCCAAGGTTTTCAAGGTGCCCTCGGATTTTCAACCTGATTTCGGTGATTATTGTGATTATTACACGATCGTTTTGAGCACCACAGATTTTTGGGAAGAAAACATATCCATGGACTTACCTTTGGCCTAAGAACCACTATCGTCAATCTCCCACTAGCTCAGTGTTAATCAGTGTTGACCCCGTGTCTTCGGAGAGATTCTGACAATGTGATCCTAGTCCAAAGTTCCGATTGTGACGGGCATCATTGCTCGTGGATTTCAAAGCTACTTCGTAAGGTATAAAATCTCTCCTGTCAGCTAATCGTTTCCGTATCTTCCTCATCCACTTCTCTCCCTCAAGCTCATCTCCTTCAACTGCATAGTCAGTTTTTTTTCACTGCTGATGTCTCGTCGTCGTGCTAACTCACTGCAGATGTGCTACACCATTGTTTCTACAACTTCCTTTGGCTGTGGCCACAATTTGCCATCTCAGCATCGAAATGTGCGTTTGCTTCTAACTGTTTCTCTTCCGGTATTAACAAGCGGTAGGTGGATTGCAATCGTCGCAATTGCCGGCATTCTGCCTCGCATGGTCTAAATTTTTGCGGACCCTCCTGCCAACAAACTTGCACCCAGCAGTAAGCTCAATGTAACTTTTTGAGCGATTATTGACCAAACTTACGGCTTGTACAGACGAGGTCCATCGCAATCCGAAAGACTTGGGAAACAACCTGGTTATTGCATGCCATGCACCACAGCGCAACAAACAGCACAACGTCGATGACAATTCCTTATTCACTTTTCTATACTCGCCACCCCCGTCCCTTGCTCTTATCGCACACTCCTTGCCACGACATCATGCTCTTTTTTTTTGCTTTCATCGGATATGAATGTCTCTGTTAATTATCACTATGATTCGGGTTTTATACACGTCCTCTCTACCCTCTGGATTTTCTGTGCCAGGGCGAACAACCGAATATAGTGAGAATCTATATTTTCTATGCAGTCGCTAAGAGGGCTTTGATAGGGTCTATCTCATCTGTTCGAAAAGAAGTTCAGTTCAGATTGATTCCTTCCCTATCAATGGAGATGGGCGTGAGGGAAAACCTCTCCTTCTCTACCATGCTTTTTACGCCTACTTCCTTAAGGACAATGGGAAACCTGGCAACCTTCAAAAAAGGAGATTTTATTAAAGGAATGTTTTTTTTTTGTTGATCAGGTGGATAATGCCCTCAATCTTAGACTGTCCATGACGCATTTGACGTATAAGGTAGTGTTAGGTTTTTAATATCCCTATGGGCTATTATTTCATTTCCCCACAAGGCTCCTACTTATGTCGAATATGGGTAGACATTATTGACCGCGAATTCCTTACCCGAAGTTATTCGATGTTTGACAAGTTGAAAAAAGGGAAGGACACCGTTAATAAGGGGGAATCACACTTGGAGCATATCTATTATATTGCAATGACTACACATGTTTAACAGAAATAGACTATTTTTTCCGTTTGTTCTTATCAACGAACCTCTGGTCTCGATAACGATTAAGCTGTTTGGATAATTCTTGCCAACGATCCTCCATAATAGCCGTGGGCATAGTCTTGACAGCTTTCGGAGACAAATAGCCTCGATTCTCCCATTTGGTATACCAAACTATTAAAAGGTGTCAAATGCATCTCATGATCATAAAGTGAGTTGGTCGTACGAATATCTGTTTTTCGGGTAGGTGCAGCACTGAGGCGACTGGTTTCTCCTTTTATGCAGTCACGCAGGGCAAGGGAATTGTAGTGCTTGCAGAATACAGAGCCTCCTGTTGACTCTATAGCCGCGATGGCTGACTTTGAGGCGCGAGACGCAATGATATGGACAGGGGTTTTAAGCTGCGTTGCTCCGTCTCCTAAGAGCTTGATTCCGTCGTGAGCATTGTGTACACAGCCAGACAAGAGGAGTTCCCTCGCAGTAATAGGTGAAGCGGGGGTTGATGTAAGGCGGCCTTGATTGATCCATGCTTGAAGACGATCAAGATTGACTGGGGCCCATGTGCGCGCATTACTAGAAAGAAAACGATTCAAGCTGTGAGAGGAAAAGAAAAAGCAGGGACGAACGGATTGACGAATCCGCGCTTAGGAAAGCGTTTTATGAAGGTTGTTTGTCCACCCTCGAATCCTGGCGTTGGCTTTCCATTGCCAGACCTAGCTTTTTGGCCCTTGTGGCCGCGACCTGAAGTACCACCGTAGCCTGAGCCTTGTCCACGACCCACACGTTTTTGCTGCGATAGTTAACATATATAACTTTCAAAAGAAAACAATAGCTCACGTTGAATGTGGATCGTGGGGCAGGCTTCAATGAAGTTAGAGTTACACGGGGAGGCATTGTGACACGGGAAGCGTTACGAGGCCGTGTGACTTTCTTGTGACAATAGGAAGCGCTCGCTCTTTGCATCGCGGCACGACGAGCACGTCGACCCCATCCTCGTCGGGGCCACCTCATTCCCAATCTTCTCTTTCATACCCAATGTCCGGTCAGAGCAGGTTGGTCAAGAAGGAACGTCCTCCAGCTCTCGACATCGATAACAACGATGCTCAGGTGAGAATCCAGGTCCTCATTGTCATGCACAATTTCAAACGATTTCTAACCAACATCTACTAGCATCTCGCCCCTCCCCCTCCATTTTCAGACGTTGAGCGTGCATCCTCGACTGGCTCAGGTGGTTCATCGTCCCTAGACCCTTATTATTTTTCAACAACAGATCTCAACTCCTCGACGCCTGATCCTAATGTCGATTTTGCGCCAATAACGCCAGCTAGGGATCCAGCACTAATCGACAGAAAAGGTTTAGTGGGTGTTGGTGACCTGACAACCCCCCGGTGGGCCAGTCGCGAAGGCAGTCAAGAACATCCTGAACAGTGGTACTCGAATCCTCCCTCTGATCGAGATGATAATCACGAGCAACCCCCGAATGACAACGAAGAGGAGAGTGACCGCGGTAGTCCATGGACTATTGAAGCTATTGATGGTGATGGCGACGAGGACGGACTCGAGGTAGGTGTAACCACGTCCCATCGTTGGCGCTCACTAAACCCGAGTGACGTCCCGCAGCCTCTCGTGTCGGAACCACTTCCCATGCAGGAACGCGTCGTTCGTCCCAAACCCTCTATGACCGAAGAGAGTGGCGGAGAAGAAATTTTGTATCCTCGCTCTCAACCTCTCCCAGATCCCAAGGGAGAACCCATCCCACGTGCCCTCGGTTATGAGGACCAATCATCTGTGCCGATAGTGTCGAGCTCGCCGTCACCGGACGAACGAACTACTGCTCAGCTTGTTGATGCATCGTCGCCGCCCAGCTCATTCTCGTCGTTACCCAAAACGAAGAAACGCACCTCTGACGAATTCTTAATGGACCATGAAACCGGTGTCCTCATTTCCAAGTCTGCATCGATGAAAGCAGAGCCATCGACGCCATCGACGTCTCATATCCAACGGAAACATCGCAGTCTAACTGCTTCAACGACTGCTTCTTCGCGTCTGAAGGATAGACGTAGAGGTCCCAGCGCTGGTACTATTCTGGATCTAGATGTGCTACCCACGAAGACGCAGACTTCTACGGGAACTACAAGCAAACATGTGCGTCATGCCTCTGCCTCTGCCTCTTCTTCTTCGTCAGATGCGGCTGGTCGGCGTGGTCTGACCCACGGCCATGATTTCTCACATTTACCCCCTTCGCCTTCGTCCTCTTCCATCCAGCAATTCCTTCGTGTTACTACAAATCCTCCCGCGGCCAACTCTACTAGCCCTCCCGCCATTACCCCTACTCCAGTTGTGCCTCCGACCGTCATGCCCGTTGTCCCCACTTCCCATACCTCTCCGTCCGTGGCGCATTCTCTTTTACGAGGACACCAAGAAGGTTGGCTAGCTATGGATGACAATGAAACTAAAGAAGCGTTGCGTAAGCTTGATGGTATATCTGGCAAGACTGTTCATGCACGGGCCTCGATGTCCTTCAGTAATTCGAGCAAGCCTAATAGTAGGCCTGGGACTCCTGGTCGTTCAGTAGGAACGCAATGGGAAGGACTTGAAAGTAAGGAGAAAGTCAAGCGGCAAAGTTCTGCTAGTACGAAGACGGTGGATGATTCACGCAGCAGGAGAAGCAGTGCGGGAAGTGGGAAAGAGAGGGATGCGGAATCTCACAAGGATGCACCCCTAGACAACGCTGAAGTCCCAGCCCGTGCTTTAACTTTTGCAGATGAACCCATTCAGCTTTCGCCTGTTATCGCCACTCCAGGTCGATCTGGACGTCGTCCAAGCAGTAAAGACGGTCCCGCCAATGGACGTTCAAGCTTCACTGCCAAGAGGGGTTCGGCTTCCTCCACCACGTTCGCGAGCACCCCGACGACTAGTTCCAGAGATTCTACTACTTTTTCTGCCAGTACGAGTGCCACCTCCGCCATCTCCGCCCGATCATCGTTCAGCAAAACGAGGCGTAATAGTGGGGGAAGTGATGCGTCCAGTATCCATTCCGCTGATGTGGGTAGTCTCCGTGATAGAGCTGCGAGCCTAGTAAGTCTTGCCGGTGAAAATCCAGAGGAAGGATACGTTCCTCCTGTCCCTCCTCTTCCAAAGGATTTTGCTACATACAAACCTCCAGCGTCAGCGTCCACTCATTCTCCCGCACATACTTCTATTTCCCTTCCACCTGTGGCTGTCGCTGTTTCAACCCCTGATGACCCAACCCGGACTGTCACCATTGAAGTTCCCTCTACGCCGCCAAAGGTCGTCCACGCGTCCCAGCCAGCTACCGTCACTCAACAACCGGTCCGATCTCCTTCGAAGAAGTGGAGTTTCTCGGCCCTTAATCTCAAACTGCAATCCTCCTCTTCTTCCCGCGATCTTCGTCAGGCAGCTGCTCCCCCTGCCGAACGTCCGATATCCTTTGCTTACACCACCGATGCAGGTGCTTTGCCCGAGCCTCCATTTTCCGCAACAATGCCACAACGAGGCGCGGATACGTCCTGGCCACACCCGCCTTCTGAAAATGAGACACTAACGGCTCGATCTTCGATGTCTTCGCTGAGAGTTCCTACTTCTCCTGCACCCACTTCACCTGGAGGGTTGCGGGATCGTGATCGGTCGCCTTCATTATCCAGCACCCGTACCCCAGAACGACCAGGGACAGCTTCCAGTGCAAGCACTCATACTACTGGACAGCCTCCATTATCCCCTCGTAATGGACAAACCAGCAGGTTGACGCTGTCGGCTATTCCCTTCTTCAGAAGGTCCTCGAGCAATAGCTTGTATCAACAGCTGCCAGCTACGAGTTCGAGTCTTCCAACAGGAATGACGAAAGGACATCCATCAGTGTCTCCACCTGCACCTGCACCTGCGAAGGAGATGCGAACACCGTTGTCACCCTCTACCAAGAAGAGCTCGGTTTTCGGACTATCTCTCCTCAAGGGATCAAGCTCTCGGAAGAGTCTACAAGCGCAAGCGGACAAGGATAGAGAAAGAGAGGAGAAACGGGAAGAGAAACGGGAAAAGCAACTGGAGAAGGAGCGTGAGAAACAACAGAAGAAAGAAGAGGACAAAGACAGAAGTGAAAGTCGCATTTCTGTCCTCATGGGGCGAAGACGTGGCAAGGTTGGTTTCTTTTATCTTAAACCCCCGCCGCCATATTAACTGATTTATTCTCCCAGACACTATCTTCAACGGAGCAAAAGAAGGCCAAAGTCGTACCTTTGCCTCCAATGCAAATGTCAGCCCTCCCGCTAGCGACTGCACAACGTGTTGCTAACTTGAGATCCGGTGAACCCAGCCCTCCTGCGACCGCGTCGCCTGCAACCGCGTCGCCTGCAACCGCGTCGCCTGCAACCTCAAGCCGTCCGGCGTCATCACGACTCACAGCGCCAACCGCTAGCTCACTGAGTAAGCAGACTGAAGCTGCTCGTACCAGCCGTCACCAGTTACCAACGATTGCCGGGTCCCCTTCTGCAAGCACCAACGGCACACAGTCCAATCAAAGTACAATCTCGTCGGCTCAGAATTTGTTGGCCAAGGAGACTCCGACAAAGATTCCTCGAATGGCAAGTCAGTCTTCTACGGTGCGGTCTCCAAGCACCCTCAAATCCGCAAATTCTAGTGGTACCACTTCGCGCCGCACAAGTTTAAACCTGAACACCTACAACCCCCTAACGGATACTCAGAACGTGTCTTTGGATGAATTTGGTGTTTTGGAGACTAGTGATGCGAATACTAATCCCACTTCTCAAGCTGCTCCTTCGACAGCACGTACCAGAGCTTCCCCACAATCTGTGTCTCGTGTACCGCGGTCGATTCAGGGTTCTCTGACGAGTACTGGACTTCCTCGGAAATCCACTCGGGATTCTATGGTCTTCGGTGGTCTTCGTAAAGCTTCAACTGGCTCCATTGCTATGCTGCCTCCTTCCCAGTCCGAAACATCTTCTGCGCCTGCGCCTACCCGTACCAACCGGTTATCGATGCTGTCGCCGTCCAAATCATTAAAATTGCTGACCCCGAAGTTGACCTCATCCAAGTCAGCCGCGGCGGCAAACACTTCTACACCCAGCTTATTCAAGAGTGCGTCAGCGGCTTCCAGCCGTCAATCGCTGTCCTCGCCTTCGCCGGCTCCTACCGGGATAGATGAAGATGAAATACTTGGCGATGAAGAGATGATGGCGTATATCAAACGTCAGCAAGCGCGGAAGCTGGCGAATGGTGCGAAGAAGGAAGAGTTGGATGAACTGTTGAAGTTCCCCGAGCCAATCACTCCAGTGTCTCCGATGAGCCCTACCAGTAAGTCTTCCCTGTAATAGGAATGAATGTTGTTAATAACCTTTTTATAGCGGTTCTTAATGGATCTCTCGACCAACACTTGTCAGAGTACGAACGCCAGGAGATTCTCGATTACCCTTCAACACACTATGTTGGCCAGGGAAGCAAGAAGAATCAAGCGACCACGGAAAATACAACCAATAATTACGGTTACGATGATGAGCGCGGCGATTACCTTGTCATTGCCCATGACCATTTGGCATACCGTTATGAAATTATCGATACCTTGGGCAAGGGTTCTTTCGGACAAGTCTTGAATTGCAGGGATCATGCGACAGGCGAATCCGTGGCTATCAAGATCATCAGGAATAAAAAGCGATTCCATCATCAAGCCCTGGTCGAGATTAAGATTTTGGAAAACTTACGGAAATGGGTATGTCTTTCATTCATTACTTTCAATGTTAGTTTATTTACCTTTGCCCAGGACCCTGATGAGAAGTACCATGTCATTAAAATGACCGAACACTTCTACTTCCGTAATCACTTGTGTATTGCGATGGAATTGTTGAGCATCAATCTTTATGAGCTCATCAAGGCTAATGGCTTTGTTGGGTTCACCACCAACTTGATTCGGCGATTCACGTCTCAAATGTTGTCGTCCTTGGTGCTTATGCGACAACATAGGGTAGTGCATTGCGATTTGAAGCCCGAGGTAAGCTTTACTCCAGTAATGCTATTGAGCTCTAATCGACTTGCTATGCAGAACGTTCTTCTACGCCATCCTGCGAAGAGTGGTATCAAAGTTATTGATTTTGGAAGTAGTTGTTTCGAGCATGAAAAAGGTTCGTTATTAATTATTCTTCGACCACATCGCACTCGTTTCTGATCTTCTCTTACCAGTGTACACCTATATTCAATCTCGTTTCTATCGTTCACCTGAAGTCATCTTGGGTATGAATTACCATACGGCTATCGACATGTGGAGTCTGGGTTGTATTCTTGCAGAACTTTATACTGGGTATCCTATATTCCCTGGAGAAAACGAACAAGAGCAGCTGTCTTGTATCATGGAGGTCTTAGGTCTACCCGATAAGGACTTGATCAACAGGAGTTCCAGGAAGCGGTTGTTCTTCGGTGAGTAATGTTGTCTCTTCCTACCAGATTATCGACCCACTCGACGTCATAGACTCGACGGGTGCTCCCAGACCTGTTGTTAACTCTAAAGGTCGTCGACGACGCCCAGGCACTAAGACTCTGGCAGGAGTGTTGAAGTGCGATGATGAGTTATTTGTTGACTTTGTCGCCAAGTGTCTCGTATGGGATCCCGAAAGGCGCATGAAGCCTCAGCCCGCCCTTCGTCATCCCTTCGTTACCGCCCCGCGAGCACGCTTCTCCAAAGGCCCTACTGCTACGCCATCGAAGAGTTTGCTCTCCTCGGGCTCGGGCAATCTGAGCAGTAGCAGTCGGAACACAAATAAGGTCACCGAGACTCCGAAGAAGTCCCAGATTGGGGCTCCAACTCCCTTGACAGCTAGAGCGACTAGAGCTCCTACTACCTCAGTTCCTCAAACGCCTGTTGGCTCTGGTGTGCTTCATTCGCTTGGACCTCGCTACAGGACATCAGTTTCTTCTTCTCATCAATCTGCTCGCTACGCAGTAAGTTATCAAGTGGCCCGTTGTTCCGTATCAAAAACTAACCGTGTCTTTAGACGGCAACTGTTGCAAAATAATCCTTGGAACACTGGAATTTTTCTTTCTCACTCCGCCTCTTCTTTTTCTTTCTCCGCCTAATACCAAATTTCTCTGTGCATTTTTGTAGATGTGGGAAAGCTTTTGATCAAAATATCCAAGGCTGGCCTTTTCTAAATACCCAGTCTCTTTTAGTTCAATTATATCAGTTACCTCGATTTCTTTTTCAACCCCATTCTTACCCGCAACTCCCGTGTATATAAGCATTGTGTTTCCATTTACCTGCTAATTGTACTGTCAATTCCTGGCTCCAGATATATCTTTTTCCATTTTTTCTCCACAGAATATGTAATTGGTCTGACCCTTCGCGGACGTCACAACAGTTTAGGCTTGCCGGCTTACGTGGACTAGGATCAATCTTCCCATTCTCTCAACTTGCCCGTATGTGGCCCCAGTCGAAAACTTCTGCAGCTGTTGTCTTTGTATTTTCTTTCTTATCGACAGTAACAGCACATCCACACGATGATAAGATAGATGAAGAAGCACTAAATGCGCCCATCGACTCGATACTGTACATACACATTGGACTTCAAGCCTTGCTATGGGGTGTAATCTTTCCAACAGGGATGGTGCTTGGAATCGTTAGGTGTGTACTTCATATGTGTGGTTAACAAATGCGCTTTACAATATATATTCTTTGTGCCTGTAGATCGCGTTGGCATGTGCCTGTTCAAACCGCAGCGCTTGTCCTAACTGCTGGAGGATACCTTCTCGGCCATAAACATGGAGGTCGCAAGTTTCCCGAATCCCTTCATGAAATAGCATCAAATATTATTATGGTTCCCCTACTTATCCAGGCGGTATTGGGGGTTTACTTGAAGTTGCATATCCATGAGAAGTCCATTCGACCTTGGGCAGTATTGGCTCATGGCATTGTGTAAGTAAACCCTTGCTTTTCTCTTTACCTGTCTCCTTGGATGTGAAATATTGAATACTCAAATTTATTTAGAGGGAAAGCCTTCCCTATAATCGGTTGGTGCCAAATGCTATTTGGCGCAATTGTAATCGGCGGATACTGCAATGGAGGAGCACTGGGACAATGTCTAGGTAAGTACTTCACTCTTGAGCCTTTGTGATTATCGGTTAAATGACTCTGATATCATAGCACATTATATTATGGGAAGGTAAGCATACATACACGGTTACCCAACTTTTTTGCTCTGTGCATAATGTCTCTTGCTACATAGTGCATTCATTGGATATGGCATCATCCTTGCCATCCTTCTTCTAGTTGGACAGCCATGGTTGCGTCGTAGAGGACGTAAGGATCACTTGTGACTGAATTTTGTTTATTGCCTCACATTTTGCAAAGGTTCAAATGAATGGTGGGATTCTTGGGTCATTTTCGTTTGGGTATGTCCGCCCAAAGTTCTTATAGCATATTTGACTCATCCACGATATCTAGGGCATCGGTAAGCATCTCAGATGAATTTTAAGAATGTTATTTTGACATTCGTCTATTAAGTTAATACCTTTACGGAACATCATGGGGGACCGTGGACCCATAAGGATTTGCAACACACAAGCCTCGGTATTGTCTGTACGTTATTCAGCTGATTCCTTCATAATGTCTCTTACTTTCGTCTCAGGGGTCGCTGGAGGTGCTCTAGGCATTATTCTTTCCCTCAGAAAATCTAGGAATGTCATACCAGCATTGATGTTAGTTGGTGCCACCCATTAATTTACTGAAGTCACCAATTTCTGAGTCGTAGGCTTATTCTCACTGGATGGGCCATGTCGTCTCACGCACAGGCTTTCAAGTATTCGGAGATGGTGAATACCTTACCCTTTTTCTTCAATTCCAATTAATCTAAACCCTCCTTTAGATTCACTCTATATTTGGCTGGACACTCATGACTGCCGGTCTTGCTCGAATCATTGATGTTTGCTTCGTTTCTCCCAGATATGAAGAGTCGAATGCAGATAGCGACGAGACGCCGACATTAAACCCCTTCCAGCATTTGACCCCTTTCGTAGGCGCCGTTTCCTTTTCCTCATTCAACCGATGTTCATTTTTGCCTTTTATACCAGCTACTGGTTGCAGCAGGGTACGTAATATATAGCCTAATGTTCTCCCGATGTGAATCTAACTGTATATAGCCTATTGTTTATGTCTGCAACTGATGAAGAACTGCATTATGTTGATAACCTCGGATTAGACCACGTAACCTACGTTCTAATCATGTTCAGGTAACGTCATTTTATGTTTTCTCTTAATTTCGTACCTATTTAATACCAACTTGCAGCATCGCCTTTATAATTTACTCACTGGCAAATATACTGCTAAATTCGTATTCCTCTGCAACGCATACGAACAAGACAACGGACTCAGAACTTCCGAGAGGCGAAGGCAATAAATATTACCATCGTGTCCCCGATACCGCTTCCCTCTTCAGTGGATATACACTTGGACCTCATGTGTTACATGACGAGGAAGTATATGAACTTGCTGGACCGGACAATGACGAAGATCCATTTGATGACGAGCATCACAATCAGAGGCCGAGTAGATCGTAATATTTTAATACCTGTTATTTACCATTGTTTTTACTGCATGGTCACTCTTTGTATATCATACACCACAACTATGTCTGTTTACAGATTAATTGTCACTTCGCTGACTGCCTCGCTGAACTTCACTTTCTTCGACTTCAAAGTGCCAGCCGATGCGCTCTTCGGCTTCACCCCTTCAATAAATATCTCAATGGCGCCCAAAGTGAAACCTCCTTTTGATCCCAACTTGAGTTCGCCATTCCTCCTTTGCGCACTAATAACCCCAGCAATCTCGGCCCCTTTTCCACTTGGAACATTGACTTCGAGAGTCTGTCCCTCCTCCAATTCGTATACCTTCACGGTAAGACCCTTGGTATAGTCGTAGTCCGGCCGTTTAGTACCCGCAGGACCCAAGACAATAATTGAACCTGGTCTGACCCAGACGGGAATATCATCCAGAGCAACTTTCTCAGAAACCCAGGTCGGTCCTTCGACTGTCCTGTCAGACCAGAAAGAGGTCCATCTACCCTTCGGTAAATAATACTCGCTCTCTTCTTCTGAAGGGACGAAGATGGGGGCAACGAGCAAAGAGGGACCCAGCATAAACTGGCGATCGAGGTAGAGGGTGGTTCGATCCTCAACGAAATCTAGCCACATTGCCCGTTGTACTGGGTGTCCTTTAAGGTGTCCTTGGATGGCCTGATAATAGAGATATGGCATGAGACGGTGTTTCATTTCGACGAATTTCGCGAGGACTTTAGGTGCCTCATCGCCGTATTCCCATGGAACACCTTTTAACAAGCGGGTGTCGTCATTATATATTCTGGTGAGATATCGAAAGAATGGAGATGACTTACGATAAGAGTGAGAGCCATGCAGGCGCGAATGCGAAGAGAAGAGTCCATATGCTACCCATCGCAAATAAATCTCGGGAGGTGGCAATCCCTGGACTTCAATGAGTTCTCAGTCTATGGATCATAATAAAATTATTGCCTCAAATCCCCCTATATCATGAGATGTAAAGGCAAATCCTGAAAGAGTCAGACTGAGTCCTCCTCGAAGAGTCTCTGCCATAGCTTCAAATGTGGATTCGCAATCTCCGCCCCAGTGCTATTGAAACGAATATGAGAAATTTGAATTTCCTTTCTGACGGAAGGTTACTTACGACTGGGAAACTAAAATAATTGTTGGCTATTATGTCCGTCTGTTAATAAAGCGATACGACATACCGTTGACTTCCTGCTGCTGCAGCACGCGCAAAGACGACAGCCTCATTTTTTCCAAACCTCTCTTCAAGAAGCTCAAAGACCAGTTTGTTGTACAAAAATGCATATTGGTTATGCATGCGGTATGGGTCAGAACCATCATGGAAAACGACGTTGGTATGAGGAATCCGCTCTCCAAAGTCAGTCTAAACCATATCACTGAATATGGGAAGCTCGAAAGAGGACCCGAAAGGACCAACCTTGAAAGCATCCACTCCGAGATCTAACAATTTCTTAAGTTTGTCGGCGTACCACTTCCTGGCGTCTGGATTTGTTACATCGAAGATTCCAAGCCCAGGTTGCCAGAGGTCCCATTGCCAAGATTGACCGTTTGTTCTTTTGATAAGATAACCATTAGAAACAGCTTCGTCATAAATCGGAGAAAGTTGGGAAATGTAGGGGTTGACTGGTTACACCGTTAGCCTTGGTATTTGAAGAACAAATGATAAAATCTACTCCAGACACATATCTTTACACCATACTTGGACTTAATTTCCGACAGATAGGCAGCAGGATCTGGGAAATTGTCGGGATCGAAAGTGAATGAACACCATCTGGAAATCCATGAGCTTGCGACTTGAAGAGAGGACAGTGCGGAGGGGTACCCACTCGTACTGCTTCATCCAGAAACAATCCAAGTGGAAAACACGAACATTGCAATCACGATCTTTCATTCCCTGGAGAAATTTCGAGACAGTGATGGCTGAATAATCGGTCAAAAACGAGGTGGACAGCCATAAACCAAACGTCCATGTCGGAGGAAGGCTGCGCTCGTGTTAAAGAATGAAGATCGGCACGATAACTTCAAGGACATACGCAGGACGACCAGTTATGACAGTGTAGCGTTCGAGAATCTGAAGGGGAAAGTATGGGTTGAATGTTCACGTTTATAATCTAAACATCCTATATACCTGAAGGGGTGTCTCCCCGTAAATCAGGAAATATTCCAAACTCTCGGAAGCAACGCTGGCCGCAACTCGACTGACCTAAAAATCGGTTATATAATATTTTGCGATAACATTAGAAGCTCACTTTATCGCTTCCAATTTCTAATTCGATTTCGCCTGGATTGTTGATAAAAACGCCGTAGCCTCTTGATGAGATATAAAATGGAACACATTTATATGCCTGGTCACTGGATGTTCCTCCATCTCGATTCCAAACGCTGATGGACTGTCCTGTACGAATAAGCCCAGGAATTAGCGGGTCGAAAAAGGCCGAACGGAAATCTCTTTACCATTTTTCACAAATGCCCCGAACTGTTCTCCCAAACCATAGAAGGTTTCTCCAGGAGAGATATTGAGTTCCGACAATATATAACGCACATATTTTGGAGCGATAGTAGGTTCAGGATTCGAGGACCTGTCGGTGGTCAGGCAAGAGGATTGCGACGCGGAATTCAACGTCCATTTGTGAGGTAGGTCGATAACCGCTTGATGCTTTGGACCAGCGAAAGTCAGAGTACGTTTCGGAGACTTGAAAGTGACGGTATAGGGATTATTTGTGACTTCCGCAGTGAGACCCCCAGTACCGATTGTGAGGGATTCTGGTGACTTGTTGATCCCAACCTTTGGAAGCACTGGGGGACCGGTTGGAAACAATTCAATGGATGGGTTGGTTGGTGCTGTCTATCTGATACTCAGGAAATATTTAAGTTAGATTCAAGGACCAGCTCAACCTTAAAATGTTCGATCTTCACAGCAATAACGCCTTCAGTTGGGGCATGCAATCGTACACTAAGAACAGGACCTACAATATATGTAAATTTAAAGAGACTCCTTGAGATAGGCGTGTTACATACCACCCAACGTATCTCCACGATGCCTAATTGGACGGGTAGCAACTTGCAGGTCGACATTATCGTCCTTGACGGTTGTATTGACAACTTGTAGCCCATAGAATGGGCGTACGCCATCTTTCAGCAACCAAAACCCGTCAATGAACTTCATGGTGTCACTCGAGAGAGTACTTGGTTCATTCTTGTCTTTCTAATCTCTTTTTATATGCCAGTTATGCCCGCTGCTTCGCCTTCTCGCAATAGACGAGCATTCAACGTGACTTCCGGCCCGCCATTAGTTAACCGATATTCCACCGAGCTGGAGATTGTGATCTCGGATTGGCTTTGCTGTAATTTGCAGTCCTCATTGTGGACGAAGTCCATCATGAATTGTACGAAAAAGGAAGTCGGGAACGCACGGGCATATTCAGAGATAAATTAGCGCGGTGAGCTTACTTATCGACAGTCATCTCAGACGTAGAGGCAGAAGACGGTTCAAGGCATTCGAAGATGACTCAGCCACTCTGGGTCCATACCCCATTAATTTATTCACAATTGTTATCCGAATCCTTAGATTGCGATGTCTATCTCAAGATGGAGGTATGGTTGGTCATTTTAGCATCTGTGTAGGATATCTAATGAACGAGGACAGACTTTGCAACCTTCGCAATCCTTCAAGTACCGTGGCATGTCCCATGTCGCACAAATCGTGAAATCTAAATCATCAAACGCGCATTTAGTCGTCGCGTCCGGAGGGAATGCAGGCTTTGCGGTGGCCTGTGCTGCACATGCCGTCAATGCAAAGTGCACAGTGTTCCTACCCTCTGGGCTGGATGCTATATTTCTCAATTCCTTGCTACGTGAAGGTGCCAATCTTGTGGTTGGTGGCAAAGATTACACGGAAGTACTGGCCAAAGCGCGTGCAGCGGTTGCAGCAGATAAAGACAGGTGTGTTTTCATGAGGTTTCACTATACATTTGATGACGAATAATATTAGCTTTGAAGTATCCGCGTATGGTAAGAAGAGATTTCCCCGATAGTTTCATAGATTGATGCAACTCCTTCGAAGATGACGAGGATGTGTGGCAAGGCCACGCGTCAATGGTGCATGAAATCGCGAAGGATGATTTGAAGGAGAAGCCAGATGCAATCTTCTGTAGTGTCGGCGGCGGCGGTCTCCTAGCAGGCGTTATCGTTGGTTGTGAGCAAGTGGGATGGGATGATGGTTCGTACAAATCCTTCCGATTTACGACCTTTGGTTGAAATTGTTATCCAGTCCCTGTGGTGGCCTTAGAGACCATTGGTGCTGATTGCTATTACCATTCAGTACAGGCAAATCGTTCGCCGCTATTATCCACTGCACCTGCGCCGCCTCTCCGCAATGGAATCACCGTATTCCATGACGAGCAATGCGATGTCAATCTGGTCCGTTTGCCGGCGATAGAATCTGTGGCATCTTCCCTTGGCGCGTCAAGTGCAGCAGCTGGAGCCGTTAAAAAGGGTCTAGAAAGGAAAGGAGGTGTCCGTTGCGTTCTCGTTCCAGATGGTCTGGCCATGCAAACAGCCATATCCTTTGCAGGTCAGTAGTTAGGTCCTGTGTAAAGTGCATTTCTGATAATGCTTTGTTTAGACGACCACAAATCTCTTGTTGAACTGGCATGCTCCACGACACTCGTTCCAGCCTATAGACGTTCATTATTCGATGCCATTCTTCCCCCAAGAAGAGACGGAAAGCGAAGAAAGGTCGTTTTCATCGTATGCGGAGGTAGTAAGGTTTCTCTCGAGGATATGGCAAAATACCAGAATATTGTCAATCTTCATTCTGAGACGTGGAGAGTGTGGGTAGAAGGTAAAGAAATAGAAATACAGAAGTAGGGTGGATCCCTTTAGAATAATTATACCACATAGATACATCTACGTACAAGAGGATTAATTCCTGGGCAAGGATTCATTTGCTTCGTACTCACCTCGTCCTACATAATACAGCCTCATACCAATCTCTCTGACGCTTCTGGTTGAGCAGTGGAAGATGAAGAACCATCTTCCTTGTGTCTTAGGTTGTTGCGACGCGTTTTTATTCGTTCCAATTCAGCAGTGACCTCGGCATGGGATTTTGGAGGTTTCTGCAATTTGTGCTGATCGTGAATGGTATATTTAAGGATGACATATACCACATACATATGAACCCTCTTCTGGAGGAATAACTTGTCGGCGATACTGCATAGCATTGAAAGTAAGTTGCAGAATTCGAGCAGGAAGCCAATAAATGACTTACAGGAAGGACATTCCGTTTGTACCACTCTGGGTCTCCAAAATACGACAATGCAGCAGCAGGAACGAGCAGGTATAAACCAAATTTGAAAACCTCGAGAGCCCCTGACTTGACACCACTTCGAGGTCGCACCATGGTATTGAGCGAGTTCAAAGCGTTAATACTTCGCGAATGTAAGGATCCACAAGCACCCACGCGATCTTTCGAGACATGTCACGCCGTCGACGTCTCGCTGTCCTCATCTCAGGCTCAGGTGCGGTGGTATTCAACATCTAAATAAAATATTCAAAATTGCTTGTCAAAATTTATAGGCACGAATCTCCAGGCTCTGATTGATGCCTGCAGTGCAGGAACGATCCCAAACACCGACATTGTTCTCGTCCTCTCCAATCGAAAGGCCGCATATGGCCTAACTCGTGCATCTCAAGCGAATCCGCCGATTCCGACAGCATACATCGGATTACCGCCTTTTATCAAAGCGCAAAGTGCGAAAGGCATTACTGCAACGAGAGAGGACTACGATGAGGAGGTCGCATGGCGAGTTAGGGAATCGCGACCCGATCTTGTTGTCTTGGCTGGATGGATGCATATCATGAGCGAGAGATTTTTGGAGGTTATGAGTGGGAAGCAGACGAAAGAAGGTGCTGCCGATCCCATAGATGGTAGACGGATTCCAGTCATTAATTTGCATCCTGCGCTACCTGGAGCTTTTGATGGTGCGAATGCGATTGATAGAGCATGGGAGGCGCATGAGAAAGGTGAGATTGAGAAGACGGGTGCTATGGTGCATGAGGTGGTTAAGGAGGTGGATAGAGGACAGCCAGTGCTTGTGAGGGAGGTGTTGTTTAAGGATGGGGAAACGAAGGAGGAATTTGAGAAGAGATTGCATGGGACAGAGTGGGAGGTCATTGTGGGAGCTACAAAGAAGGTCTTAGATGAGACGATATCTGAGGAATAAGAAGCTGTATCACTACCGGGTTGAAAACTCTCCTACCACTGTATCCCTCTAGGTATAAGGCGTCGATCGGCTCTACGTTACACCTGAATACTCTCCGGAATTAATTAAGATTATCAATGACATACAAGTATTCCTAAATATGTAATCCGTCCATGAAGACGTCCACTGATTGTGTGGCCCGGCTGAATTACTCGGCCGAGGTCACACTCGACTATGAAACTCATTCCCCCTCAAAATTTGTAAAATCAAAGCATGCTAAAAATTTGCAAGATCATCTTTATTAAATAAAACCTCACGTACTGAGCGATCACATTGTCAAAAGCCTTTTAGAACTGAAGCATCGCATCTACCAAGCCAAAGTCAACGCAAATAAAATTGATATTTAATCATTGCAAGAGAGAAGAATAAAACGTAGGTATATGTCATGAATAAAACAAGAGAGAAAAATGAATATGCATATGATGGAAGATAAAAAAAGGGAATAAAGCAAAACTGTCCGGGAAGAGATAATAAAAAGGTCATTCAATAGACATCCGCTGTGACAAACCGACACCACCCATATAGGAGCTTTGTCGTTCGCTCATGCCCGGAGTACCAGCCGGGCTCTTTCCACCTCGTTTCGGTGTGAGAGCGTCTCAAGGAGAAATTAGACTTTTGAGAGGAAAAAAGGATTAACTTTTTCGTACCGTTTGTTTTGGGATTTCGCAAGCCTTTATCAAAGTCGGAGAAACATCGTAACCCGACAGCAAAGGAAGAGAACACAAGTAAGAAAGCAACAATCGCTAAAGCAACTTATGAGCAACCAGAAACTATAATTAATAATGGAATGCTTACTGAATACTGTTAGTGTGTTGCGTGTGGATTCATACTGATCTCTCGTCGATGGTGAGTAGTACCGAACAAACTTGAAGATGCTAGAAAACCTAAAGTCAGTTTCTTGGTATGTTAATTTAACCAGATGGCCTCACAAGTAACTCAAGGCGGCCGCCATCAAAATTAAGGATATCGTCATGACCCTGAATACAAGTCAGTCAATGTATAATTAAAAGCTTAACAAACATTACCATTTGATTTCGCGCTTGAGGGCAATTCCGCAACCAGATAGCAGAATTAGAACGATTGGAATGGCAGCGATCGTCAGGCCGAATTCAGCAGTATTTGGGTCGATGACCAAGATGAGCAGCTGGCAATAGAGCTTAGACCGGTCATGGATAGCGATATCGGATATCATACCTGCATAGTCAGACCAACAAAGGCGAAAAAGTCAAACTTGAGCAGGCAGATCATCACTTGGTAATACTGATACATCGCTACGCGGAATGTCAGCAGGGGTGGTGTTGTCTCATAAAAATATTTTTACATTTCATCGCTGGATTGGCGCCGACGACATGGAATACAACCCATCTAATAAGAGCGCATTAATAAGAGTTTGCCATGTATCCGAGTTATCGCTTACCCAAATTCAAAGTACAGCGCACGGGTCCAGTAGACGAGGACGACCCATGAGGCTGCAAGGATACAAGGAACGGCGATGAGCAATGGCTCAACTGCCTTCCATAAGGATCCAGGCCCATCACAAGTCTGCGGGGATATAGGGGATGAGGGAGGGACGCCAAGGATAATAATAGAAAAGTACAAACCGTGTAGCATGTTTCGTCTGGTGTTCGAACGAGAGCAGTCTTGGTTTGCCTAATTTGCAAAGCAGAGAATATTATCATCGCTATTTGGAATGCTAATCGAGGTATTCAGAAAATTGATCATTGGCAGAAATGCGGAAAAAATTGTACCTAGAATTCCCACTATGGTAATCCCCGTTAGGTGAGTTTAGGCCGCGCCTAGGCGTCAAGCACACGTACCTAGTTGAATGATGTTGCGAAGTTTGAGAGCATCTATTGATATAAGAAGAGAGAATATTCTGCAGAAGTTGAGAGGAGAGAAGATAGGTAAAAGCGGAAGGACTCACTCGGCCAAAGCGAATAGTGCAAAGTAGCATGGTAATGTCTGGATGGAGCATGAGACGTGCACAAACATGACTTATAAAGAGAATCGACCTTGTAGGTCCCTTTTGAAGTATCAACGACTGCTTCCACCTATGATCTGGTTAACTTTTGACATGCCTTCGGAGAAGAACGCTCACTCACTTTGCCAAACACGATCGCTACGAGTGCAAGGACGGCAACAGCCTCTGGTTCTAAAGTCAACACTCCAATGGGAGACAAAGAAGTGTGGCATAATTACGAAGTAATGCTAAGGACAAACGACCGATTAGACGGTATTAAATGAACCCAAAAGGGAGACGTACTGGTTCCAATGAAACCCTGCTGCGGTCGTGTTCCTAGGAAAGGCTCGACAGCCATTGTTATAAGAAGGGACTACTATGGATACAGAAGTGAGAAAGAGGCAGAATATGAGAGAACCGTGAAGATCAAGAGGGAGGGAGGGAGTG
>Ga0157379_10001035_pt1 | contig 22549 bp, 17 predicted proteins | sample S25metaG_FD_121802 | JGI IMG/M metagenome (GOLD analysis project Ga0157379, IMG submission 121802) | Switchgrass rhizosphere microbial communities from Kellogg Biological Station, Michigan, USA - S2-5 metaG | ecosystem: Host-associated > Plants > Roots > Rhizosphere > Soil | place: USA... | reverse complement strand
GCCGCCAGAACAGCTTTGGGCATGCAGGGATTGGGACGAGGCGATGGCCGTGGCCAAGGCGAGGGCGTAAACGATGTTCATGCGATCCTCCTTGATTACGGGTGCGAGACAAGCGACGGCCTTTGAGTTGGCGACGCGGAGCGATCGAGGCCTGAAGATCCCGCTGTTCCGGGCGCGAACGCTTCGGCACGCGTGATCGGCGTTATCCCGGCGGCGTCGAGACCGGACGCTTCGGCCGCAAAGCGCGCGCGCCTCGCGTCGAACACTTCCTTCCGATGTGCTGCTGCGCTGGATGCGTTGGCGGTCGATGCGGAAGGTGCCGCGTGGCCGCGTGCATCGCCCGCCACGTCCTCATTCCCGCGGACGGCGGCCACGATCAGCAGCGCCGCCAGGGCGACGCAACCGCCATATTTGACGACTATCCCAAGCGCACTTGCAGGCTCGTGGGACATGGTCGAAACAAGTCTTTCGCGTTCACTGGTCAGCATGGCGTTCACCTTGTTCCCTTTCACAATTGAGAGTTGGCGTGGGATGAAGGTTGAATTGCCGTGCCGGCGGAGTCCTTAAGAAACCCTAAAAGTTCATCGGGGAGCCGGACTCGGCGTGCGTTCGAGGCGCGCGTGCCTGAACGCCACCAGGACGGCGAGGCGCTACGAGATCGGGGTGCCGCGGCTGGCCTTGGGCAGCTACGGCTTCGTGGGGCCGGAGGGGCCTAGCGGATTGCCAGTGCGAGATCCAGCGCCTGCTCGAGCGTCAGCGCACGACCTTCCTGCCAGGCATGGCTGAATGCCGCGTCATCGCCCAGGACCGCGCGGGCCGCGGCGACGTGGGGGTAGTAACGCGCCTTGGCGCCCGGCGCCAGCGGCGAGCCAATCTCCGCTCGAAGTCGCTCGGCTGCGCCCCAGATGCGGGCCGCTTGGAGGGGCCCATCCAGTGTCGCGACGACCACGCCCAGTCCCTCCAGCGTGGAGGCAGTGACTCGCTTGTCGCCGAGTTCCCGCAGGAGGACCAAGCTCTCGGTGAATCGCTCCCGAGCCACGACGAAGTCGCCCTGATCGCAATCCACCGCTGCCAGGTTGCCCAGCGCGATGGCGAATTTCACCGGGTCTCCAAGTTCGCGCGCGATCGCCAAGCTCTCGAGGTGGAACGCCTTGGCGGTCGCACTGTCGCCCTGTGCCTGCGCCATGCTCCCCAAGCTGTCCAGCGTCTTGGCAATACCCGACCGATTCCCCAATTTCCGCTTGATGGCCAGGCTCTCCTCGTGCCGCGACTTGGCAGTCGGGTAATCCCCCGCCTCGTTGGCGGCAGCCCCCAAGTTGCCTAGCGCGATGGCGATGCCCCACTCGTCTCCCAATTCCCGCAGGATCGCCAGGCTCTCCTCGAACAGCCTACCGGCAGAGGCAAAGTCCGCTTGACCCGATGCCAGGACTCCCAGATTGCTGAGCGAGGTGGCGATGCCGCGCCGATCCCCCAGTTCCCGGCGCATTGCAAGGCTCTCCTCGTGCCGCACCCTCGCGTCTGCAAGATCGGCCTGAAGATAAGCGAGCGCGCCGGCCGCGCTGAGCGCGTTCGCTCGCTCCCGCGTCGGCTCCCCGCTTCCTGCCTGTGCCAAGGCCCGCGCGCACCACGCCCGGGCCTCGAACAGGTGTCCACGCATCCACCAGAAATGTTGGAGCGCCCCGCAAAACCGAAGTGCGCCGTTCGACGGCGCCGCCACGAGGCACCACTCGAGCGCAGCCCGCAGATTCTCGTGCTCCTCCTCCAGGCGCCGCAACCATTCGGCCTGTTCCGCACCCTTCAGCTTCGGTTCCGCCTCCTCCGCCAGCGCGAGAAAGTAATCGCGGTGCCGTGTACGCACCGCGTCGGCGTCTCCGCTCGTGGCCAACTTCTCGCCGGCATATTGCCGAATGGTCTCCAGCATCCGGTATCGATCGCCGTTTTCGTCCGCGACCACCAGCGACTTCTCGATCAGCGCGATCAGCAGATACACCACGTCATCGCGGGCGATCGCCGCGTCCGCAGCCACTACCTCCGCCGCCGCCACCGTCCACCCGCCTGCGAACGCCGACAGCCGCGCGAACAATTGCTGCTCCGCTTCAGTGAGCAGCTCGTAGCTCCAGTCGATCATCGCGCGCAGCGTCTGCTGCCGCGGCAACTCGCCGCTGCTTTTCAGCAGCCGGAAGCGCTGGTCGAGCAGGCGCACGATCTCTTCCACCGGCAGCATCGCGACCCGCGCCGCCGCCAGCTCCAGTGCCAGCGGCAGCCCGTCGAGCCGCACGCAGATCTGCGCCACCGCCCGCGACCGCTGCGCCTCAAGATCAAATCGCGGCCGCTGTTGCCGCGCACGGTCGACGAACAACCGCACCGCATCCGAACGGGCGATGGTCGCCGCACTCGCTTTCGGATCGGGCACCGGCAGCGCGCCCAGCGCATACGTTCGCTCGGTCGCGACATGCAGTGATTCGCGGCTGGTGGCGACCACGCTCACCTGCGCGGTCTCGCGCAGCAACGTGTCCACTGCGTCGGCGCTCGCCCCCAGCACGTGTTCGCAGTTGTCCAGCACCAGCAGGAGCTCCTTGCCGCGCAGGTGCTTGGCAACCGTGGTCAGCAGCGGCTGCCCAACTGCCTCCTTCACCCCCAGCACCTGCGCCAGTGCGCTCGGCACCAGCGCCGGATCCGTTAGCGGAGCGAGGTCGACGAACCAGATGCCATCGCGATAAGCGTCGAGCACCTCAGCCGCGGCCTGCAGCGCCAGCCGTGTCTTGCCAATGCCTCCGGTCCCGGTCAGTGTCAACAGGCGCGTGGCCGGCAAGAGTTGCTTGATCTCCGCGATTTCCCGTTCGCGCCCCACGAACGACGTCAGCACCTGCGGCAGATTGGTGCGTCCCCGGTCGGCTGGCTTCGCGGCTGCCGCCTCGCGCCCCGCGAGCGCCACCACCGGTCCCACGAAACGGTAGCCGCGCCGCGCGAGCGTCTCGATCCAGCCGTCGCCGCCCGGCACCCGCGCCAGCGCGCGCCGGATCGACGAGATCTGCACGGCGAGATTAGCCTCCTCCACCACCAGGCCCGGCCACGCGGCATCGATGATCTCGGCCTTCGCCACGTACTCGTTAGGTCGGCTGATCAGTGCAGCGAGCACGGCGACCGCGCGCGCGCCGAGCGCCACCGGCTCGCCACCATGCGTCAGCACCCGCGCCTCCGGGTCCAGCCGGAATCCGCCGATCTCGTAGAGCTTTCTCATCTCATGCGGATCCCGTTTGCGAAACTGCGCACGATGCGCAATCGAATTGCGACAGCCTCGGCATGTGGACCGACGGAGTCTTCACGCATGCAGCTGTGCATGCGCAGCTCGCCCGATCGCTAGCGTCCACGCTGCTGAATCACTGCGCCGCCTCGCGCTCCATCGCGGCTTCCGCCATCAAGCTTTCGGCATCACGGTAGATCGAGGCCACGGCAAGCACGCGGCCATTGCGCTTGTATCGGACCGCGCAGTCGCGCTTTGCGATGTCGCCATCAATGGCCAACTCGTCCCACGACTCGGCATGGCCGACATAATTGATCGGGACGTCGTAGTGCTGGCTCCAGAAGAACGGAACGGCGTCGAACTTCTCCCGGCCACCGAGCATGTTGAGCGCGGCAGTCTGGCCCTGGCGCTCGGCGACCACCCAGTGCTCGACGCGAATCGCCGCACCGCTGTGCGGGTCGGGCCAACGCGCGATGTCGCCCGCCGCGAAGATTCCGGGTGCGCTGGTCTCGAGATACTCGTTGACCGTCACGCCGCGATCGATTGCAAGGCCCGCCTTCTCCGCGAGCCCAACGCGTGGCCGCACGCCAACACCCGCGACGACCAGATCGGCGTCGATCGCGCCGCCGCTTTTCAGCTTGACCTGGCGCGCATCGATAGCCGTGGCGGTATCCTCCAGGTGGAAGATCACGCCGTGCTCTTCGTGCAGGCTGCGCACGAAGTCCCCCAACTGCGGGCCCAGCACCTTCTCCATCGGCCGCTTCTCCGGCGCCACGACGTGGACCTCGATCCCGCGCGTGCGCAGCGCGGCGGCAACCTCGAGGCCGATGAAGCTTGCCCCCATCACCACGACGCGCCGTGTCGTCGCCGCCCGCGCGATGATGGCGCGGCAATCGCTGAGCGTGCGCAGCGTGAACACGTGCGGCAGGTCCATGCCCGGCAGCGACAAGCGCACCGGCTCGGCACCGGTCGCGAGCAGCAGCCGATCGTATGCGACCTTGCTGCCGTTTTCGAGAACAACCTCGCGCGCACTTGCGTCGATGTGGGCGACGTTCGTCTTCAGCTGCAGATCGATTCCCTGTTCGGCGTAGTAGCTGTCGTCGCGTAACGGGACCCACTCCTCCGGTGCGTTGCCGGCCAGGTAGTCCTTGGACAGGTTCGGCCTGTCGACCGGCGGCGCGTCGTCGTCGCTCAGCATCACGACGTCGCCCTGGAAGCGCTGGCGACGCAGCATTTCGGTGGCGGCGAAGCCGGCCGCTCCGCCGCCGACGATCACGATCTTCTGCGGACCTCCCGGCGCGAGTACGACACGACGGCTCGGCGCCGGCGCAGCCTTCCCTCGCACAAAGACCTTGCCGCCATCCACCTCGGTCGACCAGCACGCGATGGGGCCCAGCGCCGGTGCCCTCACCGCTTCCCCGGTCCGCAAGCTGAAGCACGCGTGGTGCCACGGGCAGCGCACGGTGTCGTCGACCATCAGCCCTTCGGCGAGCGGACCGCCGTAATGGGTACAAGTCGCGCCGACCGCGAAAAATTCGTTGCCGCGCCGCGCGAGCAGGACCGCTTCGTCGCCGACGTGTCCTGCCAGCAGTTTTCCATCGGCAAGGGTGTCGATGGCAAGGCCCAGTGTGAGGTCAGGACCGGTTGCTTCCGATTGGGGCGCGCTCATAACTATCTCCGGTTGGCAACAGAGGCGATAAGCTCGGCCGCCGCGAGCGGGGCCGCCTGATGCGCGGCGCGCATTTCGTTCCCGTTACGAGTGAACGTCATCGCCTCGTAGCGCGCATCCGCGTAGCCCAGCAACAAGCACGCGCACTTGAGGCGCCCCTCCATGCTGCCAAAAAGGCGAAGTAATCAGATCGACTTTTCGCGCGGAGTGGACATCGCCGCGGGGCGCGGGGGCGCAACTACTCTACCCGAAAGCCGCTCCGTTCAGAACGATTCAGCCCGACTTCAGGACAGCCGCATGCCGTAAGGGAGACAGTGGGAACCGTGCAGTCGCAGTCCAACTTGAGCAAAGGAGATCGCCATGTCGACCCGCTTCATGCAGTCCTCCGCCTTCGCTCTCGAACGCATCGCCTACGCCGTCCTCGCCGGTTCTGCTGGTGGACGCGAGGGGGTGCGAGGCCTGGTGGGCCCGGCTGCTTGGACGCTCGCTCGAGCGAATCATGCGGGCGGCGGTCGACTACCTCGTTGCACGTGGACACGAGGAGGAGGACTGCGTTGCAGGAGGATGGTGAACCGGTATGTAACCGTCTCCCTGCATACCGGTCGCGCCCGCTGCGGTCGACTCGCGCCAAAGATCGGCACCTTCGTCGAATCCCGCTTGCCCGGAAAAGAGCGCTCGCTAGCATTGCGGCCGGATGTTCACAAGGGGGAGCGATGCTCGAAGCGTTGGGACTGCGCAAGTCGTACGGTATGCGGGCGGCGGTGGCCGATGTCGCCTTGACCGTCCGGTCAGGTGAGGTACTTGGCCTGCTCGGTCCGAACGGGGCCGGGAAGTCGACGACGATCGGCATACTCAGCGGTCTGACGACCGCCGACGCCGGAACCGTCCGCGTGAACGGCGTTACCCTCGCCGGCGATCCCGACGACTTCAAGCGCCGCATCGGCCTGGTGCCCCAGGACCTGGCGCTGTTCGAAGACCTGACGGCGCTGGCCAACATCGAGCTCTTCGGTGCCCTCTACGACATGCCAAAGGCACGGCTGCGCGAACGCGCGGTGCACGTGCTGGACATCGTAGGACTTGCCGACCGCGCCCGCGACAAGCCCTCGACGTTCAGCGGGGGCATGAAGCGCAGGCTCAACATCGCCTGCGCGCTGGTGCACGACCCCGACGTGCTTCTGCTCGACGAGCCCACGGCGGGTGTCGATCCGCAAAGCCGCAACGCAATCTTCGACAATCTCGAAGCGCTGAAAGGCCAGGGCAAGGCACTGGTCTATACCACCCACTACATGGAAGAGGCCGAGCGCCTCGCTGATCGCATCGTGATCATCGATCATGGCCACGTCGTCGCGAGCGGCACCCTCACGGAGCTCTATGCCGCGCTGCCGGCGGCGCAGACACTGCAGGTTGACGTTGAAGGGGACATCGAGATCGGGGTGCTGGCCTCGATTCCCGGCGTCAAGCGCGCACAAAAAAGCGGCGAGCGCGTAACGCTGGCCATCGACGATCTCACGCGCGACGGATGCGGCGTGTTGCAAGCGCTGGCCGCCGCCGGTTGCAAGGTGCGCCACATCAGCTCGGACCGCGGCAACCTGGAAGACGTGTTCCTCGCCCTGACCGGACGCCAGCTTCGCGACTGAAACGAAAGACATGAACCCATGAACGCCTTCATCGCGCTCGTGCGCAAGGACCTCGTCCTGTACTTCTCGAACCGCCGCGCCCTCCTCATGAGCATCGCGGCCCCGATCCTGATCGCAGCGTTCTTCGGGTCGCTCTTCGGCAACAGCGACAGCAAGCCTGCGCATATCAACGTGGCCGTTACCGATCTCGACCGCAGCGAGCTGTCCGGCCGCGTGGTGGCGGCCCTGCGTGGCGAGGCGACTTTCGACGTCACCGAAGTCGGCGAAGCCGACACATCGGCGCAGGTCAAGGCAGGCAAGGTGGCGGCCGCGATCACGGTGCCGGCCGGCTTCGGCAAGCTTGCCGGCAGCGCGATGTTCGGCGGCACCAAACCGGAGCTCGTTGTGCATTACGACCCATCGCAGGCGATGGCGCTGCAGGTCGTGCGCGGCCTGATGGCGCAGCATGTGATGCAGACCGTCAGCCAGTCGCTGATGAGCGCCTCGAGTCCGCTGCTGTCCGATCTGCGGGATCGCACGCTGCAAAGCACGTCGCTCCCGGATCAGCGCCGGCTCGAGTTGACGCAGATGTTCGACAGCATCGCCAAAGTGCAGAGCACTTCCATGCCTGCCAGTGCCGCGCCGAAAGCGGCCGCCTTTACGCTGCCCTATGTCACCCGCGAGGAACCCGCCAGTGCGCGGCCGGAGACGAAATACAACAGCTACTCGCACTCGTTCGCCGGCATGGGCGTTCAGTTCGTGCTGCTGATGGGCGTGGACCTCGGCGTCGGGCTGTTGTTGATGCGCCGCATGGGGTTGTGGAAGCGGCTGCGCGCGGCGCCGCTCTCCCGGGGCAAGCTATTGGGCAGTCGAATCGCAAGCTGCGCGCTGATCGCGCTCGTAGTGTTCGCGATCGTCTATGCGGCCGCAATGGCTGCGTTCGGGGTGCGCATCGACGGCAGCGTGCCGGGATTCATCGCCGTGCTCGTCGCGTTCGCCTTGTTGACGGGCAGCTTCGGCCTGCTGATCGCGGCCATCGGCAGAACGCCCGAGGCAACGCGCGGCCTCGCCATTCTCGCGACGTTGCTCATGGTGATGCTCGGCGGTGCGTGGGTGCCATCGTTCATCTTTCCCGAGTGGTTGCAGAAGTTGTCGCTGTTCGTGCCCACGCGATGGGCCGTCGACGGATTGGACGCGATGACCTGGCGCGGCTTGCCGTTCCATGACGCCCTGCTGCCGGTCGCCGTCATGCTGGGCTTTGCAGCTGTGTTCACCTCGTTGGCGATCTGGCGTTTCGATTGGGACGAATAGCGAAGGCGCGTGGCGCGGCGGTTACTTCTTCCACCGGCCGAGCCAGATAGCGACTGCGATCGTAATCGCATAAACAGCCAGGCTTCCCGCGACGATGACGAAGTAGCCGTTGGCGGACGTGTGCAGCAAGTACAGGCAAGCCCAGCCGCCCGCCGCAACGATGACGAGCCGCGCGGCGCTGCCGACCAACGGCCAGAGCATTCTTCCCGCGCCCTGCGACGCGAAGAAGAGCGCGAGCCCCAGCCCGAACAATCCGTAGCACCCACCGACGATGTGCAGGTAGTCCGCGCCGAAACTGCGCACCTCCAGGTCGGCGGTGAACAGATTCATCCAAAGGGACGGTGCGATCGCGGCCGTGGCGCCGATGGCGCCGGTGATGGCGGCCACCACCGCCCCGCCCATCCAGGTCACGCGCAGGGCGCGCGCGGCTTTGCCCGCGCCCATGTTGGTGGCGACCATCGCGGTGAGTGCCGTACCGAAACCGAACGCGATGGGGACCAGGATGTATTCGAGGCGTGCCGCCACGCCATAGCCGGCAAGTGCGGCGATGCCGAAACTGCCGACGACGCCCGTTGCCACGGCGATCGACGCATTGCTGATCACCGGGCTCAGCGACGCCGGCACGCCCACGCGCAGGATGTCACGCGCCAGATCCATGCGAAAGCGCCATGGCGATCGTTGCAACTGAACCACGCCATTACGGCGAAGCAGATAGGCTGCCATCACGACCGCCGCCACGGCATTGGCCGACAGCGTGCTGACCGCCGCGCCCGCAATACCCAGGCCGCCGACCGGACCCCAGCCGAACACCAGCAACGGACAGAGCACGACGTGGATCAGCGCCGTGGTCAGCAACATGAGCGACGGCAGCAGCATGTTGCCCGCACCCCGAACCACGGCTGCCAGCACGTTGGTCGCCCAGATCACGAGCGCGCCGGTGAACAAGACGTTCGAATACGCGAGCGCGGCATCGAGGGCTGCGCCGCGGCCCCCCATGGCACCAAACACGGCCCGTCCGAATCCGAGCATGCCTGCCATGAACAACGCCGCCATCGCGAATGCGATCAGCAGCGCGTGCTGCGCCAGACGGCTCGCATCGTTGTCGCGTCCGGCGCCGAGGGCCCGCGCCACGGCGGCGGTGGACGCGCCGCCGATGCCTCCGGCCGACATCTGCAGCATCAGCATCGACAGCGGGAACACCAGCGCGATACCGGCGAGCGCGTCAGGCCCCAGTCGGCCGAGGATGAAGCCGTCGTAGCCGATCACGATCGTCATCGCAAAAAGCCCGATGACGTTCGGCGTGGCCAACCGGAACAGCGTGGCCAACAGCGGCGCGTGCAGCATTTGCCGCGTATGCGATGACATTGCGCTGTGGGCACGCGGGACGTTGCGCGTGGGCGAGAGGGACAGGGCGGCACTCATGGCGAATCTCCAACGGGTGGCAAGGCGAACTTCACCGTTCCAGGATCTGCAGGTACACGGGCGGCTGCGCAGACAATCCCGGCTTGACCTGCCGCGTGATGTCGTCGGCGAGCACTTCTTCGGCGCCGCGCTCGAGCGCATCCAGGGCTTCGCGCACGACGGCGTCGGGGGTCGACTTGGCCATGTCGATCTCGCGCGTGAGGTCGGTGTCGACGAATCCCATGTGCATGCCCAGCACCTGGGTTCCTTGCGCCCGCAGCTCGTGGCGCAGGCCATTGGTCAGCGACCACTCGGCCGCCTTCGTCGAACCGTAGACGGCCAGCATCGGCGTGCTGATCCAGCTTGCGATCGACAGCACATTCAGGATGGCGCCACCGCCGTTGGCCGCCAGCACGGGTGCGAAAGCGAGGCTCATCCGCAACGGTCCGAAGTAGTTGGTTTCGAGCTGTGCGCGCGCCGCGTCGAGGCTGCCTTCGGCGAGAAAGCCGCCGAACGAGCCAATCCCCGCGTTGTTGATCAGCACCGTTACGTCGTCGAGGCGGGCCGCCGCGGCCACGTCTTCGGGTTTCGTCACGTCGAGCCGGATCGCTTCGACGCCACGCAGGGTGACGCTGGCCGGGTCGCGGGCGCCGGCGTAGACCTTGCGAGCGCCACGTGCGAGCGCTTCGCGTGCGAAAGCCAGACCGATTCCACGGTTGGCGCCGGTGATTAATACGGTTGCGTTATGGAGCTTCATGATCCGTTCCTTGTAGTGGAGTGAGGAGCTACTGCATTCATATGATGATCATCATATTTCGGTTCGAACTCTGGACAACCATGCGTTGCATGTTGAAGACTCGTTGGGTTAGCGAGAAGCGGCGGTGTCGTAGCGCGCGAGCAGCGTCCGGCGCGTGGCGGCCAGCACAGCCTTGCCTTCGGCGTTGTCGCCCAGGGCGCGTGCAAGCTGCAATGCTCCGACCAGCTGGCTCGCAATGGCGGCCGCCGCGTCCCGTGATGCCGCCGGGGGCAACGCACTTTGAACGGCGGCGATCAGGCCGCGCACGCGTTGGCTTGCCGCTTGACCCACCGCGGGTGACTGGCGGGGCATCTCCGATGCCAGCGCGGCAACCGGGCAACCGCTCTCGGGCGACGCCAGGTGACGCTCGGACAGGTAATTTTCGACGAACGCGCGAAAGGCACTCGCCCCTTGCGCCTGGCGCATCGACGAGCTCTTGGCGAGGCGGGCGGCGCTGTCTTTTCCCGCCCGCTCGATCGCCTCGCACAGCAACGCGTCGCGCGAGGCAAAGTGCGCGTAGAAGCCGCCGTGGGTCAGGCCCGCCTCATTCATGACGTCCGCCACGCCGACGCCCCCGAACCCGGCGCGACGGATGGCCCGCGCGGCGGTCGCGACGATACGATCGTGGGTGATCTGCTTTCGGCTCGGGGCGGTGCTCATGGTTCGATCATAACATACAAATATGATGGTCGTCATATTTGTTTCACGCGGCCAATGGTACGGGGGTGCCGAGGCGAAACACCGCTCGACACCCCCGTCGATCCGCGACGACGCTAGGGAATGCTGTTGATGAAGTCCTGGATGTCGGGCAGATCCACGCGTTGGGAGTACGTGACACCCGCGCAGTTGCTGTTGGTGACGTACGAGTTGACCGCCAGAATCGTGGTCGTGCCGCCCAGGAAGTCGGAACCGCCGGAATCGCCGAAGCAGGTGCCACCCTTGCCTTTGGCGGGATTGGCCGTCAGCTTGATGAATTCTTCGCTCTGCACGTTGTTGCTTTGGATCAGCAAGCTTGGCGCGAAATACCGCGTGAACAGGAAAATCTGTCCAGGGGGACCGCCGCCACGGATGAATCCCTGCACACCATAACCGACGATATCGACGTCTGTTCCCATCGCCAGAGTGTCGACGAGGTGCAGCGGTGGGAGGACCGCATACGGGCCTGGATTGTTCGCCGCGTTCAACACCACGACGGCAACATCGTGCGTATCGAACCCGGGGAGACCATGGTCACATCCTAAGCACCAGTCTGGATCCGGAGTAAACGTGCCGGGCGTGAAATCGTTAGCCAAGGAAAACGGAGGTCCTGACTTGTAGGAGACGAAGACCGGCCGCGCGGGGTCGGCGCAGTGGGCGGCGGTCAGAAATTTCGTCGCTGAGAGTGCCGCGCCCGTGCAGACCGAGACGAAGCCTGGCATGGACGGAATGGGCTGAATCATGACGCCGACGTACGGATGGTCGTTCCCGTCGGGCTGACCGTTCGTCACAGCCATGACGGGCGCGGCGGCGGTGAGAAACACCGCGACTACCAACGTGCCGATAATCTTGATATGCATGTCACCTCCTTTGTGATCTGCCAGTGGTCACGGCGCGCGACCGACGGCAGAGGTTCCATGCTACGCGCTGATGAAGGCGGCGCAGGTTTGCGGGTACCCGCGGAATTGCACCTTCACTTCAGCGGCGGCGGGTTCTCCCGGTGTCGAGAAAACTTACGTTCACTCAGGAGCAATCCCGGCGTGCCTACGGCTTGTGCTTGATTCATAACCGATAAACGCGCCAGGCATGAAACGTGCGATGGATTACCGCTCGCGGATTTCGCCCAATCCGTTGAACCTGCGAGCCGCGCGGCCCCATGCGCACCAACCGGGAGAGTTCCTTGAACGTCAAACAGCTGATCGTGGGTATCTTGGCATGTTCAATGGCAAATGCGGCACTGGCGGGGGCGGTGGCGTTGGGAACTCCGTTGGGTAGAAGTCTGGGTGTTGGGCTGGGTCAAGTATTAGGTTTATCGCTTGGATCGGCGCTGCCGATCGCAAGCGGTGGCTTGTTGGCCGTCGCCGGCGTGAGCCTCGTGATTGGTGTCTGCATTGTGCGGCGCAAGAAGCACCGCGAGGCAGACATCTCGCAAAAGCCCTAGGGCCCCGTTCACGCGCAAATCGGTCGGCCGAATTCGCGGCCCGTTTTTGACTTGCAAAGACCATCGGCGCAAGCCGGATTGATTGTCGAGGGCTCCTCGTTGATCTAACAAGAGTGCCGGATCCGCACGTTTCGACCGGCGAAGGAACCGTTGTCTTCGATGACTGAAGAATTCGAGATTCTGTATCAACTCGTTTTCTTCTCCGTTGCGATTGCGCTCGTTCTGCTGGAACGGGTTCGCACGTTGCAGCGCCAGCAGGTTCAGATCGCAACGCGTTGGACTAGCAATATCGGCCTGTTCCTGATCGGCAGCGCGATCAGCGCTGTCGTGATCCCGGTAGGCGTCTACACGTTTGCCCTGCATCAACCCCCAGGCCTGCTGTCGCGACTGGATCTCCCTTTCGTCGCCCAGCTATTGCTGACATTTCTGTTGCTGGACCTTTGGCGGTACTGGGAACATCGTCTCTTCCATCGGCTTCCGCTGTTGTGGCGGCTCCATCTGGTTCACCACAGCGATACGCAAATCGACGTCACAACGTCGGAACGTCACCACCCACTGGAATTCTTGCTCGGCACCGCCGTCATGCTGGCGCTGATCGGCACGCTGGGCTTGCCGGCCCCAGCGGTGGGGCTGTATCTGCTGGCAGCAACCGTGATCACGCTATATTCGCACGCGAATCTGCGAATTCCTGCATCGCTGGATCGCCAGTTAAGCCGGCTCATCGTCACGTCCACCGTGCATGCCGTTCACCACTCCGACCTGCAAGCACAGACCGACAGTAACTATGGATCGGTCCTGACATTCTGGGATCGAGTTTTTGGAACCTACGTTGATCCAGAGAAGGCCAGGATCCCGCACTTCGGCCTGGGTTATTTTCACCAGCGCAAAGACACCGGGCTGGCCAGGGTGCTGCTGCAACCGTTCTTGTTCCGACGCGACCTCGACTATCCCGACCGGGATAGCAGTCCGGTCGACCTCGACCCAGCGGCGGCAACCGCGACTGGACCGTCCCGTGTGGCGATGACGCAGCGCTGCAAAGATGCGCTTGTGGGTGCGATCACAGGCTGCGTCCTGGTGTCGCTGGCGATGTGGCCGACGTTGCTGGAATTGACGGACTTGTGGCGAAAAGAGCCGTACCAGTATGCGTGGCTCATCCTGCCCATGGTCGTGTACCTGTTGGGGTGGCATCACAGGTCGAATGGCTGGTTGGTCATCCCGCACCCCGATTTCACTGGCGCTCTTCTCGTAATTGTTGCCGCCGCATGCTGGAGCGCCGCGGCGCTGATGAATATCGACATCGGCCGACAGATCGCACTCGTTCTGGCCCTGCAAGGCGTCGCGATGTCGACGCTGGGTTGGAAGTCTTATTGGAAGCTCTTCCCCACGCTGGCATTGCTGTTTCTGATGATTCCATCCGGTGACTTGCTTCAGCCTGCATTGCGCGCACTGACCGTCAAGGCCATCGAGCTATTCGCCGCAGCGGCCAATCTGCCCTACAGCGTAGACGGCTTTGTCATCTTCATTGGCGCGCATCGGTACATCGTCACCGATGAATGCTCCGGCCTCGCCTACGTGACTTTGGCGATTTTTCTTGGCTATTGCTTCGGTTTGTTGCTGTACCGCTCGATCTTCAAGATTGCTGCGCTGGCATTGTTCGGCGCGTTCCTGGGGTTTAGCTGCAACGCGATTCGCGTCAATGCAATCGTACTGATCGACTGGGTGCGGGGCTCGCAAATGGACCTTACCGCGCATGGGAATATTCAATGGATCGCGTTATTGGCGACCTTGGGTTTGCTGTTTTATGTTTTGAGTCGATTGAAACCCGACGCACCGTCCGTAGCACGAACAGTTGCTGCGCCCGAACCGTCAATGCCGATCAGAAGGTTTGCGCCCGTGGTCGCCAGCCTCTCGGTTCTATTGGTTGCCGGCAGTGCCGCCGGGTTGCCGGCGAACGAGCTGCGGCCGCCGCGCGGAGCGCAGACGGGATCGTTTCCGCAGGATCTCTCGGGATGGAAGCTCGCCAACCCGGCACCGGCCTGGTCCGTTGACCCGCAAAGCCGCACCGAAACCATAAGCCTGGCCTACCAGCGCAACGGTCGTGACATGCACGTTGTAATCGTCGAAACGTTGTCGCCCACCGCGAAACTGCCGGAGTCCACGTTCGCGCCTCGCGACAAGAGCATCTGGCGTGAACGGCCAGTCGAGAAAGAGGCGGCTTGCGTCGGCTCCGACTGTATCGCCCTGGTGCATGCCACCTGGCAGCGCGACAAGAGCCAACAAGTGCGTCATGCCTATTACGTCTACAGCATCGGCAACTTCAGCACGGATTCGAGGCTTGCGCTACGCGCCGCGCATGGCTGGCACAGGTTGACCGGAGGGCACGACAATCCGCGGCTAACCGGGTTCATCTCCGAAGACGCCGCTCCGGATATCCGTGACGTTGCCGCTGCGTTGCGGATACTCCAGTCCGCAGCGGAGGAGTAAACCCGCCTCTCGGCCAAAATGCTGGAGAGGATGCGCGCGCAACGAGGTTGCGCGTCAAGCCGCGCTCAATCCCGGCATCGAGAATCCGCGCTCCTCGAGATCGCCGATGAGCGCCGCGGACTGCGCGGCGTTCAACTCCACCAGCGGCGGGCGCACTTTGGCCCAGCCCGGGTCGCCGCTCCAATAGGCGACGGCGTGCTTCAGCGCCGGGATCATCGGAAATTTCGCAAAAGCGCCACGGATCGCGTCCAGGTTCGCCTGCAGATCGTCGGCGTCCTCCGATTTCCAATTCAGATACAGGTGATGAATGGCGGCCGGGTTCACGTTGGCCGTCGCGCTGATGCAGCCCTTGCCACCGTTGCGCAGGTTGGCGAGCAGGAACGATTCGCTGCCGGCGAATACGTCGAACCCTTCGGCGGCGAACGCATCGAGCATCGCCTTGGTGTTCTTCCAGTCGCCCGAGGAATCCTTCACGCCCGCGATGTTCGCGGGATAGGCCTTGAGCAGCCGTTCGATCAGCGGCAGGCTGATGGGCACCTGCGACACCGGCGGGATGTGATACAGGTAGATCTGGAGCCGCGCATCGCCGACGCGCTCGATGACCTCGGCGAAATTGCGGAACAGGCCTTCGTCGGACACGCCCTTGTAGTAGAACGGCGGCAGCATCAGCACGCCGGCGCAACCCGCCTTCACCGCATGCGCGGTGAGGCGCACCGAATCGCCGAGCGCGCAGCAGCCGGTGCCGGGCATCATCCGCGCCGGATCGATGCCGCCCTCGACCAGCTTGTCCAACAGCTCGATGCGCTCGTCGGCGGTGAGGGAGTTCGCCTCCGAATTGGTGCCGAATGCGGCCAGGCCCACGCTGTTCGCGACCAGCCATTTGCACTGGCGCACGAAGCGCGCCGCGTCGGGGCTGTAGTCGGCGTTGAAAGGAGTGACGACGGGAGACAGGACACCGGTGATGCGGGGCATGATGCGCGCTCGAGACAGGGATTGAAACGCAAAGCTTATCATCGGCGCAGTTTGCGATTGACCCTGACTGCGCCTGACGCTATCGTGCGCTTTGCTTTTCATCGAACGAATCCAGAGGAGCGCCAGACACGATGTTCACGCTGAACCCGCTGCCACCGCAGATTGCACCTGCCCTTGTCAAGAAGCTCGTCCGCGCGGAGCCCGCCACCATCGGCCATTTTCGTCATTGGGGCTTCATGGATCCCGCGCTCAGGGCGATGCAGCAGGATGTACGCATTGCGGGTCCCGCCGTCACCGTCCATCAACCCGGCGTCGACGGCACGATCATCGGCTATGCGCTGGGCCAGCTTCGCCCTGGCGACGTCCTGGTCGTCGACCGCTGCGGCGACACGCGGCACGCCGGATTCGGCGGCGTGGTCTGCTATGCCGCCAAGGTTGCCAAAGTAGCCGGTGTGATCATCGACGGCGTCGTCGCCGACATCGGCGAGATTCGCCAGTACGGCGTCCCCGTGTGGTGCCGCGGGCTTTCCGCGATCACGACCAAGCGCATCGGCATGGGCGGCTCGTTCTGCGCGCCGATCTCGTGCGGCGGCGTGGCGGTCAATCCGGGCGACGTCATCATCGCCGACGAATGCGGCGTCGTGGTGATGAGCCCGGCCGATGCCGAGGCGGCTGCCGACCGCGCGATCGCGATGCAGGAGGCCGAGGCCAAGACCAAGGCACGGCTCGACGCCGGCGAAAAGTTGCCGGACATTTCGGGCGCGACGAAGGTGCTCGAAGAGGCGATGGCGAAGCAGAAAGGCTAGCGCATCAGCTCCAGCACCGCGCGGGTCATGAGCTTGGTGCCGAGCGGGATCATCTTCTCGTTCAACTGGTAGTCGGTCCGGTGGATCGCGGTCTCGTGGCCGTCGATCTTCGATCCGATGCGCAGATGCGCTGAAGGCACCTGCTCGGCGAACCATGCGTAGTCTTCGCTGCCCATGCTCGGCGCCGGCATCTCGATCACATTGGCGGGGCCGAGCATTTCGCGCGCCACGTTCAGCACGCGCAGCATCGTCGGTTTGTCGTTGCGCAGCACCGGCGTCAGCTTCGTCCACTTGAGCTCGTAGTCGACGCGCAACCCGGTCTTGAGCCCCTCCAGGATCCGCCGCACCGCGGCCTGGATCTTGTCGGCGATGGCGGATTCCAGCGTGCGCACCGACGCGTTCATCTCCACCGACGACGCGATGATGTTACGTACGGTGCCGCCATTGATTCGTCCGATGGTCACCACCGCGGAGCTGATCGGCGCAATCTCGCGACTGACGACGGTCTGCACCTGATTGATGAATTGCGCGGCGCCGACGATCGCATCGACGGCAAGGTGCGGATGCGCGCCGTGTCCCGCGGTGCCCTTGATCGTCACGTCGAACGCGTCGGACGACGCCATCACCGCTTCCGGATGCCAGCCGACCGTGCCGGTCGCCAGTGGCGGCCAGTTGTGAAAGCCGAGAATGGCGTCGGGCTTCGCGCCGTCGAACACGCCCGCCTCCAGCATCGCCCGCGCGCCGGACAGCGTTTCCTCGGCGGGCTGGAAAATGAACATGACGCGGCCGGGCAACTGCGCGCGCTGCTCGGACAGGACCGCAGCCACGCCAAGCGCGATCGCCGTATGGGCGTCATGGCCGCAGGAGTGCATCTTCCCCGGCACCTGCGACGCGAACGGCAGCCCGGCCGGCTCGCTCATCGGCAACGCGTCCATATCGGCGCGGATCGCGATGGTCGGGCCCGGCTTGCCGCCTTCGAGCATGGCGACGATGCCGGTGCCGCCTATTCCGGTGCGGCAGGGAATGCCGAGCCTTGCCAGGAATTGCTGCACGCGCTTCGCGGTCTCGTGCTCCTCGAACGCAAGCTCCGGGTGCGCGTGGATCGCGCGCCGCAGCACCAGCAACTCCTCCGACCAGCGATCTACACCGGGCTCGACGCCTTCGAGCATGCTCATGTTGTTCCTCGATCCAAAGGGCCCAATTGCCACAACACGTAGAATATCGCGTTCACGAAGGAGATGACGACGTGTATCGAACCAACAGTCTCAAGCAGCGCCTGCGCAAAGGCGAGAACGTTCTCGGTTGCTGGTCGTTCCTGGGCAATCCGCAAGTCGTCGAGATCCTGAGTCTCGCCGGATTCGATTTCCTGCTCCTCGACCAGGAGCATGGTCTGGGCGACACGACCAGCCTCGCCACGCAGCTGCTGGCGATGTCCGCCACGCCTGCGGTCGGCGTCGTGCGCGTGCCGTGGAACGACCACGTGTATCTCAAGCGCGCGCTCGACGCCGGCGCCGAAGCCGTGCTCATCCCCAGCATCGACACGGCCGAAGAAGCGCGCGCGGCGGTGGCCGCCTGCCTTTACCCGCCACGCGGACGCCGCGGCACCGCGGCGAGCTCGGTGCGCGCATCGAGCTACGGCATGGCGCCCGACTACGTCGCGACGTGCGCCGATAATCTGCTGATCGCATGCCAGATCGAATCGGCGAAGGCGGTCGAGAACATCGACGAAATCATTGCCGTCGAGGGTATCGACGTGCTGTTCATCGGGCCGTTCGATTTGTCGGCAACGGTCGGGCAGCTGGGCAATCTCAAGCATCCGGAAGTCGCGCGGCTGATCGGACACGCCGAGGCGCGCATCAAGGCTGCCGGCCGCCCGATGGGAACCGTGCCGCACCCGGGCTGCACGTGGAAGGACATGTTCGCGCGCGGCTACCAGTTCGTGAACGCCGGCAGCGACGTCGCGCGCCTGCGCGACGCCTCGCTCGCCGACGTGAAGGAGTTCCGCGCGCTCTATCGCCAAGGCTAAGGCGAACGGATTCCCGGCCATGCCGAATCGAATCGTGGTCTGCCCGGAACCGTTGGCGGCCGCGGCGGGCGCGGCGATCTTCCGCGCAGGAGGATCGGCGGTCGATGCGGCGGTGGCCACCGCTTATGCGCAGGCGGTCGTCTCGCCGGCCATGACGACCATCGCAGGCACCGGCGTGATGAACCTCTATCACGCGCCGAGCCGCCGCAACGTCGTCATCGATTTTCTCGACCAGGCTGGTTCCGCCGCGCATGCGGACATGTACGCCGGCGCTCATCCCGGCGAAATTCTCTTCGGATACAAGTCCGTGCTGGTCCCCACGTTCGTCCGGGGGACACAGACCGCATTCGAGCAGTTCGGCAGCGGCCGCATCAGCTGGTCGCAAATGCTCGAGCCCGCCATTCGCTATGCGGAAGAAGGCTTCACGGTCTATCCGTACTTGCATCAGTACTGGCGAAGCGACAACCCCGTTTTGCAAACGTCCGCACCCTTCGATGGGTACAGCATGCTTTCGACGACGCCGGCTTGCGCGGCGGTCTTCACGCGCGAGGGCCGCGTGCCGCACATCGGCGAGCGGCTGGTCCAGCCCGATCTGGCGCGCACGCTGCAGCGGCTCGCCCGCGAGGGCCCCGATGAGTTCTACACCGGGGAAACAGGACGGACGATGGCGGCGGACCTCGAGCGTCACGGGTCGCCGGTAACGCAGCGCGATCTCGCGCGCTGCCGAGCCGAAATCCGCGAGCCGCTCCGCGGCAGCTATCGCGGGCTCACGATCAGCACGGATCCGCCGCCGGCGATCGGCGCGTTGCTGCTGGAGCTGCTGAACATCCTCGAAGGCCATGACGTGCGCGCACTCGGACAGGAGAGCGCCGCCTACTACGACCTGCTCGCCCGCGCGCTGTTCCTGGTGTTCGCGGATCGAGCACGTTTCGCCGGGCCCGATGCCGGTCCCGATCTTTTCGCGGAGCTCACTTCCAAAGCCCATGCCAAGGAGCTGTCCCACCGTCTCGGCGACGTGCCGCGTCGGCGCGCGCAAGCGCCATCGGGCCTTGCCGGCACCACGCACGTCACGGCGTACGACGACGAGGGCTCGGCCGTCAGCATGACGCACACCGTCTGCTTCGGCTCCGGTGTGGTGACACCGGGATTGGGCTTCATGTACAACAATGGCATGTGCATGTTCGATCCCCGTCCCAGCCAGCCGAACTCGATCGCTCCCGGCAAACGCGCCATCGCGGGCGGCGGTCCCGCCATCCTCTTCGATGGCGATGCGGTACGACTCGTCCTGGGCTCGCCGCACGGCGGGCGCAAGACGAGCTCGATGGCCCACGTGCTGATGAGCCTGCTGGAGTTCGGCCTCTCGCCGGCGGCCGCGGTCGCGAGCCCGCGCATTCACTGCGAGCACGATCCGCGCGAGCTCCGGGTGGATTCGTTCTTGCCGCTGGATACCCGCGACGAGCTCGCACAGTTCGGCTACCACGTGCGCGAGGACCCTTATGGCGGCCGCGTATGTCTGGTCGCCGTGGATCCGCAGACGCGCCAGGCGAGCGGCGCCTCCGATCCGCGCGGCGCCGGCGGACTGGTCGAGATGTAGCGGTAGGCCTGGCAAGGCTGCATCGTTGACAATCGCCGCTCCACGTCAATAGACTGATCCTTCCGCCGCCGTTCGCGGCCCTTCCCGATGACGCCACGATCGCGGATCCCACGCGAAGAGAGAGCCCATGAACCGCCACAGGACGAGTCGCCGTGAATTCCTGCGTTTAGCCGCCGTCGGCGCGAGTGGCGCGCTGGTGGCGGGACGCTCGATCGCGCAGCCCGCGACGGGCGGAGGCCGGCCGTTGGTCGTCGTCCAGACCGCATGGCCGCAGTCGCTCGACCCCACGATGGACACCAATGTCAACGCCGGCAACATCTACGCGCACATGCTCGAGAGCCCGGCGCAATACCGGTACGACGCGCGCGAGAAAGTCATGAAGCTCGAGCCGCGCCTTTGCGACAAGTGGGAGACCCGCGCCCCGGATCGCTGGCGCTTCCACCTTCGTCCCGGCCTCAAGTTCACCAACGGCGAGGAGATCAATGCCGAGGTCGCGCGGTTCAGCATGGACACGCTCAAGGGCAACAAAGGGATGGCGTCCAGCTACATGAATCACGTCAAGGAGGTGGTGGTCGTCGATCCGCTGACCTTCGACCTCGTAACCGACGGACCCTACGCCGCCACGCCGGCCTCCACCGCTTTTTTCTTTTTCTTCCCGCCCAAGTATTACGCGGAATCCGGCGGCAAGACCGGATTCGGCCGGAAGCCGATCGGCAGCGGTCCCTACAAGTTCGTGGAGTGGCAGGACGGCGTGCACATCAAGCTCGAGGCGAACCCCGCCTACTGGGGCGCCAAGCCGCAGATCCAGGCCATCACCTTCCGTGCGCAGCCGGAGAGCGCGACGCGCGTGGCGCTGCTCGATACCGGCGAAGCCGACCTCATCACCGCGTTGCCTCCGGAGCTGATCGATCGCGCAAAGCGGACCGCCGACATCCGGACCGCGCGCGGATTTCGTCGCGTGTTCTGCTTTTTCAACGCCAACGTCGCGCCGACCGACAACCCGCTCGTGCGCAAGGCGATCAACCACGCCGTGGACGTCGACGCGATCGTCAAGAACATCCTCGGCGGGCACGCGTACGCGGCGAAGGGGATCAACAAGCCGGGCTACATCGGTTACGCGCCCGACAAGATCACCGGTTACAAATACGATCCGGAGCTCGCGAAGAAGCTGCTGACGCAGGCCGGGTATCCCAATGGGATCGACCTCGACTACAACCATCCCGTCGGCCGCTGGCTGAACGACAAGGACGTGGCCGCGGCGATCGTCGACATGGCGGGCAAAGCCGGCATCCGGTTCAAGGACAAGGGCGTGGAGTTCAATACCGCGTCGTCGCTGTACTCGACGCAGAAAGCCACCGGCATGAACATGTGGTCGGTCGGGCCGCTGTGGCTCGATCCCTCGTTCGAGTGGCAGGTCCATTTCTGGAGCAAGGGTCTCTATCACTACACCAACAACGCGAAGATGGATGAGCTTCTCGATCGGTTGCGGACCGAAGTCGACCCGGCCAAGCGCATCCCGATCGCGCAGGAATTCGAGAAGTACGTCGTCGACGAATATTGCCCGTGGCTGTTCCTGTACGACGAGGAGCACATCTACGGCGCGAACAAGAAGCTCCAGTGGACGCCCAGCCCGTTCGAGCGGATGGATCTGCAGTACGCGACCATGGCTGGCTGATCAGCGCGCGCGAAAACCAGCGAACTGAAGCGCAGGAATCCTGATGTGGCGGTACATTCGCCGCCGCCTGCTGCTCGCCGTCCTCACGTTCTGGGCGGTGAGCACGATCGTGTGGGGCCTGCTCTATCTGACCGGCGACCCCGTGGCGATCCTGCTGGCGGGAACGCCGGCCGGTTCGACCGATGTCGAACAGCTGCGCCACGCGCTCGGCTTTGACCAGCCGCTGCCGATCCAGTATCTCCATTTCCTGAGCGGCGCGGTCCAGGGCGACCTGGGCAACTCGCTGCGGTCCGGCGAGCCGGCGCTGCTCCTCGTTTCGCGCCGCGTCGGCTTCACCGTGCAGCTCGCCCTGCTGGCGATGACGCTGGCACTCGTCGTCGCCATCCCCGTGGGCATCGTCTCCGCCATGTTCCGCGGATCACTCACCGACCGCACGCTGATGCTGCTCAGCATGGTGGGGCAGTCGATGCCGATTTTCTGGGTGGGCCTGCTCATGATCGCCGTGTTCGCGGTCGAGCTGCGCTGGTTTCCCGCCGGGGGTGCGGGGGGAATCAAATACCTGTTCCTGCCCGCGGCCACGCTGGCGCTCTATCCGATGGCGCGCATCGCGCGCCTGGTCCGCTCCAGCCTCGTCGACGTGCTGAACCAGGACTACATCCTCGCGGCCCGCGCGCGCGGCTTGCGCGAATCGCTGGTCGTGGGCAAGCACGCGCTCAAGAATGCAGCGCTGCCGGTGGTCACGATCGTCGCGCTGCAATTCGGGTACATGCTCGGCGGCGCCGTGATTACCCAGACGATCTTCGGATGGCCGGGCATCG
>Ga0157379_10001034_pt1 | contig 22553 bp, 15 predicted proteins | sample S25metaG_FD_121802 | JGI IMG/M metagenome (GOLD analysis project Ga0157379, IMG submission 121802) | Switchgrass rhizosphere microbial communities from Kellogg Biological Station, Michigan, USA - S2-5 metaG | ecosystem: Host-associated > Plants > Roots > Rhizosphere > Soil | place: USA... | reverse complement strand
TCCTGGCTGTGCACTACCACCACCACCACCACCGCCGCCGACCGACATTCCACCATCGATAGTGAGCGGCTGTTCAGGCTTCATGCTTTCGATCAGCTTCTCGACCGGAATCGTTGCAGGCGGAGGCGCCGGAACATAGCCCGCCGCCTTCTGATCGGGCGTGTGCATTGGTATGGGTGAGTTCGGAGGCAGGAAGCCGGTGGGGAACTTGATCTCTGGCACTGGCGCACCCGCCTCGATCGGATTGACGAGTTCCGGCGTAACCGTGACAATCAGTTCCGTATTGGTCCGTGTTCTTTGCATCGACTGGAAGAACTTTCCCAGAATCGGGATGTCGCCGATGAACGGGATCTTCTGGAAATTCTCTGTTTCCCGATTATCCAGGAGGCCGCCGATGATGTAGGTCTGACCCTCGGCAAGTTCAACTTCTGTCTTCACGCGACGGATGGTAAGGGCGGGCACTACTGCCCCACCTACATCGACGGCGTTGCCGTAGTCGAGAGCGCTGACCTCCGGCGCAACCTGGAGGCGGATAGTGCCTCGGTTTGTGATTGTGGGAATGAAGGCAAGCAAAACGCCGTACTGCTTGTATTGGATGGTGATTGGAGAAGCAGCACCGCCGCCCGCACCCGATTGCGCAACCGGGTAGGGATACTCACCGCCAGCCAGGAAGCTGGCCTGATGACCATTTTTTGCAAGCACGTTTGGCTCAGCAAGAACCTCGGCAAGGCCCTTCGTCGCCAGCGCTTCAATACTCGCGCCCAAGCCAATGCCGGGATAGACACCGAAGATGTTCGTTCCGCCGGCAGTGAAGCCACCGTTTGCACCGACATTTATGCCATTAAACTGACCTGTTCCGATTGAGCCAAACGTGTTGCCGAGACCATTGACGGCAAGGTTCACGCCGAGTTGCTTCAATCTGTTGCGATCGACGCTGGCGAACCTGACCTTCAGCAGGATCTGCGGCTCGGGCGCAGGGACATTCACGTTCAGCAGGTTGACGACTTTCCCCGCGGTCGAAGCGATCATGACTGCGCGATCGGAACTGTTGAGATTCGTCACCGTGCCGCGTAGGAAGATGACGCCGTTATCCTGCGAAACCCTTACGTTTTGGCCGGGGAGTTCGGCTCTAAGCTCGCGACGGAGGCCATCAAGCACGTCGTTCGAGGCGAAAGAACTTTGCCGGACACTCACATTGAAGAATTGCCGGCCGCCGGTCTGATCCCAGATGATGAGGCTGGTTTCCCCGGGGGCTTTTCCATTGAGCAGAATCTGTGTCGGGCTGATGGCCTGTGCTTCAGCGAAGCCTCCAGCGCCGACTACGATGCGTGTTACCGGACGAGCAAGATCAAGAACAACAGATTTTCCGACGGCCAGCGATAAGTCATTTGTCGAATCCTGACTTGTAGCTGCTGCAGGCTGAGCACCCGCCGGGGGCGCCTGGGCCAAAACGGCCCCACTCGCAAAGAAGACCAGTGTCAATGCGCCGACACAGGTGGTGGCGATCCCAGTCTTAACGTTCACTGTTTACCCCCGGGTGCTGCAAATTTCTCGTCCTTCACTGTGCTGCCGTTGATGACGGTGACGTGGAATTCTTCGGCTTTCGGTTTAGCCGCCCTCACCGGCCCTGAGAGCCTGGGTTTCGAAGGAGGCGGAGCCTGTTCTGTAAACAGGTTGGTCATTGCCGTTCCCTGCACCTTGGTCTCTTTGGTATCGAGCGGGTTGCGAAGTACGAGTTGAATACGGGTCTCGTTGCTGGCCAGTGCGAGCACCTGTGCCTGCTCGGGTGTGACGAGGAGGTTGACTACCTGCACCTGCAGCGGCTTACCCTCTGGATCCTTCTGGATGTCTGTGCCGGAGGACAGCACCTCGATGTTCTGGAGAACCGTTCTCACCTGCGTGTTGTTCTGTCCGGCGTTTTGAGAGTTCGGAGGGACACCCGAAACGAGCACATCGACGCGCATACCGGGAGTCACGAAACCGGCAACGCCTACCACCTGATCCACGCGAACGGCGATGGCACGATACCCATCCTTGATGGTTGCGGCGAGACCGCCACCGGAACCGAGGGCTGCGAGGCGATTATCGAGAATCGGCTCTCCGGCGAAGATCGGTGAAATGACGCCGCGCCCGATTGCGTTCTTTGCATCAAGGATGGCGGTCTTCGGGACCGTGCCTTGAATCTGAACCGTGGTCAAGTCCGGAGCACTCAGCACTTGTCCGATTTTGATGTCGGCGGCGGCGGCGACCACGCGAGTTGCTGGTTGCGGTTTAGCCGCGGCTATGCGCATGCCGACCAACCGGTATACGAGCACGGAGCACAGTGCTGCTACGACGAATGCAGCAAGTAGGATGGTTACCAGTCTTCGGTTCATCAGAATCCTGTCTTCGTGAAGTGAAGCGCCCTGATTCTATTTCCCCGGCCAATCATGAAGCTTTGCACGGGGATTAGCGGCCTCTTCACACAGAGTTAGTGGTCGAAATGGTTAACTGCCTGCACGGGTGAATGCGGCTAGAGTATAGCACTCTGCAGCTTTACGTATGCAGCGAATTTAACCCCGCTAAACCGAAGTACCTAGAACGCCACTTAACGGAAAATTCGGTTCGCATTACGACCTGGTGACGCGGGATAATTCATGATCTATGCACCAACAAATGACCACGCGATTGCGCTCGTGTCAATAGTACGAAAGCGTAAAAAATAGAGGATTAAGCAACTATTTCGACGGAAAAGGAGCGGCTGCAATGTGACTCAAGTGACTTTATTGCGATGAATGCTCTTGTCGAGTTATTGAGCTACGCGCATACTAAGAGAACGTTTGCCAAAGCAGCCTCTGGATCGCGCGACTTTACAGCGTCGACCATGCCAGGTGTAACTCGATAACCCCGGAGTTACGGAGGGGTTCCGAAGGAGTAACACCTTACCAGAAACAATGACCTGTTCCCCGGGTCCAGTGAGTAGCAGGTTAAGCCAAACAGAGAGGAATCCACCCGGCGCATGAGGTCTTCGCGCACAATCACTCTTTTCACCCTGCAGCCGGAGCCGCGCCGCGGACCTTCGGCGATTGTTGCATCCGTGGTATTCCACTCTGCCGCAATCGCGTTCATCCTTTCGACTTTTCTCTTTGCTCCGCACTTCAGGCTCCCCACACCAGACGTTTACATGATGCAGCACGTCAGCCTGAACATGCCTTATCCGCCCGTCCCAAAAGCCGGCGGAAGCGGGAGCAGCGCGTACCCGAAAGCGTCAACCGGCCAGGAGAGCTCGGCAGAGGAAAAGATCGCTGCGCCGGCCTCCAGCAGGATCCACTTCATGCATCGCAAGCTTGCGCCGCAGACGCTCATCCAGCCGGATGTTGATCCGGACAAGATGCTTCCGAAGGAGACTCCTCTTCCATCCATGCTGCTTTGGTCAGGGCACAGGCCCAAGGTGCAGATGCTTACCCCGCCCAAGCCGCAGCCGCCTTCGATCACGCTGGATAAGCCAAAGCTGAATTTTCCGAACAAAGAAACACACATCGCGGCGCTCGACATCTCGCCGACTCCCTTCACATCGAAGATGCCAATGCCGGTAACGAGCAAGTCTTCGCCGGTGATTCTGAACCGGCAGCTGGAAGTGGAGCGGATTCCCGAAACAGGCTCAATTTCGAGCATTGAATCCACTCCCGCAGCCGTACTGTCGGCTTCAGACCTGCATATGAACCAGGGCGTGGTCAGCATGCCCGCTGCAAACCAGAGCGCTGAAGGCTCGGAGAAGGGCGGTCTCGGGACCGGGAAAGCTCCCGACCCGTTGCAGCATGGCGCCGGCGATTCAGGCGGTACTGGATCCGACAAGGCTGCTGGAAAAGGCCAGAGCGGAACCGGCGGGAAGGCCACCGGACAGGGCACAGCCGGTAAGACAACGGGGACCGGTACTGGAAGCGCCCAGCAGGGCTCCGGGAACGGGAATGGGGGCAATGGATCGCAATCGGGCACCGGAACAGGACAGGGAGCGGGTCATACTCCCGGCGCCGGTTCAGGTGCGAGTCCCGCGAATGGCCGTGGCTCCAGCGACGGCGACAACGGGACGGTGACACGGATTAGCTTGCCAAAGAATGGGCAGTTCAACGTGGTCGTCGTCGGATCGACGCTTGACGACCAGTATCCCGAAACGTCCGAGGTATGGAAGGGACGACTTGCCTACTCGGTGTACCTCAAGGTCGGTCTAGAGAAAAACTGGATCCTGCAGTACTCCCTGCCTCGCGCCGCTGATTCAGCCAATGCGGGCAGCGCTCACCTCGATGCACCATGGCCTTACTACATCGTTCGTCCCAACCTGAATCCCGATGACGCAACCTCGGATTCCGTGATGGTCCATGGTTTTGTCAATGAGGCCGGCCACTTCGAAAAGCTCTCGGTGGTGTTTCCCACGGATATGGGCTTCGCACGTGAGCAACTGGTGCTCAATGCCCTTCAGCAGTGGCAATTCAGAGCCGGAAGCCACGACGGTCAAGTGGCGAAGTTGGAAGTCCTTCTGATTATCCCGGAGATTATGCAGTGAGGGGCTAATGACCCTCAGCGTCAGATCTGTCCCGGAGATTTTCTGCTGCTGGTGAATTGGCGATCAACCAGGCTGTTGGACGCGCTGGATGAAGCGATGAAGAGCCTTCTTTCCCACACCTGTGTCAGGCAGAGGCTCTCCACTATTAAGATCGACCGTGTTTGAGGGCACGAATGTGAGCCCAACTCCATCTGCTCCCCAGCGGATGACTCTTGTCAGAACAGAAATGAAATCATCGGGGTCATCTCCATCCGTATTGGTGCGCTGCAGGGTCATCAGGATCATCGTTCCGGGGAACCAGCGTTCGTCGGTGAGCAGGTAGATTCCGACGTTGCTGATATCCGCGATATGAAAAGCCTGCGGCGCGCCGCCGGTCCAGTAGTAGGCGACGAGGCCAGGAAGAGGATGGCGCTTTGACGCGCGGCGGTCGGTGGACAACCAGCGAAGAAAACGTAGAAACCAGGATGCGTTTCCAGGACGTGAAGTTTCGGCCTCTGCAGCTTCCTTATCGATGAGGCGCTGATGGGCCGCGAGCAGTTCTGTGGGACGATCCAATTCGGGCGGCGGCTCAGCGACCGCAGTTTGATAAGAGCTGGAGCGGGCCGCGTTGGCTGCCTTCTCCGCGGTGCGCGCCGCACCGGAAGAAGAGCTTAGGCGTCCTTCCATCTCGTCCGCGTAGCAAATCAACATTCTGTCGCCCGGCTGGGTCTGGCTGGAAAAAATTGCATGGCCCGCAAGGACGAGCGCGCTAGCAGGCTGCTCTCTCGTTGGTTCTATCGCGAAATTGGGGAAAGACTCGATGGCCTGGATCACACGATTGTCTTCGTCCAGATAGATCAGGTCGACGGGAGACAATCCTTTTGTTGCAGGAATTCCGCGAAAGGGCGAAAGCCAAATGCCTGCATCCGGCTTGACGGAGAGATCCTCGAGGAGAACTTTCAACTGCATCGCAGCGGAATCAGCCATCACTACGCCGAGGCTGAGAAAACTCTCCCGTGTCTGGTTGTACACACAGTACTTGCGGGACTCCGTCATCTGCGCCTCTTCAAAAAACTGTCTGCAGGACCTTCGTCGAGTCGTCGCCGATCTCGATCGTGTTCAACAGAGACGCAGAGAGTATCCGCGTCAGTATTACCTGGGACGGGCTTCGGTCGATCGACAACAGTATTCGATCGCACGAAGAGATAGAGCTTTACCGGATCTGATATTAGATTACAACGAAGCCGGGGGGACAACACGAGTTTCACCGTTGAAGACGGTGCTCAGCAAGGCAAAAGCGCCGGAGAATGTCAGGACGAAATGCCCCTGGCATCTCCGGCTGCTTTTGAGCAGAATCAGGCTACTTCACGCGCGTGCGACGCCGCTGAATCAGGATAACCAGCACGATGACAAAAAGCACGCCGGAAACAATCCGGACGATCGTGGTTTGATCCATTTTGATTCTCTCCCTTCGTTTAAATGGTTGCGGACGTTATTGTCCGAAAAACGTTTTGAATGAATCCGCCATCACCAGCACAGCGGGGCCAAGCACGACCAGAAAGAGCGATGGGAAAATGAAAAGGACCAACGGAAACAGCAGCTTAACGGACAATTTTGCCGCCTTCTCTTCAATTTCCTGAACGCGTTTGGTTCGCAGAGTGTCGGAGTGAACGCGGAGTGTTTTGCCGATACTGGTTCCGAACTGCTCGGCCTGCACCAGCATGGAGACCAGGTTTCTGACGACATCCACGTCGGTACGTTCGGCAAAGTGCTTCCATGCATCCGCACGCGCACGTCCGGCACGCTGCTCGAGGGCGACGATACCAAGTTCGTCGCTCAGGGCCGGCTGTGCCTTCTCCAATTCCTGCGCGGTGCGGGCAGTGGCCTGGTCAAGGCTGAGGCCAGCTTCGACGCAGATCACGAGAAGATCGAGCACGTCCGGAAGACCCTTCCTGATTTCTTTCTGGCGATTGGAGATCTTTCTACCTAGCCAGAAATCGGGAGCCAGGTAGCCTCCGCCTACGGCAATCGCAAAGATGAACATCGGTCCGAAATGATAAGCGCCTGAAATCCACGCGAGAAGGACAAGCACGCAGGGTGTCATAACCTTGGCGCCGTAGAACATCTTTACCGCGTTTTCTGAGCGAAGACCTGCGCGGATAAGTCTTTGTTGAGCAACCGATGTTTCCTGCTGGCTCTTGGGCAGGACTTTTTCGAAATGCTCGACAACACCACCGATGACGTGCCGCGTTTCCTCCAGCGTATTCGAAATCGACTTCTTGGCTGAAGCACGCGGGTAGAGTGCTGAAGAGATGCGGTCCTGAATTTTGTCGCGGTAGAAAATCAACAGGCCGCCGCTACCGATCAGGAGAAACGCAACGAGGAACGCGATAATTGCAAATGTCATTGTTCTCTCTCTAGACGTCCATGTTGACGATCTTGCGAATGATCATGCCGCCGATAAAAATCATCGTGCCGGCCGTGTAAAGCAATTTGATACCCATTGGCTTCTTCCAGAGCAGGCTCATCAAGTCCGGATTGACCATATATAGCAGCACCCCGAGGACGACGGGGAGCAGGGTTAGAATCCAACCCGTCAACCGTCCCTGAGCTGTGTGAGTCAGGACCTGCCTCTTGAGGCGGAAGCGCTCACGGATTACCTGTGACGTCTTCTCAAGAACTTCGGCGAGGTTACCGCCACTTTCGCGCTGAATCAGGATGGCAGTGGCAAGAATCTTGACGTCCTGAATCGGCACCCGCGTGACCATGTTGTCGAGTGCGGACTTCAATTCAAGGCCGTAGTTCATCTCATCGAAGGTTAGCCGAAACTCGCCGCCTACCGGATCGGCGCATTCGCGCGATACGAGGCCCATAGCGGCATTCAGACTGTGACCTACGCGTAGAGCGCTGACGATCAGTTCGAGCGCCTCCGGAATGCCCTGCTCAAACTTGCCTAAGCGTCTCTTGCGTTTTTGAAATACGAAGACGATAGGCCCGGCTCCGCCGACAAAACCGATCAGAACGCCGAACAGCACCGCGCCAGTGCGCAGGTAGACCAAATACGCAGGAACGACGAAGCAGGCAGCACACAGGAGACTCAACTGGCCGACGGTCCATTTGATATTGGCTTGATATAAGAACCTGCGGATACGAGGCGCAAGTTCCATTTTGGTGAGGGCGCGATCGAGCCACGGGATGGTGCTCATCACGTCGTTCTTGCGAACGTCGACGATGAGATCAGCCATCTCGGGCTTGCCGACAGCGATCGCCGATTCAAGCCTCGTCATGATCGCACGGGTCTGGTCGGTCGCACCGGATCCACTCGCGGCGGCGACTAACACTACAACCAGAAAGACTCCCAGGAAAACGAGACCACCAATGATTACCATGTGCTACCTCCGCACGGCTCCGGCTCAGTTCACTTCCGTTACTTTCTCAAACAAGCTGGGCGGCAGGAAGATACCGGCAGTACGTAGCTGTTCGAGGAATTTGGGACGGATGCGACTGGGAACGAAGGCGCCCTGCACTCTTCCGTTTGGCCCGATACCCTTCTTCTGGAATGCAAAGATTTCCTGCATACTGATCACGTTCTCTTCCATACCCGTGATCTCGTGAATACTTACGCACTTACGGGAACCATCGCTCAGGCGTGACGACTGGACCACGATGGTGAGCGCCGAAGCGACCTGTTGCCGAACTGTCTTTTCCGGCAGATTGAGATTGGTCATGGCCACCATGGACTCGAGACGAGTCAAGGCATCGCGAGCCGTGTTGGCGTGGATCGTCGTCATGGATCCCTCGTGACCGGTGTTCATGGCCTGAAGCATATCGAAGGCCTCTTCGCCTCGGCACTCACCGATGATGATGCGGTCGGGACGCATACGCAAGCAATTGATGAGCAGTTGCCGCTGTCGAATGGCGCCCTGGCCTTCCACGTTGGGCGGACGCGTTTCAAGCCTGACAATGTTTTCCTGTGCAAGCTGGAGTTCGGCGGCGTCCTCGATGGTGATCACACGCTCGTTCGGTGGAATGTACTGCGACAGGATATTCAAGAACGTTGTCTTACCGGCGCCGGTACCACCCGAGATGAGGATGCTGAGACGGGCACGAACCGCGGCGGAAAGCAGTTCCATCATTTCTGCCGAAATACTCTTTAACTGCACCAGCTGGTTTGCGGCCAGCGGACCGGTTCCAAATCGGCGGATGGACATCGAAGGCCCGTCGAGGGCGAGCGGCGGGATGATTGCGTTCACACGGGAACCATCGGGAAGCCGGGCATCCACCATTGGCGATGATTCGTCAACGCGGCGTCCAACGCGTGAGACGATGCGATCAATGATCTGCAGAAGGTGGCGATCGTCGCGGAAGGAGCAGTCGGCACGCTGAATCAGGCCGCCTTTTTCAATGAATACATGGTCTTTGTCGTTGACCAGGATGTCCGAGATCTTCGGATCCTTCAAGAGCGGCTCAAGGGGGCCGAGTCCGAAGACTTCGTCAAGCAGGTCCGTCTGGATCTTTTCCTGTTCATCGAAGCTCAGCGGAACCCGGCGATCGCTGATGATCTCGTTAATGATGCTTGAGACCGCCTGCCGGGCCTGGCTGGAGTTGATGCGGGAGAGCTTTTCCAGATCGAGCTTCGAAAGCAGGGTACGGTGTACCTCTGCCTTGAAGTTTTCCAGATTCATTGATTCCACGGTGCGCCGTCCTTCACTTCAGAATCCGTCAAATAACGGGGGACTATTTGAAAAGGCTAAAGCCTTTCCGCTTCTCGGGCTTGGGAGGCATCCCACAAGCCGCTCGTGCCATTTCCTGGAGAACTCTTGCAATGCTTGAATCGTCCAATGTCAGCGGAGTTGCCTCATTCTGCATTCTGCGGACGTTGAAGTAATCGCTGGGAATCTTCCACGCGATCGGTTTGGTGAGCGCTTTTTCGATGTGCTCCTCATCCACGCCCATGGAGCTCTTCACGTATCGATTGAGCACAATTTCGAGTTTGGGAGTTCCGGATTTAAAGAACTCGGAAATAAGCCTGTGAGAGTTACGCAGTTCGGGAATTCCGGCCTGCATCACGAGATATGCGGTGTCGGCCTGCTCGAACCACGCGGCGTCCGTCAGATCGAAGCGCGATCCTGCATCGATGACGACATAGGAAAAATCCTGCCGCGCGACATTAAGCATCTTCTCGATGGCGTCGTTGCTGGCCTGAACATGCGGGAATCTTCCCGGAGCTGCGAGTACGGGAAGACCCGAGCTATGCTTTGTGAGGAGTTTGTTGAAGAAGTTTGAATCGATGCGGTCTGCATTCTGCAGCGCATCCCCCGTTGAGAACTGAGTGGTCAGGCCGAGACTGAGTGCGGCATCGCCTAGGGGTAAGTCGAGGTCGATAAGAACTGCACTCTGCTGGCACTCCTGGACAAGAGCAACAGCGAAGTTACAGGCTACCGTTGTAACTCCCGATCCGCCCTTTCCACCAAGAAAGACGAGGAGCTTGCCACCGGCCTTCTTCGCTGCCCCTTTTCCACCCGTTCGGCGGGACCCGGCCCGCGTGAGGGCATCAGAGAGCGCAGTCGCATCGATGGGGTCGGAAAGAAACTCGCGAGCGCCGGAACGCATGGAGCGCACCATGACATTGGGATCAAGGCGCGAGGTATAAACCATGACGGTGGTGCTGGTGGTAGATGCGACAAACTCTACAAGTTCCAGGGCGTATTCGACGTCAGATTCGAGATCGATGATGACGGCATCGAAGGCCTTTTCGCCCAGCATTCTGGGCATTTCCTTCAGAGTCGGGGGGTAAGAAGAGTATTCCCGCACAATCGCGGCATGCGAGCTATTCAAAGCGCTCACAATCGTCCTCCGTCGCTGCTCACTGGGACAGATCAGCGCGATGGAGAGGACATTTCCGCCAAGGGGATCAGAGTCGTGCGTGTTGTCGGTCACAAATTCAAAGCTCCCAGGTTCTTGCACCAGACTGCGGTGTTACCGAGTTCAGGGCGTTTGTCAGCATACTTTAGTCGTTCTTCAATCACCTTCTCAACGAGAAAAGAACGAAATGAGAGTACCAATTGCTATTGCGGGCGCATAAGGCATCTTACGTGCCTTTGGGTTGGAAAGGTTGAGGTCTGGAGGCGTATGGAGCCCACGGTTTTTCCAGCCGAACAACAAATCCCCTGCTCCCGAAAACATTTCGCCCATGAACCCTCCGAAAGCAGCCCAGGCCAGTGCCATAAATCCGCCCGCAACCGCAATCATCACCAGCGCGAAAACGAGTTGCTGCCACCAAATCCAGGCTCCGATCGCGGCGCATAGCTTTACGTCTCCCATGCCCATTCCGCCCATCATTGCCAAAATTCCGTAGACCAGGCCGCCCAGCAACATGCCCATGAGACTCTGGCCGAGGCCGTGCCATCCTTCCACCCACGTTGAAACAACCAATCCCCCCAGCAAAAACGGAAAGACCAGCCAGTTTGGAATGCGCCGGCTTCGGATGTCAGTTACAGTCGCCACAATCAATACAGCTAATGTCGGCCACCAGGCATACGGGTGCTGCATGTGCTGCAAAGCAAATCCTCCTGAATTCCCCGTCCGGATGGCTGCAGTTAGACCAAGTTCGGGCCCCATATGGACGCATCTTAACTTACGCACAATTCAATGCGTTACATTGGGGGTGTCGAGCCAAGTGTACACGGAAGTGCACCTGTGGGGTACCCCGGGACAATCAGGGGTATACACCGGAGTAATGCCCATTGACGGCATTAAAAAAGAGAGAAGAACCCGTGTTTCTCTATCCTCTCATCTAAGAGGTCTCACTGCCACGAAAGTGGGATGAAACTCCAGGGAGCGGCGAGTTTCTCTGAAAATGGGAGCGCTCGAGATCTTTGTTCGCCAGGGAGAAGTCCAGGAGTGTAACTCGAGTTATAGACCTTTGATAGCTCGCATGGTTCCTCAAAGAGTTCCGAGTTAGCTGAGGTTTCCATGGACCGGCCATCAGCCGTTGTATGCTTCTTCTAATGTCAAGGCGACACGCTCTATTTGCATTTGTTCTTGCCGTGGCCCTGTCGCCTTTGGGAGCTTGGGCTCAACCGGACGGCCAGCCGGCAAGCAGACCGTCGCCATCGACAGCCAAATCGCCCCAGACCGGAGCGAGCGCCCCGGAAATCGCTCCGCCGCAGTCGCAGATCGTGGTCACTGCCCCTCCCGCTCAAGCAGCGCCCTGGTCGTGGCACGACAAGGTGCTCTGGGGCGCAGAGATTGTCCTGGTTTTTCTAGGCTACGCGGGAGTGTTCGTTGCGCTCAAGACACTCAAGAATATTCAGCGGCAGACTGACTTCGGCGTTTCCGCCGCGCAGGCGGCCCTGCAGTGCGCCAACGCCGCCCTGGAGAGTTCGCAGGCAATTGTCGACTCTGGCCGCCCCTGGATCGTCATTACAGTGGAACCATTTCTGAGTGTGGAACATGGCTTCAAGGTGATGGCAACGAACAGGGGACGCACTCCCGCCCGCATCCTTGCCAAGGCCGATTGCGTGAGGATTGCCAAGGATGAGACCGAACTCGCCACTCCTCCGGATCATGACAGCGGCAAATCAGCCACTCCCTTCGAGCCGATTATCCTTTTGCCGGGCGAAACCGCAGGCATCCGGCCTTTCCGGCGATCGGACGTCCGCTCGTACTGCTCATCTGACGAACAGATGAAGCGGCTGGAGCGCTGGGAGGAAAAGCTGTTCGTTTATGGGCGTGTCATGTACCGGGATTTGATCTCGCCAATGGATCAGCCCAATCACGAGACCGACTGGTGCTGCTGGTATGTCTACGGGGATAAGGATGCGCTGGTGCTGGCGGGCCCGCCGGAGTACAACAAACACAGCTGACGTCTGCCGCGGAACCGCGAATAGCCGCGCAACGTATCATTTCGCTAGAACCACTCATTCCCTGTTCCAAAATCTAATCATCCGAGAGCCCCAGGGGAGCCACATGCCAGTCGTTGAACTCGCAGGGATCACAAAGGCCTACGAGAGCAAGGTAGCCGTACGCAACCTCAGCCTGTCCATTGATGCAGGCCAGATGTTCGGGCTGCTGGGCCCGAATGGAGCGGGAAAGACAAGCTCGATTCGAATGATGATGGGCATTACCATGCCCGATTCCGGGACGGTCAGGCTCTTCGAAAAGCCATTCGATCGCACCAGCCTTGAACGCGTCGGCTACCTGCCCGAGGAGCGCGGTCTCTACAAGAAGATGAAAGTGCTGGAGCAACTGGTCTTTTTTGGTCAGTTGCATGGGCTAACGGCAAGCGATGCAACGACCAGGGCGACTGCCTGGGCAAAGCGGCTGGATATCGATGAATCCTTGCCCAAAAAGACCGAGGAACTGTCGAAGGGCATGCAGCAGAAGATCCAGTTCATCGGTTCCCTGCTCCATGAACCAGGACTGATCGTGATGGATGAGCCTTTCAGCGGGCTTGATCCCGTGAATGCCAAACTGCTGGAACAAACTCTGATTGAGCTTAAAAACGAGGGCAGGGCCATCATCTTTTCGACTCATCGAATGGACCAGGTGGAGAAACTCTGCGATTCCATCTGCCTCATCAACAAAGGGGAGGCAGTGCTCTCCGGACGAGTGCGCGAGATCAAGTCACGGTACGAGCGCAATCACGTCATCGTGGAATTCGAAGGACGCGATGAATTCCTGGCGAGTCCGGAAATCGAAGAGGCACAAAACTTCTCGGGGCATGCGGAGATCAAGATGAAGCCGCACGGAGACGCGCAGAAGCTGCTCCGTGAAGCATCAGGAATGGCCAGAATTTACCGGTTCGAGATGGTTGAACCTTCGCTCGAAGAGATCTTCATTCGGACCGTGGGAGGCAGTGTCGATGCGTAATGTGCTGCTGGTTGCGAAGCGCGAATACCTGGAGCAGGTACGCGGGCGCGCTTTCAAGATGACAACATTCGGCGTGCCTGCGATTTTTGCAGCCGTTCTCGGGATTGCTTTTCTGTCGAGCCGCGGGCTTGGCGCCGGCAAACACCTCGCCATCGGGTCGAGCGATGCGCTGCTGGCCAGCGAGGTAAAAGGGCAGCTCATCGGGGACAAGGACACGAAGACGAAAGTAGACGTAATCTCTCCGGCAACGAGTGCAGACCGGAACACACTGATCGACCAGGTCAAAACGAAACAAATCGAGGGTTTTCTTTGGATCGAGACTCCGCATGGGAAGGCGCCGACTGCGGCCTACACATCGCAATCCTCCGGTGATTTCATTACCGGCGCCCGGATGCGAGAGGCCGTGAACCACGCCATGCTGGATGCCCGGCTGCAAAGCGGCGGTCTGCAGCACGAGGCGGCAGAAGACCTTGTGAAGGGAATCCCAGTTGAGACGTTCCAGGTGAAGAAAGACGGCTCGGTAGTCAAGAGCAACGCGACGGCGTCCTTCTGGAAGGGCTACGTGATGGCGATATTGCTCTCGATGACCACCATGGTCTATGGAATGAACGTGGCGCGTTCGGTTATTCAGGAGAAGACATCGCGCATCTTCGAGGTGATGCTGTCCATTGCCAAGCCAGCGGACATGCTGGCAGGCAAATTGATCGGTGTGGGCGCGGTGGGACTGACTCAGATCGGCATCTGGCTTGTGGCAGGGGCGATCATTCTGGGAACACCTTTTGCCGCAACGATCCTGAGCGGAGATTATGCGGTTCACGTTTCGGCGTTGGAGACCGTGCTCTTCCCCGTTTACTTCCTGCTGGGGTACCTGCTCTACAGTTCCTTGTTCGCAGGGCTTGCCGCAACCTGCGAGACCGAGCAGGAGCTTCAGATGTATATGCCGCTGGCGGCAGTGCCAGTGTGGCTGAGTTTCTCGCTCATCATGGTGGTGATGAACGATTCGAACTCAGCATGGGCATTAGCAGGATCGTTTTTTCCGCCGACTGCTCCGATCATCATGTTTCTTCGCATGGCATCGCAGATTCCGCCAGCATGGCAGTTTGCGGTGTCGATTGGACTGCTGGTACTGAGCATTTGGATCGTGTTGTGGATCTCTGCGAAGCTTTATCGGGTCGGGATTCTCATGTATGGAAAGCGGGCGACGCTGCCGGAACTGGTGCGCTGGCTGCGCTATAGCTAGAAGTAAACGAGAGAACCAGGGCGAAAAAATGCCCGGACCATGGAGGAACAGCGGACCGGTCCGGGCTCAGCGTTGTTGAGAATGCCGGTGGGGGTCTCCACCGGCATTCTTCTGCTTAGAAGTCCACGCGCAGTCCAAATTGCGATCTGCGGAAGGTGTGAGTGCCGAGCGTGCTGGCATAGAAGCCGAAGCCACCATAGGTAAGTGCGTTGCCGAACGTTCCGTTGTAATATGAGCCGGCATCGAACCGCACGCTGTTGGTCACGTTATACACTTCCCAGGCGAACTTCATGCGGGCCCTCTCGCCGAGATTCCAGTTCTTGGCCAACGATGAGTCGATGTTGAAGATGCCATCGGAGCGGAACTTGTTGCGCTCTCCGGCTTCTCCGGGATAGGGCAGCCGCATTGGCGACCCAGTGAAGACACCGTTCTGAATATCCTGATCGTTTTCGAAGATCTGGGGCGATCCGTTTTCCATGTGCTTGTGGATTTTGACGTCTCCGGTCACGACAGCAAACGCTTGCAGTTCCCAGTTCGTAGTCCAGCCAGGCTCGATGATTCCGAAAGGAAGTCCGCTGGACCACCGGCCGAGGCCAGCCCACTGCCAGCCGCCCCAGATTGCATTGCCAACTCGGCTCGAATTTCCGAGAAGAGACTTCCCCGTTCCGAACGGCAATGCGTACACCCAGTCCGCAGAAATCAGATGACGGGTATCGAAGTCCGATGTTCCACGGCTGAGTCTGGGATTCCAGGTGTTCTGAATTGCGCCGTATGAAGTCGAGGCGCGCTCGGCATCCGATCCCATGTCAATGGAATGCGACAAGGTATAGCTGAAATCGAGCGTTAACCCATGCTGTGCTGGGTGGCGCAGCGTGAACTGGCCTGCGTTGTAGTAGCTGTTGCCGATCGACGAGAGCGCGATCAGCGACGAGAACTGCGGGCTCCAGAAAGTGCCGCAAGGGTCTCCGTAGCCACAGAAGAAGTCGACGTCTGCAATCGCGCCGGTTTCGCCATAGCTGTATCGCTGGGGAGCCCACTCGTTGTTGAACATGCCGTCGGTCGCGCTTTCGCCGTCATAGTCGAGGTTTGCCATCTGGGGAAAGACGTCCTCGAAGTACTGGATGGTCGGGATGTGCTGCAGCACGCCGTCGCAGTAGAGGCATGAGCCACCGAGCGCATCGGTTGCTTTCGACATCTCGGTACCCGCTGTGAAGTAATCGCCTGCGCCGAGTGGATCGTTAAAGTTCACCGGTTCAGCAAGATCGAGCTGCTGGAACAGATGCCGGCCAATGCGCCCCACGTAGGCAGAATCCAGAAGGAATCCGCCTGGGAGTTCTCGCTGGATCGACAAGTTGAACGCATGAACGTACGGTGTCTTGACGTGGTTATCGATGCCCCAGTTGATGCCGAAGGTCCCGTCGGGCACCGCATAGGGGTAGGCCAGGGTATCTGGCGCTGCCGGCAATGGAATGTTCGGAAGGTCGTTCGGCCCGGTGAAACGTGGTGCTGTATCGAAGTTGTAGGTGCTGGGCGCGCTGTTGTACTGCGATGAAAGGCCGAACGAACCCAGAGTGCTGAACCGGTTTGAGAGAGCCTCGCCGTAGTGATCGAAGTACATGCCGTACCCGGCACGTATGGAGGTCTTGGTGTCAGGCGAGTAGACGATCGCGAGGCGGGGAGCGACATTGAATTTCTGCTTGGGCCAGTACCCGGGCCTGTTGTTCACTTTGCCGATGGGCTCAAAGAACAGGTCATCCTCGAAGACCCTTCCTTGCGCCGCAGCTTCGCCACGCTTCGTGGCCCATTCGCGCGTGTCAATTGTGGGGGCTGATTGCTGGCCTTTGGTTTCATAGGGAGTCTGGAGCAGGGTGTGGCGCAGACCCAATGTCAAGGTGAGGTTTGGACGTACGCGCCACGAGTCCTGAAGGAAATACTCGAACTCATTGGCCCTGTAGTGCCGCGGGATCAAGGAGCCGTCAGGCAGGAGCGTCCCACTTGTTGGGCTGGTGACAGCGTAATTGAGGCTCGCATCCCGCTCTGCAACCGCACCGATGATGGTGGCGTACATCTGCTCGAAAGCAGTGCCGTTCTGACCGATATCCGGCAATCCAAGGGTGGTGGGATCTGGAGCACCCTTACCGCTCAAGTAGGAAGGATTGGTGTCAGCTGCGTTGAATGACGAGCTGTCGGTCAACGAATTGTTTTGCACTCTCCGCCAGTTGGCGCCGAAAGCAAACGTGTGGCTGCCGTGGCTCCAGCTCAACGTGTCATCGATCGTGTTTACCGGAACGTTGACGATCAGGCTGCGGGTTTGGGCCGTGGGTTGGGTAAGGAAACGGACGTTTACGTAATCTCCCTGTCCAATGCCGATCGTGGAATAGGCCTGGCGAATGTACCCATAGCGGAGATCGTTGACAATATTCGAAGTTGGAGTCCAGGTGTGGCCTACCGCCAAACCCTTGGTGTTGTCCTCAAGGAAGCTGGATGCAGGCTGTCCAGGGAAGTTCTGTGGTCCAACCGCCGTATCCTTTTGCAGGTTGCCCCGCACGAAGATGTGATTCGATCTGTTGGGAGTGAAGTCGATCTTGCCGATGTTGGTGTTCAGCGTGCTTGGAGAGGGCGAGCTGAAATTGTAGGAGCCAAAATTGACGTTATCGCCTGCCGAGAGAAGAGTTGCAGGCGGTTCAGTCGAGAGATAGTCCAGCATCGCCTGGTCAACCCCAGGCTGAGTGCATTGCGTGCAATGGGAATCAAGCTGCGCGATCTGCGCGCGAGAGAGGTACTGAGTGTCGCCATTTACATCGACATAGCCGAGCTGCCCCTGCAGGAACGTGGCAGACGGCGTGATGGCGGCAACCGTGGTGTTTGTCGCCAGCCGTTGTCCTTCATAGTTGTAGAAGAAGAAGAGTTTATCCTTGAGCACCGGGCCTCCGACGGCGCCGCCGAAGGTGTTGACGATGTACTTCGTCGGACGGTTCGGGCTGCCATCTGCTGACTGCTGGTTCTTAATGAACCAGTCATTCGCAACCATGTTGGATGGGCGATGGTACTCGTAGAGAGAGCCATGAATCTGGTTGGTGCCGCTCTTGGTGACGAGAGAAACCTGTGCACCCGAAGTTCGCCCTGCGTCGGCGTTCCCATTTGAGGTCGTGACGCGGAATTCCTCGGTGGAGTCCAGCGTGGAACGCAGAACGCCATTGAAAGCATAACCGTTGATCTGGTCGTTGTCGTCGACGCCGTCGAGGGTGACGTTGCCCTGTGCGGATCGCGCTCCGGAAACCGACCCCTGGCGGCTATCCAGAGCGTATGGGGTCGTCTTGTCGATAAGGTTGGTGGTCTCGCCAAGGTACAGTGCGCCTGGCTGCAGGCTCAGCAGCGAGATTGGATCGCGGCCGTCCATGGGCATGGCTTCGATCGTTGCGTTGCCCACAGAGTTGCCGATGGTTGCGTCTGTGGTGTTGAGCGTCTGGGCGGAAGCGCTGACGTCAACAGTCTCGGCTGTGGCCTGAACCGTTAGGTCGAAGTTGATGGTCGCAGGCTGGTTGACGAGAAGTTCGGCGGTCTTGGACTGATCGCCGAAACCAGCGGCGGTAACGGAGATGGTGTAACGAGCCGGAGGAATCTGTGGAAAAGTGTAGTTGCCGCCATTGTCCGCGACGGCGCTGAAACTTGCGCCATTTGTTTTATCGGTGACGGTGACTTTGGCTCCCGGGACGAGTGCGCCGGATGGATCCTTGATGGTGCCACGGAGTGATGTGGTTGCGGTTTGGCCGAGGGAAAGAGAAACTGCGGAAAGGATGCAGAGTAGCATCCATCCCAATCTTTTAAGTTTCACGGCTTTTGCCTCCAAAAGGTACTGCTTCGTAAATCGATCGTGAATACGATGTTATTGATTTCGTCCCATTCGGATTGACCCCCAATTCCCGCGAAAGCAGCACTTGCAGCCGCCAAACACGGCATTCGTCCCTGCATCAATGCTGTTCGTGGCAAAAACAGCATTGGTGCAGGGACGAAACGGTTCCTGGGGATTGTGGACCGGTATTTGCGCTGGTTTTCAACCTGGCTGCTCGGCAACCGGTCAATATAGAGGAGGCCTGGAGGGATAGAGGGAAGTCCTGGAGGGCCCACGGTCGATCTGACCTCGCCTCCATCGGTTTTGGTCGACGAGGTCGCTCTCCACCCCACCCCCCGAAGCAGACCCGGCGCCCGAGGAAGAACGGCAGTTCTACTTCAATTGATAGTTTTTGTACTCGATCGTAAACAGCGTAGTGCGCGTCGAGAATTTGCCCGCCGCCTGCGAGTCGCCGTTCGGCACCACTTCAGTATTGATAACAGTCTTCAACGGCAGGACCAGATCCTTATTGCCAACCTTGACCGGCGCGTAGTCGACGCGCGTGTCCTGCTGGTGAACCACATCGGTCTGCTTGAATTCGAACTGCGTGACCATGCGGACCACGATTCCCGTGTCCGGATCGATGAAGAACTCCCCGTGGTACGGCACGCCGTTGGACTTGAAGTTGTGCCAGTCGGTTGCGGTCTGGAGGTTCCCGATGGAATCGGCGGGTCCGCCGGAGATCCCTGCGATCGATGAGGTACTGATTCGAGAGGTTCCTGTCTGATCGACATTCGGGAAACAGCAGACGTTTGCATTGAGGTGCGATTTCTTTTTCGGTACCTGAAACGCGAACACCGCGGCGGTCTTGCCATTCAGATTCTCCCAGCGAAGCCAATTGATGGTGCCACCCGTTTGCGCATCCTGAAAGACGTTTGCCAGGCTTGGATCCGGCTCGCGGAGTGCAATCATCTTGTTCGCGCCCCAGCGTGTCTTGTCGTCGGCGAGCTTTTCCGCACCATGCTCGCTTGAATAGACACTCTCACTCGAATTGATGTAGTGGATAAATTGGAACGGGCTCACGGAGGAGCCGACAACAACTTCCTTCGCATTTCCGGCCATTCCCGAAGTGGCGCTAGCGGCTTCCACATTGTCCTGAAAACGAAGAGTCGTTTTGGTAGCCATAAGCGCCGGAAGCTGGGCCCAGATATTGCCTGCGTAAGCAGCTGCCTTGTCGAGAATCGCTTTCTGTGCGGCGGCATCCGGTGCCGGAGTCGAAGGTAGTTCAGCGGCGGGCGGAGGCATCACGGCACTGCGGGCCTCAAGCACGTAGATTTGCTCGGTCGTCAGCGGCCCTGGTGCATACGCTCCGAAATCGTTCATCTTGTGGCGCGCCAACTGTTCGCTCAACTGCACCTGTTTGAGCGCTGCAGCCACGTCAGCATCAGACTTCTGCTGATCATGCATCGCCTTCAGCATGTCTGTAAGTTCGCCGATTGTGATCTTCTTTGCGGACCATGCCGGAAGCGCGAAAAAAGCCAGCGCAAGAATGCAAACAAATCGTTTCATCTGCATATCCTTCTCAATGAAAGGTAATGATTGCTGCGCATTGAATTCTAAGCCATTCCGCTGTCTCGGAGCGGTGACAGGACGGCATCCTGAGTTGGGGTGCCAGTCGGCTGTAGCTAAGCAGAGATCCTGATGAAGAGACGGAACGCAAGAGCGACAGGCTGCGATGGCCGCTCAAATTTCCCGGGACCGCTGTATGCAAGAAAAGGCGGCCTGCTTGAGCAAGGCCGCCCTGTCCGGATATCTAATCTATGCGCTTTTAAGGTTGAGGTTGAGGAAGGGGCAGCTTTTTGCGTTGTGCGGGCTGGTCTGTGGAGTCGCCCTGCGCCGGCGTTGTATTGTCCGCTGGTGCGGCCATGGCGGCCAGTTCCGATTTGCGGTATTTCGACGCGCTGACGTAACCGTGAATGTGATCTTTGCTGACTTCGTTGATCACAATTTCGACCGGTTGAGGGCTGTCAGGGGTGTAGAACATCACCGGCTGATAGAGGTTGACGTGCTTTTGAGAGAGATTGCGATCGTCAACCATCAGCTCAAGGTCAGCGAACTGGTGCTTGTTATTGGCTTTCTTCAGCCGAATCTCGAGCGGACCTTCGCGCTTGAACTGCTTTGATTTGGCGAGGTCGAATTCCGCATAGCTGCGTTCGCCCTTCTTCTCGAGAAGAACGAGTTCGTCGTGGGTGTGCGCAATCGATCCCGAAAGTTCGGTACGCGTGCTGGCGAGGTTGCCTTCGAGGTCTTTGCGGTTTTGCTCGATCGCCTTATTCTGAGCCTCGAGCTGCGCCTGGAGCTTCTTGTAGCGTGAGTCGACTCTTGCGCGCGGCTTGCCCGATGTCTTCTTTGGAGCAGGAGCTTGGGCCGGAGCAGGAGCGGAGAGCGATGCCTGCGCCGCGTTGACGGAGGCGAGCTCATTCACGCGTGTGGCGAGATCGCTCAGTTGATGCTGGGTCGCATTGATCGTGGCGTTCTGCTGCGCGTTCTGAGCAGCGAGTTCCGAAGCGGTATTGTGCTCGTGAATGGCATAGCCACCGAGACCCAAACCGAGTGCTGCAACGGCTGCATAAATTCCCATTAATTTGGATCGGGCGGGAGCGGATGAGGAAGCAAGATCGTCCATGGGTGCCTCCGAGGGAGATGTGATACGGCTTTTTCACTCATGGAATCTGCACGTCTGAGACCACACGAGCGGGAAAGGTAAGTAGTTGAATTCGATGCTCGTGCAGATTGCGGCTGGATCTTACAGAAGGAAAGAACTTCCCGAGAACTGTAAATTCTACCTACCGAGTGAGGCCCGGGAAGGTCCGAGGTCAGGCAGTTTCCGCCACAACGCGCGATCGAAGTGGGGCTCCCTCGAGGTGACGAAAGTACGAGGGTTGGCAGCATGCTTTCGTCAGGCGGGTCAGGTCGGTTTGCATCTCTCGATCAGTTCTAAAGGACGCCAGTGTGCCTTCGAGAATCAGGGTCACATTCTGGCGCATCTGGGGCGTTAGGATGGATGCGTGAAGGTTCTGAGCGCAGAGGAGATGCAGGCGTGCGACCGCGTGACGACGGAGCGGCATGGCGTGCCATCGATCGATCTGATGCGCGCGGCATCGGCGGCTGTGGATGCGTTCGCCCGGGAGCACTTTCCGCATGCGCGGCGCATTACGGTGCTGTGCGGCAAAGGCAATAACGGCGGCGACGGCATGATGGCCGCCCGGCTGCTGGCGAAGGCCGGCCTCGAAGTGACGACGCTGCTGTTTGGATCGCAGTATGAGTTGAAAGGCGATGCGGCAACGGCATGGCGTGAACTGAGCGTTTCGCCGAACCGCTACATCTATGAGGTCAATTCTCCCACGGAGTTGCGGACGCACAACGGCGCCCTGGAAACGGATCTGATCATTGATGCGGTGCTGGGAACAGGATTCAAGCCGCCCATCAGAGGTCTTGCCGAGGCCGCGCTGCAGTGGGCTGCCGCAAGTAAGGCTCCATTTCTCTCTGTCGATCTGCCCTCGGGATGGGGAGCGGATGCGACAAGCAGCAAAGTGCAGGACAAAACGTTTCCTTCAGACGCTGTCATCACGTTTACGGCTCCGAAGCCGGCGCATGTGTTTGGCGAGTTGACGCGGAGTTGGAATCAGCCAGTCGTTGTCGCACCGATCGGGTCGCCGGACGAAGCGATCCTCTCGGAACAGCGGATCGAATGGGCAGGCGGCGCACACAGCCTGCTGGAGCAGACACGCGCGGCGGACGCGAACAAGGGCAAGTACGGTCATTTATTGGTGATCGGCGGATCGACAGGAAAGTCGGGTGCACCGGCAATGGCCTCGATTGCAGCGATGCGCGTAGGTGCTGGACTGGTAACGGCGGCGGTGCCAGGCCCCATCGCGGCACAGGTCTCAGCGTTTGCGCCGGAGTTGATGACGCATCCGATGATGGCGAGCCCATCGGGTGAGTTGGCGAGCAACGGAATCACTGCGCAGCACTTCCAGAAGATGATCGACAAGATGACGGTGCTCGCGGTGGGTCCGGGATTGGGC
>Ga0157379_10001033_pt1 | contig 22555 bp, 26 predicted proteins | sample S25metaG_FD_121802 | JGI IMG/M metagenome (GOLD analysis project Ga0157379, IMG submission 121802) | Switchgrass rhizosphere microbial communities from Kellogg Biological Station, Michigan, USA - S2-5 metaG | ecosystem: Host-associated > Plants > Roots > Rhizosphere > Soil | place: USA... | reverse complement strand
CCTCGCATTTCAGGCCAAACGATCTTGACTCGCTGGGGCAGGATGAGGCTTGGGAGACGGTATAGTGATATTATGAAGAGTAGGTGTATTAAGTGTCTGAAAACCCCTATTCAACCTTCTTCTCTTTCGTTTATTTGACCAGCTGATGCTCGTGAATAGTAAGAGCCGTGTTAGCCATGTGGTCCTCAATCCATCGATGGAGTCCTTTTCAACTGGTACTTCTCTCCAGCCTCTCTTAATGACTCAGCTTCGCTTTCAAAATGTGTTTCGTCACATCCGAGGTATATTTGCCAATTTGGCACCCATTCAATAACCTCTGCACCTCCCTCTGCAGCACCATCTAGCGCCTCGATCCTCACCCGCATGGGACTGCGCTGCTACATGAGGGCTGTTCTGTACTGACATGGATCCACTGTTGGACGTAAAACTATCAAGATATTTTCCAAAGTGACAGATACTAATTTTTCCCCGATATTGCTTCTTGGCAAGCTCTGTGGGACATAACCTCGCAGCGGGCTCTGTCGCTGATCGGGCTTCCCTGTCCTCACTGGGAGTCAGTCATTGTCAAATGCTTGGGTACCGGTTTCCATCAAGACTATGCTTCTGGTGTAGAAGAAATCGTGCCAAGTTTTTCTTCTTGCTCAGAGGATCTTATAGCACTCTCAGAGTCTGCATTTACGTGTTAATAACACATGAGGCAATTTAATTGGTCTACTTCCTCTCGTTGAATATACGTTGGAACGAATGTAGCTCTGGAATCTGACTGCAGGAAAAACATCGGCTTTCAAAATACGTGTTATCGAAGACCCATCCAATCTACACCTCCGAATACACCTGACAGCCACAATTGGCAATCCTCCCTCAGCATCAAATACTTGAGCCTGAAGTCTGGAATATATCATCTTTAACGCATGCAACATTGCTTCGTTTAATTATTAAACATCAAGGGGTCCGGAAACGGATAACGCAGTAATGACGGGTAACAGACGGTCCGGGATCAGAGAAGAGACCCCGGATACTTGACTTGCAAGGGTGGTGGTGATGGTAGGTGGCAGGCATAAATTGACCACTAGAGAGGAAAATTCTGTGCGATTTAGTAGTTGATTGTCCCGAATGTTATTTATATAGGCACATTGGTATTATTTTATCTATTTTTGAAGAAATAGTTCAAGACGAGTAAGCCGTAATTGAGATATTGCATGCAAGACTGATATGGGATTTTCAGTGGTGGGGTCTTTCACTTTGATTCGAAGGGAGTCTGCTCTCAGGCCAAGCAGGCCAAGAGTTGTTGGAATGACAGTAAAACATGGTGACGTTGCGATTTAGCTTTAATGGGGGTTTTGGCAGGTTGGAATGTGAGTGGCGATTTATCTGATGATGGTCGTTGGGCGTTGGGGGGAAGATCAGTGAGGTGAAATATGGAATGGCTTCGTTTATTGGATTTACGTGGAATGTATGCGTAGAGGGAGTCTAGAATTTGGCGCCGAAAATTTGATGGGGTCCGCGGCCTCCTTGTGTAAGGTTTTTGATGGGAAATATTTATTTATTCTCCTTTGGCAGGAATCGTCAGAAAAAGTTGAGGAAGTCGAGGGATGGGCGGCTTTGAATGCTACCGTGTCAATGTTATTCTGGAAAGAAAAGGCTTCTGGGGGATATTGATGTTTCATAGTAGCGAGATGATTTTGTACTTGGCCAAGGAGAGGCGTAACGGGGGTGAAGAGGGGGATGGGATGAGGGGGTGAGGTTTAGGATATAAACAGCGAGGCCGCTGGCTTCGTAGAGTAATAGATCTGGACCAGGGAGAGGCGTATTGGGTGAAGAAGTAGCGGGAGCAATAAAATGCTGAGTTGTGAAGAGCTTGGAGGGTGTGCATGCTTTGAGCCGCGATCACCACATGTATGCAGTACAACAACACGTTCCGCGCCGAGGGTATTGCCGCGACGCCTGCTCAATGTTTCTATCACAATAGATGTTTTTATGACTGCTTAGGAAGGTTGGTCTACTGTATACTTGTGATTGCAGGTGAATTTACTATTTACGCTGCGTCGGAGTTGCTTTAACAGCGGAGAAAGGGTTAAGTATATACTTGAGCACAGATATAATTAATGAGAAAAAGATGGATTGACGCAGGGTCGAGCGTAAGCATCCCGAGTCGGTGGTTATTCATAAATGTATCCTGTATATGCACTACTGGACTTGCTGTGTACCTTAAATCTTCAATGCGAGGCAATGGAGGAGGTGTACATACTTCTACGTTGACAGCTTATATAGTACTTGAACGCGGAAGAAAATTATACTAATTAGGGAACCGATGGAGTAACAAAGCGTCGCGCTCAAGGATTCCGATCGGTGGTTCTAAATATACCATGAGGTTCACCTTCAATGGGGGGATTCTGTGATTGTTACATTGATGGAGTATTCGAGCTAAGAATATTAAGAGTGAAGGAGATCTCAATTGTCAATGCCGAATTATGGCGGGGCGCTGCGGAGGCTAGCTCCAGATTGAGCTTGCGAAAATCCGACGGGGGGATCAAGTCGGATTGTGCTGAAGAATTTTAGAAAAGGGAACCAGCTGTCGGGAGCTGAGGCATCGATAGGATCTGTTCTCGTCGGCCGGACCCCCAACAGTCAACTAAATAAACAAGATACGCAGACAATGACCGAATAACAATTCATCCATCCATCCATCTAACAAACATCCTCGAATTCGAACCCCCTTCAACCCAGACTCCCTTCAAAAGAAACTCAAAAGGAACCCGTCGAAAGTGACATGTCCACACGGGTAAAAATTTAATAGGCCTCGTCTTATTTGACAGACAAAATCAAGACGGTCTAGCTTCGAATTAGGCTTGATAGGAATTGGACGATCCAGGCATGGTGCTTCTATGTGGGCTGTGTACTGGGTTAAGATCCGGAGAAGGGCATGAGGTGTTTGGGGACTTTAGAAGCGGAGCCAAGATAGTGTTATGCTTTAGATGCATATAGGAGGTGTTTGGGTAAGTACCGAGGTGAGCGTAGTGTGGTGTGTATTTAGGTGGTCATGAAGTCATAAAGGGGTATACCGGTAAGATTTGGATGCTGGAAATGAGTCAAATGAATGAGTGGGACTTGGGAAGTAGGGCGACTATGAAGTGGTTTTGAGGAGACACGTGAATTTTTAGTACGAATAAGTTCAGGGAAAGATCGAGAGGGAGGTGTCCTTTGGTTTAGCTTGGCTGAGAGCGGAGTCTTGGGGAGGATCGTGGTATTAGGAAGAAGAACTAGGAAGACTGGGATTTTTGACTCTGATACATGCACCTAGCTGTCAATACACAGAAGGAGAATACTTCCAGACGTCACTTATGCTCGTATGATTATATTAGGAAAGAGCGGTGATATATGGGGGAGTCGGCGTCAGGGTAGGTTAGGGCTAGGTATGCTGGTGGATTAATGAATGCCGAAGGGGGCGGGGTACGAGGATAGGTGGGGTTTATTTTTATTCTTTATAATTAACTTGGTTAAAGGTGGATCAAAATCGATCATAGTATCACATTGAGTATAAATCCAACAATCACGCTAGTATTCAATACATACTTAGCCCTACACAGCTCAGGGAAGTGTAATTCACAGAATAAACATCGGCCGATACTCGATGGAAAATAAAACTCCCTCTCCCCTCGCTCAAGCCCTGTGTAACATGTGGTCCCGTAGTTAGGTTTGATATTGATCATTCGCAGGGGTACGCTGAATACCAAGGAATTGGGTGAGGATAAGTAGGGGAATGACGGGCAGGGTAAATGACGGGTTTGACGTGGAAGGGGGCAGTCAGGGACGGTGCGGGGCTCGGGAATATTGATTTGCAGATTTATGTAAAAGACCCGGTGCAGGAGGCTGGGTGTTGGATGATTAGTTGCTTATGGTTAGGATCTGCGCTGTGAGGGATTGAAAATCCATCAGGATTTTTAGAAGTGGGAATAAATAATGGCAGATCAGCAACGACTTTCTTGGAAAATCCGAATTGGCCAATAAAAGGTACGGAACTGTAACAGGGAAGAATATATACAGCAGCTTCTTCACATTGACAGTGATGTTGACAGACGTACATATGCAGAAATTTCGGCCGGTCGGCGTTTAGGTTGGTCACATATTCCATGTGCAGATCAGTACCGTAAGAGCAGGAAATATCGGAAGGGAGGACTGTACGATGGGGGGGCAATGGACGTGAGGAAAGCTTGACGTCGGATGGTGACTTGAGAGTTGAAGTGCGATTAAAAGCCCAAGTATGGACTTGAGACGTGAAGACTAAGTTCTTGAAAACGTTCCAGCACTAGGGGATTGGGAGTTTGCGTCAGCGGGAGAGATCCCATCAATTTCTGCAGAAGGCCAACATGTCTATTTGGCTGCAAAGAGATTCTCTTCGCTTCGAAAAGGAAGAAGACTGGTGCCTTCATTTACACCGCTGAGGATGAGTACGTATATACTCTACGAGGGCTAGCGTACTGAGGATTGACTTGACTGTGGGATTGGGTGCTTCTAGAGGATTATGTCGGAAGAGAAGTGTACAAAAAATGTCACGACAGATGAGGTTCCCATAGTGCCTTACGTCATTGGATGGTGGATAGCGTGTGGGAGGGAGAGTCGAGGACATTCCTGATGGGTGGAATTTTTAGTTGTCGATCTGAGGATCGAAAACCTAGAAGAATGAGCGGAGAATGATGAGAAAGTAATTCTCTTGGCATTGGTGATTGACAATAACCTCGTCTCTCTCCTGACATATACATGTGGAGCCAACATGGCGAATAAAGCTTTATAGTAGCAGAAGACATCCCAACTCAACCATGATCTGTGGCGTGGTGCGCCACAGGGGTATCCGGAGTCCTCGTTTCCTGATGGATCCCTCGGATGCTAATAAATCGCTTATGTGATCCGGAATTGTAGTCGCGAAGGAAGGTGACCATGTGTTTGAGGTATACTTAAGAAGCCATGCGACGGGGTTTGGTAGTTCTCGTTTCTTGATGCTTTGAGTGGGATGTCGACCTCGTCGTTCGCGACTGCTGCGCTCATCAAGCTCAATGTTACGGTGAGTGTTCTCGTTGGAGGTGATGAGGTGTGCTGACGAACATGTTCACAGTATCTTGATAGTAAGGGTGCAGTGTGTTTGGATACTGGGATAAAGCTGACGTTGGTTTCTGTGTGCAGTCGTCGCAGCTGCGGTACTAGCGTATGACTACATGCTCACTATCGAGCGGGAGGCGCGTCTGGTATGGCCTGTCCCGTGGAACTTTGGCAAAGTCTTGTTCTTCTTAACGAGGTGCGTCATTGTGTTATTCCCCTTTGCATCGTCTAACAGGCGTTCAGATACCCAGTCTTTGCGGATACGTTTATGGTGTTGTATCGTGGGTTATCTCTGCATGTATCCGATACAGTGCGCTCATTGTGCCCACAGACCAGTTCGCGATCATGAGTCCAGAAGAATGTCAAGGCATCTATCGAACCATTGGCTGTATGTCCCGCCATCTTTCCCTCCTCATCGCTGACTGACCCCGTCCAGTTGAACTCGGCATCGGCACCCTCATCGCCGAGTCCATCCTCGCCGTCCGCACATGGGTCATCTGGCACCGCGACAAACGCGTCGGCATGGTCCTTGTCTGTGCACTCGTCCTATTCTGGATACCCGTGTTTTATTTCCTGAGAGTGGCCTTGTATTCTCTGGTTTGTGAGTGGTCGTGTTATGCTGTCTGATGTCCGTGATGCTGATTATGATGCGCTCACTCGGTGTAGTTACCACCCCGCCACACCCGCATACCCCCGGATGTTTCCTTGCCAAGCAGAATCCAATTTTATGGGTTGTGTTTGTGTTTGTGATGGTATTCGAGACATGTCAGTGTCCACCTTCCTCCTGTCCGTATCTTACTCATGCCGTGAACAGTGATTCTCGGATTAACATTATTAAAAGGCGTGGAACACTGTACGTCTTTTTCTTCAATCAAATATGACTATATGCGCTAACCTGGGCTGCACAGTCCGCGGAACAAATTCGACACTCGTCTCGGTCCTATACCGTGATGGCATCCTCAATTACATCTATCTATGCATCCTGTCTATCATCAATGTAACAGTCCTTCTTACCGCTCCTGTACGTCCCATCTCCCCACCACTCACCTCCACTCACCTACTCACGTTCTCCACTCACCCCTCCACAGCACGGCTACTCCACCCTCCTCACCGCCCTGCAACGCGTCATGCACTCTGTCCTCACATCCCGCATCCTCCTCCACCTCCGCGAAGCAGCCGTCCTCCGCGGTAAAGTAACCACCCTCTCTCAAGGACACGTTACGAGCTCGCTTGGAGGGTTCAGTATTGGGAGAGCGTTTCAGGGGAAGAAGAGTGCGGGGGCTAGTACGAGGCCTGGATTAGGGACGGGGATGGGGACGGATACGGGGACTGGGTGGGGAACGGATACGACGGTCAGTGTGGGGGAGTATGGGTATGGGTTTGGAGGACCAGAGGGGTATGGCGCTGATTTGGTGGATGGTGTGACGGGAGCTGGGAAGAAGAAAGAAGAGGTGGGCCCCGAGGAATTGTTTGTGGATAAGGCGGAGGGGGTAAAGTCGGAGACGGCAAAGTGGTTCGGGGATATTGGCGGCCCAAGCTCTTCTTCGAGGGGGAATGGGTTGGAGTTGGGATAGGTGTGAGTCCGATGTGTTGGTTATCTTTATGCGTGTTTTGGTCTCCCCTATTTCTTTATTTTTTGGAATGGATGGGTGGATTACTGATAGCCTTGGCGACTTGTATGACTATTATGCGGATGGGGATAATGTAATATGTAGCTTTAGAGATTTAATGATCGCAGTTACGATAGCATTAGGAATGGCATGATGATTTACTCGCTTCTTTGTGAGGGATTTGAAGGGGAACTAGAGGAGGGGGACATGTACTTAAAATTTATCCCCAGTGAGGATGGACACCAGAGAGAGAGGTGAGTTTGCTTGGAGAGGTGAGGTTGGCGACGACCTTTCTGGGGGCGAAGACTAGGAAAGAAAAACTCTACGCGTTATATACTTACCAAAAATGGCAGATATAATGTTTTATTTATGTGAAGTGTATGGCACTGGTCTACCTAGCTCGTGTTCCTGAGGTAATAAATTACGAGGAACTTGGAAGGGAAATGAAAATGAACATGTAATCTCTCTCTCTCTCTCTTTTTTTTTTTTTCAATCATGGAATGCGTACCCCATTCCACTACTTACTTCAAGTGGCATAAATTACGCAAAAGTAGACATCTTACCTTATTATTGATAAACTGCGGTAATTAGATTTAGGGTTGAAGGGGGTGGAATGAGAGGAAATGATAATGTTGGGTTTTTTTATGAATGAGGAGGATTCTCCCTGGTTGAGGACGGTCCATCGTTTTGAAGTGGCCAGATCCATTCGTAGAATTATATCCCCCCCGAAGCCGGAGGAGGGAAGGGAACGACTGCAAGAGCAGAGCGATAACGCGTTTACGGTGCCAAGCTTTACCAATAATTATTGAACAGTTTATCAGTTATTTACATGGAACATATGGCACAACTTCTGCTCAGCCCTAAGTAGATATTTCTGAGTTGCCTTGGATGGGAAAAAATATCGTAATTATTGAGGTTTGAGCCTGCCTCATGGCTTTATATTTTATGGATGTTCCACGGACATTATCGAGAATTATCTCGGACACGAGCGCACTATTCCCTTTGTCGATAAACTCCAGTCAAATACAGAGAGCGAAATATCATATGTACCTAATATCCGAGAGGAATAAGTCACCTCCACAATTAGCTCCTGAATGACCCATTCTTCCCGAGATTTATCTATGAGCCTTGCAAGTCGCGTGAAAAGGGGGGTTATTCCTCCCGAGACCGTCAACGTCAGTATGGGATAACCACTGTAGTACTTGTATTTATAATGCAAATTGAACGCATGGTACGACTGTAAGAGTAACGGTTTCTAGTCCGTTCCACTGGATACTGAGGAAACGGACAGTGTCGGGAGCCCCTTTAACCCACAGCTTTCCTGAAAGGCGAGGAGGTAAATATCCTCATCTGTGCGGTGATTGAGTGGAAGGTAAAGGTAAAGCGGGAATGCGATGCCCCTCTTCAGGAGGATTTACATGGAGGTAGATCAGGATTCAGAGACATCTTTATGAAGTGGCTTGGAAAGGGGACCAAATTTCAATATTCATTTAAAGGAAGTATTAAGGACCCGATGAACCGTTCATCTCGTTGTGGGTTCAAGGTACGCCGGAGTGTATCTATTCCCTCCGATATGGAGAAACTGTGAGGCCGCGGGCGCCTCTTAGTTGTTTTGCGTTGGTATCTCATTTTCATAACAATTACATGTAATTAATTACGGGGCTTTCAAATAGTTTGGTTTAAATTCTGTCAATAAACTTCATCGGTGGGTATTCCTTTGGTCAGTTGAAAGGTCCTTGCAGCAGATATTTTATGTTCGCCATCATATCTTCCTGACAAAGGTAGGTAGAGGAGGAGTATATCACCTCAAGTTGTCACCTCCTGTTTACATGTTCTCTACTCGTTTGGTTCGTTTTTCCTTCCTATTTCCCCACATCTCTGTAAAATATTCAACCAAGGTTATTTCGTGACCAGGCATGCGATAGTATGCACTTCCTTTTCATTTGTCTGGGAGGAGAATCCAGTGTCTCAACTCCTATGGGTCATCATTAATGGGATACACCTCCGTGCTCAGTGGAAATGAGAGTCACCAGACTCTGAAGCCACTCACTACAGCTACAACTAACTTCCGAAACATACAGCTAACTCAATCAGATGGAATTCATCGGGCACTGAATCTAGTATCGTTATCCCCACGTGTTGTGGAGCCTCAGTTGCACTGCGAGGAGACTCTGTATAGGTCTGTTTGTGTCTTGCGAGAGTGTTTTGGTCATGCTGAATTGGAACCATATCGAGATATATTCCATATCGGGTCATGGATGGACTGTCAGTGTCGGATAGATTAGATTAGACCGGGTGGCTAAGTAATTATGAATTTGAATGTGATCGATGGAATTATCGATCATGTTAGATGGATGGATCTGGTGAGCCGTAGAGCCTGGTTGTATTGGGAAGAGGTAAAGGATCGATGGAGTGTAGGTGGCCAGATATAGTCGTGCTTTATATCCAGCATAAGAGATTCGTCCCTGCAGAGATTAATCTGAGGTGGATTATCTATGCGAATTATAATTCAATAACGGAGCGATCAAATCCAGGTGGAGTGATAAATACCGCCTTGAGCAGTATTCGACCCGCCAAAACGGTATAACTTTGCTCAGACACGATTCAATGAAAGTTCGATGAGGGTATAATTTGTGAGATAAGACCTTTTGAATATCAGTGCAAGTAAGACAAGTATGGAAACAGTCCGCTGGGAATGATTGCGCAAAATCGGTAAAAATTCTGAAAATATTCACAGGACTCTAGTAATTCATGCTTTAGGAGGTGATATATTTAACAAAGCTGTACTTTGCCCTCACGACGAGCTTAAAGACGCTTGAGGACATCCTTCTCCCAAATGTGATGCTTCATATAGGCGGCAAGTGGCGCCGGCATCAGATACTTCCCTTCTTTGCTCTAGCTGGTGGCATCCCCGCATGAGACATTTTCTTGTCTTGTTTTCAATAATCCCTTTAATCCCCTCCAAAAGGTAGTTATTATGTCAATGAAAAACTGGGCCTTGTTAGGAGTTGTTATATGCACTCGTGCGTCCCAGCTCAGGGTCTGGACGCTCCCAAAGTGAATGAATGAATGAAAATGGGACAGTCGGGCGATGTCGTCTCAGCCACTTCAGCGTTCCCCGGATGTCATTCGCAATTCCCTTGGAGGTCGAATCAATTAAAAATGCGTGATCAGTGGAGCTGACCGCTGTAACCATCCCCAGCTTTCTCGCTGCGGTAGCAATTGCTGTACGGAGAAGAGGCATAGTTGTGGTAGAAGGTTTGCGCCATAACACGCCTATTCACATCTCTCTGTCTTTTGCTTCAGTCACTCACCTGTCCTTCCTTTGCTGTCAAATCACAGAGACATGTCTAGAGTGAGTATCTCTTCTGTTCTTGACTTTGGGTCCTGAAAGAGTTACTTGTGCTGGAATAGATTGTGTCGCGGTGTTTAATGTTTGCCGTGATTTTTCTTCAACTTCTTGGTGCCATAGTTTGCCTGACAGTCTCAAGGTGAGGTTTTCTTAAGCGGAGAGAAGTTTATCCTTCTAATTCTGTGTTCTTGATGTTGTCGATCCAGACCAAGATCTCACACAATTGAACAGCTTGAGCGTTCCTTCAGAGAATCAGGACTCGAAATTCGAGAGGAACCCCAACTAGAGGAATCATCCATAATTCGCTCGCTTGGTGCTTCTTCCGCATCCCCATCTGGGTCTCCTATAGACGGAGCTCCAGGTTCGTCTGGTCCTGTCGATCTACTCTTCGCAGAAGGCCCACCAATGAGTGACGATTCATCGGGCGATGGTTCTTCAAACTCTGGAAGTGCAACTGGATTAGTTTTCGACACCGCTGCTGATACCGCAACTGCGGATTCTTCAACATCGGGTCTCCTCGTGGACACATCTGTAATTATATCCGGAACAATTACCACATCCATTTCACTTCCCCCCGTCATATCTGGCACAGGAATTTCGTCGAGCGAGATAGCTCCATCGAGTGGTGGCACAAAAGCTCAAGGAGGAGGCGATGTAACTGTCATCCTGCCTAGTGGTTCCGCCACACCAAATAGTGCATTTTCAACGGTGATGTCAATTATTCCATCTGTCATTGCATCACTGTTTGCCGTGGTACTCTTGGGGTAGATCACAGAAGGCTTCGGACATTATACGTAAAGGTTGGCCCTTACCATGTACGCGATGTGGGGGTTTCTAGAGTTTTCCCTTGGTCCCCTTATTCCTCCAGGTGTCACCTGCATGTTTGTATACTTTTCCGGCCTTTGGACAAGGGTGGTCAATTTGGGCCACTCACACTAGCATTTGTATTTGTTCTTCACTTTCGTTTACGCAAATCTTAATATTTAGTCTCCCTGTAGCTTACGTCTCTTTCCCCGGGGGTAGAAGTAGGGTGTCTTTTACCAGAAGTATCACAATGGATGCAGTCATTGAAGTCGATCTGTCATAGCCCCCATAAAGTGAATTATGTGGGGGAAGGCGAGAACTTCGACGGGCAAATTCCCCGTATTCGGAAATGTGTTGCTATGCGACTCCTCCGAGTACAGGAATGAATGGTTCTCAAAGCTTCCTGTAATAGAAAGCTGAGCGGAAATGTCATGGTGAGTAAACCGATTGTGCTGCAGAGATAAGGTCAACTCTTCGATCCAAGTCGTTCGGCCGTCATAGATAGGCACGCCCATCCATAACCAGTCTTTTATTCTCTTATCCTTATCTCAATTTCGATACTGACCTCCTCCGTACAAAATGGTCACATATTACTGTATCTGACATAGTAGTATAATGACATGAGAACAAAATACAGCCAATCGAACAACAATGAACGCGCAAACAATACATCCAATGTACATGCGCAGTCAAGGAGCCGAAATATTGGCGGGCCTAATGTAATAATCATATCATTTCGTCGTCGTCAGAGTCAGTGAAAGCATGAGAGAGAAAACCCAAGTTCCTCTACCAGTATGCAAGTCATGAGAAAATAGTTCGTGACAAGTCATTAAAAGTCACTGCTAGCTAGCATCTAGGTAGGCATCTAGCGTCGTCGGCCCCAGAAGGAATGTGTGCTGTAGTCGAGGGCACCCGCCTCAATAGATATAATTATACTTAGCCAGGGAAGGTTTGGTTTGAGGTGCGTGCTCGCTCAGGTAGTCGAAACGGTGACTTCCCACCACGTCATGCCTGTAAAAGGGAAGTGAGTGAGTATAATACTGAGATCTGAGAACGGGTGAAGGAATAAGTCATACGCTCGGCGGAAAGCTTATTCCCGGGGAAGGGAACCGTGTTGACTTCCGACACGGCTAAAGGAGGGGGGGTTGCAGAAATAAGCAGAAGAAGAATCGAGAGGCACAACAGTGAACTTACGAGGAAAGCATGACGTTCCAGCCCCGTCATCAGAACCTGCTGACGACAGAACTGGCCCGAAGTCGATTTCTTCGAAGTCGTCAAACGTCACTAGGCTTTTCCGGCTCTGACTCTCCTGGAATGAGCTCGATCCACCGTCCTCCGTCAGCGGAGGAGAGGTTGAGACCTATGGACAATCAATTAGTTGTATATTTCACAAAGGGAATGATAACTCACGAACCGTGGAGTCTGCGGAATCCTCCTGTTCAGGAATTGAAGGGAGCGTGCTTTGCGTTAAGCGGGATACGTAAAGGGGACGTGACCAAGAGTTATGTCTAGTCTATCGGAGAGGGAGTAAGGTGTGAGTGAATCTTGTCAAAATAAACTCTCCCTTGCCTACCATTGATGGAGGCAAAGGAGGCTCACTAGGCTCACTAGTGGGAGCTTCTTCCAGTTCTTCTTCCTCCATGATAGAGTCCAGCAAGGCAATGTGACGCTCCCGGCGTGTTTGCGACTCACTGAGAACTCCACCAGGGGAATAAAGGTATGTCTCCACTCGACGATGTTCCTTGCCGAGATGTGTAGAGGGTGAAGGATCTCCATCATAGGATGCAGCATCCTGTTTGAATTTATTAGAATCAACCTAGTGAATCGTTGTAAAAATAAGGTAACGTACAACTTCGTCCAGCACATCTCCAATGTAGTGTCGGAAATCGTCCTCAGCATCTAGCATGCCGATCTGCCCGTTCGTATCTGCAAAGCCGGCATTCTACAAGGCGCATCAGAGTCAAAAGCATCTCGGTGAAAGATGTTATAACTCACGTAGGGGCTCTGCGAGCTATGGGATGGTCTTGGACCCCATAAACCAAGGTTGGCGTGGTAATATAACATCTCAAAATACCCAAAGTTGACGAAACGATCCATGAGCCAAACTCCGTCGGCGTATGCACAATGCCCGGGGCGCAGGGAACACTCGAAGCAACGGAATACGGTCTGAATTTGTGAAAGAATGGGCGATAGGTAAATAAAGGCGTCACATATCCAGAAGTAAAAGATCGTCTGACCTCAAGAGCTGATAGGCGCATGCGAGATTGCGGTCTTCGTTGAAATCTTTGGGACATTGGCTTGTGGGCAGTTGGGTTTATTAAGATGGGTATAGACGCTGATTGTTCAGATGGAAGCCATGGGAATGGAAGTACAACGTCCTAAAGGGATTCAATAAATCTGCACGTGAAGGAAGAAGATAAATAACTACCTCCGGAGTGTACTGCTCCGCAGCCGGGGGTGGGGGGAATCGTTGTTGTATTAGTCGAACAAGGCGAGGCGAGAGTTCCAGTCTGCCGTTGTCCTTGGGACGAGATTCTGAATATTTTAGTAGCTGTGCGGGCGTGGGTAAGGAGTGAGATCGAGGGCGCTGGAACACAATTATTAACCCATAAATTTCTTTAAATGATAAGAGCAAACTACCTTGAGGCTTCCCCAGATGGAAGGGTCGCCGCCTGACCTACTGGATTCTGCCCTGTTTCGCCGTCGAATGGGAGGGAACGCAGGGAAATACTCTAAATTATGGTAATCTGGACGAAAGATGAACAGAAACCCAGGAAAGATATATTATGAAACTCACACGAGTATTCAGAAGGTTCAGGATCGTTTGGAGACTCGAGTTTTACTCCTTCCTGAGGGGTGAGTGTGTAGAGGGGCATTCGTAAGCCGTTGGTCGAAACACCAGGTTGACCGTCAGAGTACGATACGGATTCTATATTGGAAGTTGTAATTGAATATTCCCCGTCTTCGCTTGCCGAAGGTGAACCCCGCCTACCGTTTAGTACATGTTCCTGAGAACGTTTTCGCGTGAGCTCGCGTCGCAAACGGGAATTGTCATCCCCTAAAAGTCGCACTTTATTCCTTAACGTTGCTATATCCTCCAGCAGCTTTTCGATCAAGCTATCGCGGTGATTGATGAAAAGAGGATCCGATTCCTGACGAAAGGTCTCCTGCAAAATAGTATTCAGAATTGGAAACGGTTGAGTCCTAAGGGATATTACCTTCTCGGTCTTTTCAGACTTCCACGAGTCCGGCAATTCATCCTCGAGAGAGGGGAATTGCGGAAGATTGAGGGGGAGATAAGCTTCGGTCAAAGGGGTGGTGTTCGGCGTAGACACTTCAGAACCAACTGAGCTTGGAGGTGTCGAGGGGTCCTGATAAATAGTGTTCTGTACTTGAAGAGTGTCTTTTGGCAAGGAAATTGTCTTGGAGATAGTCAGCCAACATTTTACAGTTGGGACCATTGACCTAGATACCTGCGATAAGGAGTTCTGTGTGATCGAGTGATCAGGACGGCGCATGGGGGAAAGTATTTTGCCAATTCGTCATTACTCACCGCGCTTGATGCCATATCCTCTGCTCGGGGTGCTCGTCGAGCAGACTTTGAGCGAATCAAAAACGAGGGGAAATACATCTCCAGGAGTTATTAGAAAATATGTTGGGTATACTTTAAAGAACTAATATGGCGGGAGAGAATGAACCTGGATGGTGAAGCAGACCTTGACAAATGCAATGCTTGCACGGTTTGAAAACCAGCCCTCTCCCGCCACTTGGAGGCCAAATCCGGCACTAGGAATCAGAAGCTCAAAGCATTCGAGCTTTTATGGGGCCACGCTCCTGCCTCGTTTTCAAGGCGTGTTTTTCGGCTACACATCCGGCTGATGTAAGGACGTTAGTCAGCGTTTCAGCCTTCTGTTCCGTGCGTGCGTTAGGGACCATTTGCTGGCAGCGACGACAGCGTGTTTTCAACGAAGCCAACTTGGGTCTATTTATTAATACAATAGACGAGGAATTCTCGGCTACTTTCTCCGAATCTCCGTCTAACAAGCAGCATCAACGCCTCGCTTTTCATTTTCACCTACTCACAAGCATGTTCGCCAAATAACTTGTTTAAACTTGCGCATCTACCACCATCTTTCGGACCCAGGAAATTCGTCATAATGGCGGGGGATAAAATCTAGAAGCCTCTGATCATACCCCCGACCCGAGGACAGTTATACTCTCCAATCTGTGAGTATCCGTAACGATATTTTAGATGGGGATTCAGTGCACACAGATTATGTTCACAGATAAGCAGGTTTATGGAGAACCTGCAAGGCGACTCAGGTAACCCACGTTTTGATTTTGATGAAGATTTAAATGAGGATGCCATCGAAGCCGCAAGAAGTGTTATTCCCTGCTTATTCTGGGCTATCCCTGGGACTACCGATACTGTTGGTCCTGCCAGTGAGGCACAACCTGGCACAGCCTTATTTCCTCTAGTTGTGAGTAACCCATCCTAATTTGGTGTACACATCCCAAGTCCCCACCACTGATTCAAAAGCCTCTTCATTACGGGTTTGGGTCTACCATGTTTGTCTCTTCTTATCGGATACCAGTAATTCCTTGACATCTTTGCCAAACCCCCCCGAACAATTAAAGGTAGTGTGTTCCGTATACGCATCACGAAGAAAGATGTAACTAAATACACTTTTGACATCAAAGACTGGGTCCGGCGAATGTCGCACTAGACCTCCACCGTTCTGATAATGTAATTAATGAACCCAATTATTCAATGAACCTTGTGCACGGATACCCAGAGACGATATTCCATTCCAACCCATGATGGTAAACACGTTGCTGTTGATTTATGTGAGCGAATTATTATGTACTTCTATATACGAGAATTTTATTCATGAAAACATGCCATTGCCTCGTCACAGTGTCATCCAAACAACGTTTCTCGTATCGTTATGTATCGGATGGAGAAGGTTAGCCACAGAGTATATCTAATGCTAATTGCCCGTTTGCAGGGACTGGAAAGACGAGGAGCTCAAGTCATCGAAAGACATATCTGTCCTCCAACTTCGGTGTGGCTTTTCAACCAGCTCCCTGAATGATTCACCTAAATCCCGCTGGCCTCGTCTCACGTTCATTGGTAAGTTTTGAGCGTCATGATCTCAATTCATATCCGGATCTATACCTACCAAGGGAACCCAATTAGGCGCTAAGTGAGACAGGTTTACAAATGTCCATCTGCAAGCTTTCCCTTTGGTAATTCATTCGACTCCCCCAGCATTGGCAGATATTATACACAATGTTATCATTTCCATATAAAAATAACACCAGCCATGGACTCTCGACGAAGCAAGGGAAGAATCATGGCTATCCGATACATCCATTGAAAAGATGGTTTGCGTGGATTTAGAAATTTCGCCTAGACGGCATACTGGCTGCCTAGGGAACTTACTCCAGAGGAAACTCGCTGCAATTTCTAATCGTCGAAGACCACAGCTAATTTGTTGTCCTGACACTTTGTGGGCAGGAGCTTTCGATTATGCTCAGAAGTTGTAATTGACTTTGTGTGTCCTTGTACGTTGAAGTTGCTCGATATGAATCCGGTTGGCCTACAAAACGATTGATAAGCATTCAAATCCAAGAAGTTCGCCCGCTTGCCTACTCAAGATTTAAACACTTTGGGTTGTGTAATTCGACTCTCCCCCGTAGCTCTTACCGGCTTCGTGGGCTTCCTGGTAATGTTTCCTCTGAAGCTTCAAGCGATTGCATATTTAAAGTGTACCTATATTGGGAAGTCTAATGAATCAAACAGTTTGGCAGGATGTGCTTTGCGGGGAAATATTCCCAGACTCAGTTTAAGAACCGTCCGTTAGATTGTAAGCTCGGCTTTATCCAAGCGAGCCTTCAGCTAAACCAACTAAAGAACTTACTCACTGGTGTTTTATACTCAGATTGGTCAAAATTTTCCGACCATTGCTTCTGGGTCGAGTAGGGATTCTGAAGGAAATTATCGCTATTCACCTAGATGAGCATCGACGTCCTTTGACGACATCGGGCAAGAATTGGGTCAGTTTAAATTCACTAGGGGCTATTCGCAATAGACATAGGTTGAAATCCCAACCTGGGTTTACTTCATTTTGATATTCTTTGAATGGGCGCTGTCACTCACTCCGAAGCTACCGAAAATGGGCCTAGGTCCACTGCGAATAGTCCCTACTGGCAGTCCTATGTAGAGTTCGCCAAATCCTCTATGGTTACGCATTAAGCTTGAATCTTTCTGAGAATTTTCCCTCCCTCCCTCTCTTTCTCTCATAATCCCCATTTCATTCTCTCCTAAAGTTGCTGAAGAATGGGAGATTTAGACTTTGTGGCCTTTCGGGCTACTGGTACGTGCTTGGAAGACACGAAAAGCTTCGAAGCTATGGACTGATTTAGGTTATAGTTATTGAGACTAAGATGGCGACCGTCTCAGTCATGGTCTTCATTTTTTATGATTACTGTGCGCAGTCGCCATTTTCATGGATCGCTGATACCTATACCCATATATATCGACGCAACAGTATTGACGTTTGGTGACGAAGTACTTCGTCCTTCTACTCTCATATATGACAATTCTGACATACTTTGTAGCTAGAATTGATATGGCTCAGAAGGTGGACGTTCGGGAATTACATATTTTTGTTGGTAGGCTTTACAATAAATACACGTTTTCGACCGCGTCATATTTTGGCTAACTTTAATTCAGAATCGATACTTCTCTATGTTATACTTTGCCTTCCAGTCAATTGGTATGATGGTTTACCTCTCTTTACAACTGGACTGTCTCACTCATGCGGACGAAAGTCATGTGGAGCGATAAAGTCTATTCGGTAAAGGTGTGCATCTCCATGTTTTAATCTTTATGCCTCTGACGGCACTTTTTTTCAGTTGTAAGCTAGTATCTATTTTTATTTATTCAGTGTCTTCACTGTCCCCCATTTAGTTGCGAATTCTATTTACAATGGAGTGTTTCTGGGTATGTGACGTGAACCTCATTTGCGTATTTCCCACTGATAGACTATCAAGGATAATATTCCTCCTCATTATAACGCAAGGTAGGCAAGTATCCAACTGATTATTTATCAGCTGGCTTTTTATTATCTATACCAGTCATCCTGATAGCCAGAGTGTGTCGATCCCCTTGACTTATCCTTCCTTCGTATGCTTACTAAATGCGTGTTTACAAGATTTGTGCCATGTTCAACAACAGCAAGCGGATTATAATATTACTGAGTTTTTCTTGTACGATACAACTGCTGGTAATTCTCGTCATAACATGCACCACCATCCCGGCAGGTACGTTCGAGCATAAAATATATGCACCGCTCATTCTTCCTCAATAGCAATCAAGCGGTCCTCCAGCTTGCTTCACAGACCTCTGGGATGTGGCGTATTTTCATCTATACAAACTTCACCGGAAACAATATTACCTTGGGTCCCTGCCATCGTGTTTGAGACGCTTCTGTGTGGTCTGACTGCCTACAAGGCATACGAGCTTTCTAAGCAAACGTCTCAGCAACGGCTATTGCGGATTATCATTCGTGATAGGTACAACTACATTTTTAAACGCTGCAATGGCTCTATCTAATCATTCAGCTAATTAGCCTATTTTATTATGTGTCGTAATTCTTTGGATTTATTTCTCAGTGGCGTTTTCTTGATAAAATTGCCTACAGACTTCTGTCTATTCCAGTCGCTGGTACCCTCATCTCAAGATTTGCCAAGCAGGATATTTCTGCTTTGTTATCACGGTCGGTTATTCAATGTGTCAATGATTGATTTCAAAATTTGACTACGCTATCTACAGCCGTATTACTGTTTTCCCCATTTTAATAGGCAATCGGCTAATTCTTCATGTACGGAGGAAAGCGAAGAGCGAGAATGCTTCTCTCGTAACGATAAGTGACCTTCCTCCTATGAGCAGTAGCAGCCGGGAATATTAAGACTATCTATCATAAACTTTCGAAGTAATAGTCCATTGAACTATACTTGAGGATAGCAATGTTATTTCGAGATCTCGTAGCCATTGACGCGTTGATATTGAACACGTCTCGTCACACCGTGTCAAGACGCGTTTCGCCCGACATCAAGTACATATTTATCGAGTGACTAGAATGAAAGATGCCATGAAGTAAATTTAAATATGAGGCTCCGTAGATGAAGGAGGGCCCTCCATCTGACACGGGGAAATTAAATTTAGGGTCAGTTGCGATGGGGTACTTCTGAATTCAGGAGAAGATAATCAGCACCTAGGCTAAGTGTATCATATCTTCGGTGACGTTTACAATCCGAACCATGATAATGGAGGCACCAGTTCCTTGAAGAGACGGCTCTGCCAATTATGTGAGTAAAAAGAGGAGCATTCACTTGGCTTTGAACATTTGGACAGCATGGATATGCCGCTAAGAAAGAGAGAGAGACTCTTGAAGAGCACATCGATTGCTTGCTCGAGGGATGCCATGCTGCCTGCCTTTTGAATTTTGACAGTCAATGCACCTTTAGAGGTGGGTGAACCTGGAAGTGAACATCTCAAACGCCACCTCTGATAAAGTTGCGGTCTGTACGAAACAGTTCATAGAAGACGCGATGATGGAGGTACCCAAGATAGACAGATCGACGTATTGCCCTGTTTGAATGCAAATATTCGATGCAGAGTTATTTATTTCGGTATGCTTCCAAGATAAGAAAAATGCGAGAGGTTCTAGGTGGAACGTGCATGTCGACTGTGTTTCTCCGGGAAGCCTGCCACGAAGGTGCATCGGGAACGTCGAGAACGATACGTAGCAAGTATAACTTCTGTGTTGGGTGATGATAGGATCCGGAAGGATAAGACAGGAAGCAGCCATGATGTTCTCGATGATCGCGATGTGACTTGTGACGTCGTCTCATAAAACGGAGGTTCCACTCTATCCGCCTCTCAACCTCAATCCACCATGTCCAACCAAGTAAAAGACGTTCAAACAAAGCCCTTCGACGGCCAAAAACCTGGTACATCGGGGCTCAGGAAGAGGTAGAATAGTCCATTTATGTTGTCAATGCTGTCGCTGACGTCAATGAGCACAGAGTCAAGGTATTCCAGCAAGAGGTGCGCGTCGATGACAGCGAGATCTTGGCCGATGTTGATCACCATATAGCATTATACGGAAAACTTTATCCAGGCTATCTTCGACTCAATATCGCCAAAGGGTGCGACGATTGTCGTTGGTGGTGATGGTCGTTACTTCTCCAAGCCAACTGTTCAGACCATCCTCAAGATCGGTGCTGCTAATGGTGTGGGACACTTTATCATCGGAAGGGATGGTATTTTCTCTACTCCTGCTGCCAGCAACATCATCCGCAAGTACAAAGCCGATGGTGGTATCCTCCTCACTGCCAGTCACAATCCCGGGGGACCCGACAATGACTTTGGTATCAAGTACAATGTATCCAATGGTGGACCTGCACCTGAGAGTGTCACTAATAAAATCTATGAGAAAACCAAGACGATCTCTAGCTACAAGACGTTGGAAGCACCCGAGGTATGTAGTCGCCCCGCTATATGCTGTATTATACCCAATTCTCCTCTCAGGTTGACCTCTCCAAGATCGGCGAATTTACCTACGGACCCAGCAAAGTTTCTATCATCGACTCCGTCAAAGACTATGTCATCCTCCTCCGCGACATCTTCGACTTTACCCTCATCAAGAACTTCCTCTCCTCCAACCCCGCCTTCACCGTCCTCTTCGACGGCCTCAATGGCGTCACCGGACCCTACGCCCGCGCCATTCTCCTCACCGAACTCGGTCTCTCCGACAAATCCGTCCAAAACGCCGTCCCCCTCCCCGACTTTGGTGGCTCTCACCCAGACCCTAACCTCACCTACGCCCACTCCCTCGTCGAAGTCGTCGAGCGCGATAACATCACGTTCGGCGCAGCCAGCGATGGAGATGGCGACCGCAACATGATCTACGGCGCAGGCGCGTTCGTCACCCCGTCCGACTCGGTCGCTATCATCGCAGATTGGGCCGACGTCATCCCGTACTTTGCCAAAGGCGGCGTGAAAGGCCTCGCACGCAGTATGCCCACCTCCGAAGCGATCGACCACGTCGCGCGTGCAAAGGGTCTCGAGTGCTTCGAAGTCCCCACTGGATGGAAATTCTTCGGGAACCTCATGGATGCAGGTCGACTTTCCATCTGTGGTGAAGAGTCCTTCGGGACAGGGTCTGACCATATTCGCGAGAAGGATGGAATTTGGGCTATCGTTGCATGGTTGAATATATTGGCTGCTGCGAATAAGGACAGGAGCAAGTATTTCCCGAATGCCGACGGGAAGAAACCAATAGGGATTAATGAGGTGTTGCAGAGGCATTATAAGACGTATGGGAGGTCGTTCTTCTCGAGGTACGATTATGAGGAGGTCGATAGTGAAGGGGCACAGAAGCTTGTGGATGCGCTGAATGAGCTTATCGAGAGGGGGAGCTTGATTGGGAAGGAGTATGGAGGAGGAGAATTCAAGGTGTCGAAGACGACGAACTTTACGTATACGGATCCGATCGATGGGAGTGTGAGCAAGAACCAGGGACAGATTATTGCGTTTGAGGATGGGAGTCGGGTGGTGTTTAGACTGAGTGGGACGGGGAGCCACGGGGCGACGGTGAGGATGTATGTGGAGAGATATACGAAGGATGCGACGCAGTTTGAGAAGGAGACGGCGAAAGGGTTGGATGGGCTTATTAATGTGGCATTGGAGATCAGTAGGTTGGTGGAGTTTACGGGGAGGAAGGAGCCGACTGTTATTACGGTGCGTTTGTTGCATTCTTTTTGCGGGAGATTTGACTGACTTGTTTTACAGTAATTGTGAGATATGAAACTTAGAAGCTTTATGGACTTGCGTATATACTAATGAACGAGCTATGAAATATTCCCGGTAGAACAGAATACGTAGAATAAAATGCAAAATGACAGATTTCTTCGTAACAGCTTCTTTGCACATGGAACCATTAATAGAACTAGAAATACAGAGGAAGGAAAGAAAGAAGAAAATCGTCAAGTACTCAACCCTTATAGCATTCGTGAACCCAACCTCCCAGTACCAGCATTTCCAATAGGGATGCGTCTCGCTCCGCCTGGTTTGACGATAGTTGAAGACCCAGACGCAGCAGTACTCGTTCCAGCTGTCTTTGAAGCACCAGGTCTCACCAGAGGGGTAACCTTCGACTTCGCAGTAGAGAGATTCGCACCAACAGGACGCATTGCTATCGACGTGGATGGGATCTTAACCTTCCTCGTAACCGCCACATTCTCCTTCTCCGTCGTTACTGGAACAGCGCGTCCCTTGCCTTTTTCCTTCGTCGTAAACCTCCTTTCCAGCTCTTTCTCCTTCCCTTTCACGCCCGTTATGATAGGCTTCTCCCTCAACGGACTCGGCTCATCCAACGGCTGCAAAATACCTCGCCTGTTCACTGGAAGAGCACTCGCAAACACAGGTGAATCAGGCTCGTCGCTTTCGTCTTCTTCTTGAATGGGCGGTGGGATACGAGGGGATGATGGGCTTGGGGGTGAGTCAGCGATCATGAGGATGCGGGAGAGGGGCGATGGACGGGCGGGGCTGTATGCGTGTTTTTTGGTGGGTAGGAAGTAAGGGTGGGGGGGGCGGGGAGAGGGGAAGACGCGGGAGTGGGGG